>Ga0129297_10000045_pt1 | contig 56182 bp, 52 predicted proteins | sample I18A1metaG_FD_94708 | JGI IMG/M metagenome (GOLD analysis project Ga0129297, IMG submission 94708) | Lake sediment bacterial and archeal communities from Gulf of Boni, Indonesia to study Microbial Dark Matter (Phase II) - ​I18A1 metaG | ecosystem: Environmental > Aquatic > Freshwater > Lake >... | reverse complement strand
GGGACTTTGTTCTGCCTTGGCTGCAAAAACTTATTGGGGGTTCCAGGGATCCTTGACCCACAGCAAGCCTCGAGCCAAAAACACAAATTCTTGGAAGATTCGGGGATGACCATTGAACAAGTCTTTAGATTTTCTTTTGAAAACGGAATCCCCATCCTTCAGACTCTTGCTAAAGATATTGGGAGGGAGAAATTCCTGGAGATGTTGAAGAAGGCGGCAAATGAGAATGCCGTTCAATTTGTCAAGACGGCAACAAAGGATTTCCCGAAGCGAGATTTTGCTGCGTTCGTAGATTGGAACATTAATATCATGAATTCATTCCCCTACAATAAGGCCGTGACATTTGAAATTGTTGAAAAGACTGACAAGGTCTTGGAGTTAAAAATTACAGAATGCCTAGTGGCTAAGATTCTTCGCGAAATGAACGCAGCAGATATTGGATATGTTACTATATGCGATCCGGACGGTGCCTCTGTCCGGGAATTCAATCCTAAGATCAAAGCAACCAACCCTAAGAATTTGATGAAAGGGGATGACGTCTGTATCGCACGTTTTGTTTTTGAAGCTTAGGCCTTAGGCTAACTTAGTCATTTTCGTTGCCCTGCGGTTTAGCCCAAACAACGAGAAGGAGTGGTCAATGAAAAACCCAATTTTGGTCGTTTCTTTGGTCTTGCTGCTCTGCTTTGTGTTTGGCTGCCAGAACAAAGCCGAGAAAGCAGAGCTGGAGAAGTTCAGGGCCCAGGCAAAGCTTGAGGAGCAGAATAATAGGGGGCTTGAAATGCGTAAAGACATCACCTTTACTAGTAAAGGATTGCGTTGCAGCGGGTGGCTCTATGTTCCAGATGACTTGAAGACTGGAACGAAGGCGCCGGCGATTGTAATGGCCAATGGATTTACTGGCGTGAAGGAACAGATTTTGCCAGATTACGCCACTTTATTTGCTGGTGCTGGCTTTGTGACGCTGGCTTTTGACTTTCGGTACTTCGGCGATAGCCAAGGTGAACCCCGCAGTCAGGTTTTCCCATTCGAGATGGCGGAGGATATTCGCAACGCCATCACCTGGGTTTCAGACCAGCCGGAAGTCGATCCCCTGCGAATCGGAATCTGGGGGGCATCCTATGGCGGTGCCTTGGTACTGTATATCGGTACATTCGACAAGCGTGTCAAAGCGGTGGTCTCGGAAGTCCCGGCTGCCTTTAGGCCGGATCAACGGCGCGCTGGAAACCCCCAGGGCTGGGCCGATATGAATGAGATTCTACTGCGGGATCGTATAGCGCGCTACAAGACGGGTGTTGTCAACTACAAGAAAGTGGTGGACCCAGAGGGAGAGCAGTGCGTCTTGCCTGGAAGAGAAGCTTATGAGGAGCTCATGGCTATCAAGCAGCCAAACTGGCGCAATCAGGTTACCCTGGAGTCGTTAGAGAAGATGCGGGAGTTTGACCCGGTCAGTATGATTCATATGATGTCACCCACGGCACTACAACTGATAGTTGCCGAGAAGGATTGCTTCTTTCCTCCTGACTTGGTAAGGCCAATCTATGAGAAGGCGGGGGAGCCGAAAGCTATGTCCGTGTTTTCCGTCAGACATTTTGAGATGTTCAGCGAGCCATGGCTGTCGAAGTCAGCCAGTGTAGCGATTGACTGGTTTAAGAAGTACCTCTGAGCAACGTAAGTATTTTTTACATAGAATAAATCTGCTCTTTTCTCTGCAACACACTATCTCTTACAGGCAATAAATGTTGCGCCAACGTGATAATGTCCTATTGGAGGTGCAGTGGTATAAGGTTCTCCGGGAAGGAGAACCGGGATGTGCGAGGACATCATCACGATGACCAGACAGGAGTTGGAACGGTATCAGGTGATCGGACGGAGCCTGAAGAAGGAGATCACTGAGGCCAAGGCCGGTGAGCTCTTAGAGCTGAGCGAGCGGCATATTCGGCGGCTGGTGAAGAGGGTTCGGTTAAAGGGTCTGCGGGGTTTAGTGCAAGGGGAACTGGGGCCGGGCATGAACCCTTGCCCCGCGGCCAGTTACGGACGCTGCATGATAGCAGGCGGTTAAGAGGTCGCCGGTTCGATCCCGGTCAGCTCCACCAGATTATTTCTTCCTGGCAACAAAAAACTCATAGCCGACTTCTCCGCAACATTTTTTGAAGCCGTTGATCTCAACCTGAGCAGAATAAATCAATTCCGTAGCGACCGCATTGCCCGTATATTTTTTTCTTATTTCATTAATCCTTTCCTGCATGGGGTCATAATAGTTCTCGAACCAGGAAGAAACTGGCAGGGTAAAGTGACCGATAACTTTATAACTGTTATTCTTGAAAAGCCGAAGGTTATCCGGCACATTCTTCATGGCCGCATATTCCTTCGCCCACTGCCGGGCTTCAGCCGAAGGATGGTCCTTAAGCCAGACCAGTTCCGTAACGCCGATATATCCGTTCCTCTTGAGCATCGGCCGGCAGGCCTTAAGGCCGTTGTTAAAGCCCATCAGGTTAAGCGCGCCTTCGGCCCAGATAATGTCAAAACTCTCCGGCTTAAAATTCATCGTATTCATGTCTTGGTTAATGGTCTCAATGTGCCGTGATAGCCCGAGCGCTTTGGCATCCCTGTTGACCTTATCCAGGAACAGCTGGTGATTGTCCAGGGCAATAATCTTGCCTTTGGAAAGCCTGGCCAGCTCCATCGTCTGCATTCCCGGCCCGCAGCCGATATCCAGGATCTTCGGCTTCTCCGGCACATCTTTCATCATCCGGTATGATTTTCGGGTGGAAGCGTTATCTCCTGGGCCGGCCCGGGGCAAAGTGCCGTAGATTTCATAGAAATAGACCATCCGGTTTTCCATGGGAATAGGAGGTTGGTTTTGGGTCATTTTGCGTCCGGCAATCGCGGGAGAATATAACTCTTTGCTCAAAAATTTGTCAACATAATATTAGCTGGTCTTTTTCCGTTCTTGACATCCTCCGCGTCCTGGCCTAAAGTTGAAGGCGAGTAGATATACGGTTTGACGCAGAAACAGGCCGTAAAGGAGGTCGCGGTGAAAGAACTGATCGAGTCGATTGCCAAATCATTGGTCGACAACCCGGACAAGGTGAGGGTCTCCCAATTGGACGGGGAGCAAAGCTCAATTATCGAGTTGCGGGTGGCTCAGGAGGACATGGGCAAGATTATCGGAAAACAGGGGAGAAATGCTCAGGCCATCAGGACCATTCTTGGCGCTGCGGGAATGAAGCTGAAAAAGAGATTTAATCTGGAGATCATCGAAAAAGGATAGCCGGCCCGGCCGCCAAGAAGGCGGACTCTTTCCCGCCCAGAGGAGGGATTACAGGACGGCCTTAAAATCACCCTGCATATCCTTCTAAAAGGCGATACCATCCTCCAAAATCCTCAATAAGATAGTCCCGCGGGGCTATCGAGGAGAAATTGACTTGGAGGGAAGAAAAAAGATCGCCGGCTTCCCCAGAATAAAAGGGACTGACCCAGCAGAAATTGTGCTCAAGTACTGGCCCCAAGTCAGCTTCCGGGTGAAAAATTCTATCGGCCGCTCCACGCCAGACTGGGAAGACGTCGCCAGTGAAATACTTGTCAGCGTCGTTGAGGCGCTTCGAAAGAAAACGTTCCGGGGAGAAAGCTCGCTGGGGACATTTATCTATTCTGTTACGACCAACAAAATAATCGACCACATCCGGCGAAAAAAGAAAATTATGCCGGGGATTCCCGAGCCCGACAATGACTTTGATCCATATCTCCAAGTGGAAAATCAGGAACGGGCTAGGCTGGTCGCAAAACTCCTCAAGAAACTGAAACCCAAATACGCGGACATCCTTTACCTCCACTATTATCTCGACCTTCCTCAGCATGAAATTGCCCGGATTTACGGTATATCCCTGGGAAGAACGAGCGCCTTAATAGCGGCCGCGCGGAATACCCTTGGAAGCCTGATCAAGACCCTGCCCCTTGAGTCCTCCAAGAAAAAATAAGAGGAATTCGAGAATTATTGACTCCGGGCGATCGAATGGAGCGAAAAAACGCGACCGGAGCGAAGACGAGATTCCTAAGCTACAACCTCAACAGTAGTAAAACCGCAATCGCTCAGGACTTTGTCCAGTGAATTATATTTAGAGCATCTTGTCAGGAGGAGCCGCAGGTCTTCTTTGAGGTTTCTCTCTGCTTCTTCCCGCGTCTTCCCGACGGACCAAACATCCAGAACCGGACAATAAAAAAGGAAATATTTATGTTCTTTCTTGATTTTTATGGGGATAGAGACCGTCGTCTTTTCTGAATTCGTCATCTTGTACCTCGCTCAATCATCGTTTTCTTCACTTTCGGGCCTCTTTTTATCTCCCATATATATATACGTATTAGAACTTATTTTTGTTGCAGATGATAAGTAAAAAGGAAAAAAGCCTAAATCCCGCTGCCAAGCGAGCTCTTGGGCTTGGGGATGAACTTCTCCGTGTTTTTTGAGGCCAAGTCTTTGTTCGCTTTAAAAGCGCCGAGGACAGGCCGTCCGATCCACTCATAAAGTTGCTCGAGATGAAAAAGATAGGCGATTGTGGACGCCGTATCGCAAATATTGACTGACTGGGAGATCATCCTATCCCGGATCACACCCGGGCCGCGGATGATCCAAGGGACTTCGAGTTCGACCATGCTTTCGCCGCCGTGGTGGGTTCCAATTCCTCCGTGGTCGGAGACAATCAAAATGTGCGTCTCTTCATAGAGGCCCGCACGTTTGAGGGCCTCGACGAGTTCTCCGACTTTGGTGTCCACCTGCTCAAGAGATTGATAATATTCCTCCGAGCTAAATCCGTGATCATGTCCGACTTCATCAGGATGGCCAAGATAAAGAAAGGTCAGTTGGGGCTTTTTTTCTAGGATATAGGGGATGGCCTTCTCGATTGTCTCCTGATAGTCCTTGGTGAGCTCAGAGTGATTCAGGTATTTTGGGTTAAAGATGTTTCCCAGCTCCTTCCAATCGTAGAAGACGCCGATTTCTGCGTCTGGCATATTCAGGCGCAAGAGCATGAATATTGAAGGGAAATAGCCATCCGCATCTTTAGCCGTTGGCTCGATCGTGTAATTTGTCAGGGGCCAGTCGTTCGATGTCATCCCATGTTGCTCAGGCCCTGCGCCAGTGAGGATGGAACCCCAAGAGGGGGTGCTGACCGTGGGCATAACGCTTCGGGCTTTTATCGAGAGCGCGCCTTCCCTTGCCAGTCTCTTAAGATGGGGCATCGCCGTTGCCTGAAAAGCCTCTGCCCCCATTCCGTCAATGCCGATCAAAAGGACATGGCGGGCAAGAGGAACTTCCCAGGCTCTCTTGCAGCCAGAAGACAGAAATAGGGCCAGCGCAATACATGTTACTGCCAGAATCTGTTGGATCAGTTTTCTCATCGGCTCATCCTTTCTCCAGCTATCTTATACGAGCGGCCAAATCAACTCAACCCGCTGCATCTTGGGTTGACTCTGCGCCTGTGAATTGCTATTTTTTAACCATGAACGCGATGGTCATGACGAAAGTCTGCGATCTCAAGGAGAACAAAAACCCGCTTGAGCTCAGAGAAATGCCGCAGCCAACGCCGGGCGAGAACGAGCTTCTTCTCAGGGTGCTGACTTGCGGCGTCTGCCATACGGAGATCGACGAGATCGAAGGGAGGACGCCGCCTCCCAGGCTGCCTGTTATCCTTGGCCATCAGGTTGTCGGGAAGGTCGAGCAGGCCGGCCGCAAGGTCAGCAAGTTTAAGCGCGGAGACAGGGTTGGTGTGGCCTGGATTTATTCAGCTTGCGGGCAATGCAAGTTCTGCCAGAGCGGACGCGAAAATCTCTGCCCCGATTTCCGGGCTACGGGGAGAGACGCCAACGGCGGATATGCGGAATACATGACTGTCCGGGAAGACTTTGCTTATGCAATCCCAGAGGTATTTTCTGATGCAGAGGCCGCGCCTCTTCTTTGCGCAGGTGCCATCGGCTATCGATCCCTGAATTTGGCGGGGCTCCGGGACGGCCAGGACATCGGCCTGACTGGTTTCGGCGCATCCGGCCATCTTGTCCTTGCCGTGGTCAAACATAAGTATCCGAACATAAATGTTTATGTGTTCGCCCGAGCTCCTGAGGAGCGCGCTTTTGCCCAGGATCTTGGAGCGGTTTGGGCAGGAGATACAGAGGACGAAGCCCCCCGGAAGCTCGACGCCATCATCGACACAACTCCGGTCTGGAAACCTGTGGTCGAGGCCCTCAAGAATCTCAACAGCGGAGGACGCTTAGTTATCAACGCCATCCGGAAAGAGGATCTGGACAAGGATTTTCTCCTGAAATTGGAATATCCCGCCCACGTCTGGATGGAAAAAGAGATCAAGAGCGTTGCCAACGTGGCAAGGACTGACGTGGCCGAATTTCTAAAATTGGCAGCGGAGGTCCCGATCAAGCCGGAAATTGAGGAATATCCCCTTCAGGAGGCGAATAGAGCGCTCACGGCCATTAAGGAGAGAAGAATCCGCGGCGCCAAAGTCCTCTGCCTTAGCTGAGGATTTTCGTTCCCCCTACTATGACCGCTTTTCCCTGCTGACCGAGGCAGAGGAGGAGGTCGAGCGCGGAGAGGTTCTGGACGAAATTTCCCCAGAATTGAGGATAAGGAGGTGGTGAATAACGCAGAAACCGGACGCCGATTTTTTCTCGAACGAATCTACCACTTTCCACTGCCTTCTCTGAAAAATAGGGCAGGATGACCTCTTTCGCACCCATCTCCTTGGCTATGGAGACGAGAAGGGGGGTGCCCTTTCCGGATATTCCTATCTCAGACTGAAGGAGCGTTTCCCGATCGATCCTTAAATGAGTCTTGAGGATAGCCAATAACCTCAGTGTCAAGTTCATAAACCTTTCATCGGGAGTTCCGACCGCAGCCCTGATTTCTTGATAGAGCGGCTCAAAATAAACAGATTTTCCGTAGAAATGCTCGAGCGTGAGAAGAAACTTTTTCGCCCATTTCGCTTTTTCATAAATCTCCAGGTCCTTAATTTTCTGTCCGCTCCGGCCTTTCCTTTTGAGCGGAACAGTGATCCAGACTTCGCCCAAAGGTCCCTTGACCCGGTTCCGGTTGACATACGTGAAGCCGTGCGCGAGCGCCGTGTCGTCGAGAAGGACCATTTTGTCAGTGGAAAACAACCGGGCAAAAAAACCTCCCCACGGGATAAAGGCCGGCTGATTAAAGCTGATCCGCATGGCTGGCACGTTCATGATATGATAACCCGGCCGGCTTCTTCAATGACCGTGGAAGAGAGATGGTCGAGGCTATGCGCGTTGTCACACAGCGACTTCTTGAACCTACCTTGCCAAAAACCTGTATACTGTCAGGCTGGAATATTTTTCGCCCGGCCGGAGGATCGTCGAGGGAAAATTAGGTTTGTTGGGAGAGTCGGGAAAATGCTGCGTCTCCAGGCAGAATCCATAGTGTTGCTTATATACCTTGCCGCCTTTTCCTGTGATCGTGCCGTCAAGGAAATTTCCCGTATAAAACTGAATCCCTGGCTCCGTCGTGTAGATTTCCATGACTCGGCCACTTGCCGGCTCATAGACCTGAGCGGCTAACCGGAGTTCTCCTTGGCCGCCGCGCAGAACAAAATTAATGTCGTAGCCTCCCTGGACTTCGCCGATCTGGGCTCCCATTGCTTTCAATTTTGTAAAATCCATGGGAGTGTTTTCGACCCGCGCAATTTCACCGTCGGGAATAAGGCCCTCTCCAATTGGAGTATAGGCGTCTGCGTTAACCATTAGCTCATGGCCGAGGATATCTCTGTTGCCCTGTCCAGCCAGGTTGAAGTAGCTATGGTTGGTGAGGTTGACGGGCGTGGGCTTATCGGTTGTCGCCGCGTAGCTTATCTTGAGCTTGTCTTGATCGGTCAGTTCATAAACGGCGATGCAGGAGAGATTCCCCGGATAGCCCTCCTCTCCGTCCCTGCTCAGGTAGCTCATTTTGACGCCGACAGCACCCTCCTGGCGCGTCGGTTCAGCCCTCCAGACGACTTTGTCGAACCCCTTGATGCCTCCGTGGAGGTGATTTTTTCCGTCGTTTTTGGCCAGTTCATAGGTCACCCCGTCCAGGTTAAACCGCCCGCCGGCGATGCGGTTGGCGTACCGGCCTACGATGCAGCCGAAATACGGGTTCACTTTGAGGTAGCCCGCAAGGGAGTCGTATCCCAGGACGATGTCGCCAAGCTTGCCGTTGCGGTCAGGCACTTCAAGCGAGACGATCGTCGCGCCATAGGTCATAATTCGTACCCGCACCCCGTTCTTATTGGTCAGGGTGTAGAGGTCGATTTCGGTCTCATCCGGCAGCCTGCCGAAAGACTCTTTTTGTATATCCATTTTTGTTACCCCTTCGGTTAGTTCCTTAGGCGCAGTTTCCTGGCGTTTGCAGGCGATAAGACCCGCGGCCGCCAGAGACAGCAATGATAGCAGCATTATCTTCAATGTTACCTTCATCCCTTCCTCCTTATCAAAAAAATTGGGGGAAATGAACCGAATTCAAGAAAGTTCTTGTTCATGTGCCCCGATTTTTCGTGCCACAGCGACCAAACGTTTAGCGTTCCGGTCATAGGGCCGGCCATCCAGACCTCCGTGAATTCTGATCTCGGTGAAGCCGGCTTCTTCGAGAAGGCCGCAGAATTCCGAAATAGGATACAGCCGGATTTTCCAGCGGAATTCTTTTCTTTCTCCGCCCCTGACAATAATCCAGCGCGGTTTGAGCCAGCGCCAGTCTTCGTCAACGAGCCGTTGTTCGATCAGAAGACCGTCGCCGCTTTCCACCCAATCCCGCTCTTTGAAGTCCCGCATTACGATCTCCCGGGAGATGGTGTCAACGAGCACGGCACCCCCGGGTTTAAGCGAACGATAGATATTTTTCAAAACTTTCTGATTATCAGCCTCATCCTCGAAAAACCCGAACGAAGTGAAAAGGTTGATCACGGCATCAAAGGCGGAGGGCCGCACGAATCGCCTCATATCCTCCTCAATGAACTCGACTTTCAGGCGCTCGTCCCGGGCCATTTTCCTCGCTCGTTCAAGATAAGAGCGGGTTCTGTCGACTCCGGTAACCTGATATCCTCGCCGGGCTAGCTCGAGGGCATGGCGGGCCGGGCCGCAGCAGAGGTCGAGGATTTTTGCGCCTGGTTCAAGGGAGAGAAGGTGGAGGACGCCGTCCACATCAGTTTTGGCCGCCGCCAGCCGCTCTGCCGAGAACATGAAGAATTCGGTGGCCGACCAAAACTCGTCGTTTTCATACCATGATTTCATGCTGAGATGAGATAATGCTACTTTATCCTTTGTTATTTTTCAAATTTTTTCCCTCAGTCAATCGAGCAGTCTTTTTGGGATTAAGCCCGTGCAAGAGAAGTCAAGGAACGAGCAAAATTGCTTTATCGAGTCTGCTATTGTTTTGTGAAATGAGGAGTAGGGGAGGGGTTTGTCCCTCCCCTTCTGCGAAACTGCATTAGAAAGCGATGCGGGCCGAGAGCTTAAAGGTCCTGACACCGGACACGCCGGTAACCTTTTGGTACCTACTATTAGTTACGATAGATCCGGAGGTGGTATTCTCGTCAGTCGGTTTCCAGAGTCCCCAGGGATTCAGGCCGATGGTGACGTACTTGCTGCCGAGCAGGTTGAAGACATCGGCGAAAACGGAAACGGTCCCGAACTTGACCTTGAACTCCTTCTCCAACCGGAAGTCGACGTTATCCCAGGAGGGCTGGCGGTGCGCGCCGTTGGGCTCCAGCATGACGGAGATATCGCCCCACCAGGTTACGCAATTGTGGGCGATGAGCCATGCGGTCGGAGGACGGATGGTAACATCGAAGGTCCTATCCCAGAAATTTCCGCCGTAGTTCAACGGGCCGCCCGACCGGTGCTGGTAAATGAACGAGGCGATGAAATCGAGCGGCAGCGTGAACGAACCATAGAGCTTGATGGCCAGCGGAATGTCATTGACGTCGGCGCCCCAGCCGTTGACGGTCCAGTTTGGATCGTAGTATTGGGTGCTCTTCGAATTCGCGTAAGTGATGGACCCGCCCAAGGCCCAGCCTTTGGCATAGCGCTTTTCGAAGGTCAGCTCGATGCCGTTGTAAAGGCGCTTTGAATAGGGGCTGCTGGCCTGCCGATACCACTCGACGTTCTCCCAGTCATAGTCGTTCGTCGGGATGTAGATAGTGACCGTCTTTTCCGGCCAAGCGCCGTTCGCGGGTACGATGGTCGTGAAAGGAACCCAGAAGTCGGGCGCATCTTGGAGCGAGGACAAGTAGGTTTCAGTAGCTTTGTTCCACATAGTATCCCAGTGGTCCCTGCGGCCCAACTTGTTAATATATGCCAGCTTGACCGAGAAGTTCTTGACCACCTCGTGGGAGATGGAGATGATGAGCTCGTTGTTCCACGGCGCCTTCAGCTGGTACTGCTCGCCCTTGCCGGCGACACGCAGGCGAATCAACTCCGGATCCTGCTTTGCGAACATCGAGTACTCGCCATCCGGGTAATAGGTGTCGATACCCGGGTCGTCGCAGATGGAATTGCCGTTATTGTCCCACCATCTGAAGCCGTAGTGCGCCTGAATTTCGGACTGCGCGGCGCTGAACCACATGACCGGCATGGCCTCATAGTAGCGGCCCCAGGAGACCTTGAGCGCGGTCTTGCCGTTGCCGAAGAGGTCATAGCTGACGCCGATGCGGGGAGAGACGGAGACGAAGTTCATGGTCTTGGGGATGGGGTCCCAGGTCATCGCGGCGTAGGGGTTCCAGCCGATGGTGTCAGCCACGAATTCGCCCACCTTGTAGGCCAAGCCGTTCGTGTCTGTTCCGGTGGAAGTGCCGCCTTGGAAGCCGCCCCAGTACCAGTCGAGGCGGGCGCCGAGGTTGATGGTCAGGCGGTTTTTGTAGGTAAAAGAGTCCTGCAGGTAGGCGCCAATGCGGTTGCCGGGTAGGTACTTATAGGAGTCGCCTTCATTTGGGCCCGCGTTGGCCAGTTCGATGTAGCCGTCACCGTAGATGTCGCGATCCATGCCCTGGGCGGCATAGGAATAAGGATCGCCATCAAAATAGTACATGGTCAGCGGGTTGGGTTCCCCAACGCTGAGGTAGTCGTACGAGTAGACATATTCAACGCCTGCGCCGATTTCGTGGTTACCGCCCAGCACGTCGTCCAGGTAGTGGGTCAGGCGGGCGCTTAAGGATTCTCCCCGGCGGATTGTCCATTGTTGTTCATACTGCTTGCCGTTCCACATGTAGCCCGTATACCAATCGACTTTTCCGATGTTGTTCAGCGAATCCGGCTGGCCGGTGAGTGCCCAGTTGAGGTCGTTCCAGCCGCCCCGGAAGCTGACGTAGGTATTGGATCCGAGCGTCCAAGTCAGCTCTGCGGTCAAGCCCGTTCTTTTTGAATTCGATAACGTGGTGGCATCGAGGGTGCGGTAGTAATTAGGATCATAGATGTTCTTAGTGTAAGTGCCATTATACATTACGAAGAGGCGTAAATCCTTGTTGATTTGATAGGTCAACTTGAGGAAAGGGTTCCAGGTTTTAGTGGGATTTGTGTAGGGCTCGTACGTTGTGCCCTCAATGGTGACCGGACTGAAGGAGACCGTATACTCGTACGGACGGTGGTCGATCGTACCGAAGAACCAGAGCTTGTCCTTGAAGATCGGGCCGCCGAGAGAAGCCGAAACATCTGTGTCGTACTTGGCAAAGACCGGTTTGGCTCGTCCCATAGAAGTGAGCTCTTCGTCAGTGAAGAGCATCTGGTTGAGGCCTTGAGAAGTATAATAGAATTGGGCCTGGCCGTGGAACTCGTTGCCGCCCGACTTGGTGACTACGGAGATGAACGAACCGCCACTGGCGCCGACCTGGGCCGGCAAGCCACCGGTGGCGATCTCGATCTCCTCAATGCTTTCAAACTGCGCGGCGATCTGCATGCCGCCGGTGGTGGGGCTCTCGCCGTTAACCCCGTCGATCTCAAACGCAGTGGAGCCGGAGTTGGCGCCGTGGATGCTGCCGGAGTAGGCGGCAATATTGCCCGCGCTGCCGGCAGTGATGTTGAAGAGATTGGCGATGGTGCGGTTGAGGGGCAAGTCTTTTAGAAATTCAGTGGTTGTGACATAAGTGATCTTGTTCGACTGCATGTCAACCATCGGGGCCGCCGCAGTAACCGTTATCTCTTCTGCCAAAGGGCTGCTCTCAGTTTGCAGATTAACGGTGTACGTCTGGCCGGCCTGGACGATAATGCCGGGCTGCTTGACGGTTTTGAACCCTGTTAGGCTTGCGGTGACCGTATAGGTGCCCGGAGGCAGATTGATGAGCCTGTAAAGGCCGGTGGAATCCGTGATGGACGTGGCCGAGCCCATCAGGGCCGGACTTTCAGCAGCCACGGACGCGCCGGGGATTGGAGCGCCAGTGTTATCGGTAAGGACGCCCCTAATTACGCCGGTCTGCCGGGTGACCTGTGCGCTGAGAAGGCTTCCCAAAGCAAGAGAGAACAAAATGATGAGACTTAAACGTTTAAAAGTCATTTTCCCTCCTTTGCTAAGATCAAAAACTTTACCCATTGCCCTAAGCTCAAAAAACATAGTCGTCGCCGGTCATTCGCACCTCCTTGGAAAGGAAACTTGGGGGACAAAATTTTTTTTACCCTTTGCGCGTCCGCAACTAAATTCATTACGTTAACGTACACGTTATATATGGAATAAAAAAACCCGACTTGTCAAGAGTTTTTTTGTTTTATAGAGCAATATCATTTTTTCCTTGACATTTGCTAAACCGATTTTTATATATTAATGTTAACGTTAACGATTTTAAGAATGAGGTTAAAAAATAACTAATATCAAAAAAATCGCCGAAAGGGCAGGGGTTTCTATCGGAACGGTCGACCGCGTTATCCACAAAAGAGGAGGAGTATCAAAAGAAACAGAAGAGAAGATCAAGCGAATTATTGAAGAGCTTGATTACAGGCCCAATATCTTTGCCAAGCATCTCAAGCTTTCGAGAAGTTTCAATTTTGGAATTCTCATGCCTGAGCCTTCCCAGGACAGTATGTACTGGAGCCTGCCCCTCAAAGGAATTAACAAAGCGCAAGAGGAACTTGCTTCCCGAAAGATCAAGGTCCGGTATTTCTTCTATGATAAGTATTCTGAATCATTCTTCAATAATGTTAGCAGTGATGTGATAGCTTCAAATTTAGACGGACTGCTCATCGCCCCCGTCCTTTCCAAAATCTTCGACCAGTTCGTCAAGGAGATTCCCGAGAATTTGCCCTACGTCTTTTTTGATTCATTTGTCCCCAAGGCCAATTATGTTTCTTATATCGGCCAAGATTCTTTCCAGAGTGGCATCCTATCCGCAAGGCTGATGGAGATGTTGGTCAAGGACAAAGGAAATATTGCCGTGATCCGGGTTCTTCCGGAGGACTATCATATCGATGACCGGGTTAACGGATTCCTGTCGTATTGCAAGAAGTGCCCCGAGGTCATAACTCGAGTCTACGAAGTCGACGGCAACAAGAGCAATGATGTGCGGAATGAGATTTTCCAAAAAATTATTGATGAAAATAGCACCTTGAATGGAATTTTTGTGACCAATGCGAGCACCCATCAGACTGCGGAGTTTATCAAGTCCCAGTCGCTTGGAGGAAAAATTCATATCATCGGCTACGACCTGATCGAAGAAAATGTTCGCTATCTGCGAGAAGGCGTGATTGATTTTTTGATCAGCCAGCAGTCTGAAAAACAAGGCTATGAAGGTATTTATTGTTTGTACCGTCACGTCGTGCTTAAAGAGGCCGTTGAAAAGAAAATCATGATGCAGCTGGATATCGTCACCAGCGAAAATATTGCCTACTACAAAAGTTGATAAAAAGCAAAGTGCATTTTTTGCTAAGGCGCTTAATCACCTGGTTGGCCAAGCATGGAGGATCTGGGGATGCGAGACCCAAAAAAATCTTCTGGTGGATGGCCTTTCTATCCCTGTCTCTTTCCTTAGTATTGACTTTCGCCGGGGCTGAAAAATGGGAACTCTTCAACGAAAACCTGCTTAAGAATTTTGTCTTTCGCAACCTTGGCCCGTACCGGGCGGGCTCATGGGTGACAGATTTTGCAGTCCCAGAGATTCCTCCCAAAAACCACCTCTATACTTTTTATGTCGGCACGAGAAACGGTGGTGTCTGGAAAACGACGAATAATGGCACAACTTTTGAGCCAATCTTCGACGACCAAGAGATGCTTTCTATTGGCTCTGTGGCTGTCGCGCCTTCGAACTCGGACATCGTTTGGGTGGGAACCGGCGAATCCTATAATGCCCGGAGCTCTCACCGAGGGGACGGAGTTTACAGGTCCAACGATGGCGGGAGGACATGGCAGAACAAGGGGCTTCGCGATTCGCACCATATCTCCCGGATTGTGATCCATCCTCAAAACCAGGATATCGTTTATGTCGCGGCAATGGGCCACCTTTTTAGTTCCAACGAGGAGCGGGGCGTTTTCAAGACAGAAGACGGCGGCAAGACTTGGCGGAAGGTCTTCTATATCAATGAACGAGTTGGCGTTATCGACGTGGCTTTGAACAAGAAGAATCCCGATATCATCTATGCGGCAGCTTATGAAAAATACCGATATCCTTGGCATTTTGAAGAAGGAGGGCCTGAGAGCGCCATTTACAAGTCGGCTGATGCGGGAAAAACGTGGAGGAGGCTGGCCGGCGGACTTCCTTCAGGCAAGATCGGCCGGATCGGCATCGATATTTATCGCAAGAATCCTGATGTGCTCTATGCCGTCTTCGAGAACGCCAATAAACGGCCGCCGACTCAGGAGGAAGCTGACCAGGACAGAAAACGCGGCCTTGAGCCTCAAGAAAGAACTATTGCGGGCGAAGTTTACCGCTCGGACGACGCTGGAACAACATGGAAAAAAATGAATTCGGCCAAGGACGATGTCAGCGGGAAGGCCGCCTATTCCTTCAACCAGATCAGAGTCGATCCCAATGATGATAGCAAAGTCTATGTTCTCGGAGCTTCTCTAGCCTATTCTTATGATGGCGGGAAGACGTGGAAGAACCTGGGTTGGCAGCCCAGCCTTTTTGCCACGGCGTTCGGAGACGTCCGCACGCTTTGGATCGACCCGGAGAACTCCGACCGAATGCTCTTTGGAAGCGACGGGGGAGTTCATATCACTTATGACGGCGGAAAAACCTGCGACCATCTTTACAATATTCCCCTCGGTGAGTTCTATGCCATCGGTGTGGACATGGAGGACCCCTACAATATCTATGGCGGACTTCAGGACCATGATTCGTGGAAAGGACCGAGCAACGGCTGGTCGGGCGAGGTCGGCCCGGAAAACTGGGTGACGGTCGGCACATCAGACGGGATGTACAATGTCGTCGATCCTGAGGACAGCCGCTGGGTCTATAACACCCATGAGTTTGGCGGCCATAGCCGCGTGGACCAGAGGCTCGGCACCATTACGGATATCAAACCTGTCCCGGACAAGGGAAACCCGGCTTACCGATTCAATTGGACCCCGCCGCTTCACCTCTCGCCGCACAACAGCAAGATCATTTACACGGGCGCCCAGGTTTTGCTCCGCTCGCTTAACCGTGGGGACAAATGGCAGGAGATCAGTCCGGACCTGACGACAAACGATCCGGTGAAGACAGCGGGGCGCGGCAATATCACTTACTGCACCATCGCCACAATTTCCGAATCGCCGGTCACACCCGGAATCATCTGGGTCGGGACTGACGATGGCAAAGTCTGGCTGACGCGAGACGGCGGGGCAAACTGGACCGATTGCACCACGGCCGTCGCCAAGGTTGGAGCCCCCGAGGACTTTTGGGTCAGCCGGGTCTTCGCTTCCGCCGCTCAGGAAGGCACGGCTTATGTGACAAAGACCGGCTTCCGGAACGACAATTTCCGCCCGTTTGTCTATAAGACCACGGATTTCGGCGTCACGTGGACTCCAATCACGGCAGGGCTTCCCGATTTTCCTGTCAACGTAATTTTCGAAGACAGGAAGCATCCTCACCTGCTTTTCCTGGGCTCGGACGGTGGCGTTTTTGTCTCCATCGACGGTGGAGCAAAATGGGTCAGGATGAAGAACAATATGGCCAATGCTCCGGTGAAAGACCTTCTCGTCCATCCCCGGGAGAATGACTTGGTGGTGGCGACCTATGGGCGAGGGCTTTTTGTGACCGATATCACCCCGCTTCAGGAAATCAGCGAGAACATCCTTGCGGAGGATCTACACTTTTTTGAAATTAAGCCGCGGATCGAGCGACTCACAGGCGGCTGGGGCAGCTACCGTCTTTACGGAGACAGGCATCTCTTCACCCCGAACGAGCCTGAGGCCGTGGGAATCAATTATTATCTGAAGGAGAAACCGAAGGAAAAGGTCAAAATCACTGTGACCGACTCCGATGGCCAGGTTCTGGCCGAGCTTCCGGGAAAAGTCGAACCCGGAATTAATACGGTCCTTTGGAATATGCGGCAGATTCCGAAAAAAGAAGATATTCAGCCAGGGGAAGAGCGCTGGCGGGGCGGCAAGTTAGTTGCTCCTGGAGAATATCTTGTCACTCTCGAAGTGGGTCAGAGAAAGATCACCCGCAAGGCGGTCATCAAAGGCAGAATGGGCTGGATGATCGGTCCTGTCCCAGTTCTCATAAAATAAGGAGGGAAATTGAAAGCGCTCCCATTGATGCTATTATCGATCGGGTTATGCATCTTTATGGTTTCAACTGGATGTCAAAGCGACAATCCGGAAACGGGAATAGAGAAGGTCAAGCCCAAGATCGTCCTCGTGGCCCAGCCGTTTCCTCTCCAGAATGTCCGCCTCCTCGACGGGCCTTTCAAGGAGGCACAAGAGCGCGACCGGAAATATCTTCATGAGCTGGAGTCGGACCGGCTGCTCCATAATTTCAGGGTGAACGCCGGCGTCCCTTCCATGGCTCTGCCGCTGGGTGGATGGGAGGAACCGACGTGCGAGCTCCGCGGCCATTTTGTCGGCCACTATCTTTCGGCCTGTGGCCTCATGTATGCAGCGACGGGAGATGAGGGGCTCCGAACCAAAGCTAACCACATTGTCGCCGAGCTCGCCAAATGCCAGAAAGCTCTTGGGAAAAGCGGCTATCTCAGCGCTTATCCCGAGGAATTCATCGACCGGGTTATCGCTGGAAAAAGAGTCTGGGCGCCGTGGTATACGCTCCACAAGATCATGGCCGGCTTGCTCGACATGTATGCGTATTGTGGAAATAAGCAGGCGCTGGATATTCTCGAAAAGATGGCCGCCTGGATCAAGCTCAGGACCGATCAGCTCGATGATGAAGCCATGCAGCGGATGCTCCGGACGGAGTTTGGCGGCATGAATGAAGTGCTCGCGGACCTCTATGCCTACACAGGAAATCCCGACCACCTGGCTTTGGCGCGACGCTTTGATCATAAAGTCATTTTCGAGCCCTTAGCGAATCACCGTGACGAGCTCAAGGGTCTTCATGTCAACACGCAAATCCCCAAGATAATCGGCGCCGGACGCGAGTATGAGCTCACCGCGGATAAGTATTATTTTGAGATTGCTTCATATTTCTGCGACGAGGTGGTCAATCACCGGTCCTACTGTACGGGCGGTACGAGCAATTACGAAAGCTGGCAGAGCGACCCGGATCAAATGGCTGGCGAGTTGAGCAACGCCACCCACGAAACGTGCTGCACCTATAACTTGCTCAAACTGACCCGAAAGCTTTTCACCTGGAGCCCCGACGTCCAACTGGCCGAATACTATGAGCGGGCCCTATTCAACGGCATCCTGCCGACTCAGGATCCTAAGACCGGAATGACAATGTATTATGTCCCGATGGCATCCGGCTGGTATAAAACGTTTTGCACGCCGCGGGATTCGTTCTGGTGCTGCACCGGCACGGGCATCGAAAATCCCGCGAAATACGGGGACAGCATATATTTTCACGATGATACCGGAATATTTATCAACCTTTTTATCGCTTCTGAGGTCGAATGGCCGGAAAAAGGTGTGAAGCTACGGCAGGAGACACGATTTCCAGAAGAAGGATCGACCACACTCATCCTCAACTGTCCGAAAGACACACACCTTGTACTTCGGATCCGCGTTCCGACCTGGGCAAAAAAAGGAGTGGTCGTCAAGGTCAACGGCGAGGAGCGGAAGATCGCAGGCAAAGCGGGAAGTTATGAAGTTCTTGACCGGATGTGGAACACGGGCGATCAGGTTTCAATCGAGATGCCGCTGTCATTGCACCTGTGCCGGATGCCGGACGACCCGAAGCTGGCCGCTGTACTGTACGGGCCGCTTGTCCTGGCGGGCGAGCTTCCGACCGAGACCTTCACAGCTCAAGCCGTGTATGGGCCTTACCATGCGGAAGGCAAGCCCGCAGCGGCTCCTGATTTTGTGGCCGGGACCGAAGACCTTGACGCATGGATTCAACCGGTCGCTGGACAGACTTTGACTTTTAAGACAGTCAAAGCGGGAAGACCGGACGACGTTACTCTCGTTCCTTTTTATAGGCTTTTTGGAAAGCGCTACGCCCTGTATTGGCGTTTCTATACTGAGGCGGAATGGAAAGACTTGGAGGCGAAACGCGAAGTTCGTAAAGTCGAGGAGGTTGCGAAGCAAAAAGCTCTGGCTGCGCGCCTGGTGGATCGAGTCGAGATCGGCAACGAGACCTCCGAGAGCCAGCATAACCTGGAATCCTATCGGAGTGAATCCGGCTATCTTGGCCAAAAAAGCTGGCGTCATGCTACTCGGGGTGGTTGGTGGAGTTACGACCTGAAAGTGGACCCGGATAACGCCATGACCCTGATTTGCACCTACTGGGGAAGTGATGTCAGCCGGACCTTTGATATCCTTGTTGACGGCACGAAAATAGCTACCCAGGTCATTAACGTCAACAGGCCGGGCGACTTCTTTGATGTGGCTTATAAGATTCCGCTGGAACTCACCCAGGGCAAGGCCAAAATCACCGCCAAATTTCAGTCCTATCCCGATGGCATCGCCGGCGGCCTTTTCGGTTTGGTGATATTAAAATAAGGGTGATAAAATAAAAAACCATGCTCCCAAAAAGGAGGCGCAGATCCTATGAAAAAGAATACACGCCTTCAGGTTGTTTTGATCATTCTGGTCTTGGCCTGCCTTTGCCCTTCATGCAAAGAAACATCCCAGGCTGATTATCCTTTTGCCCCTGTCCCCTTCCATGCAGTCAAGCCCGCCGATTCTTTCTGGGCGCCTCGAATCGAGACAAACCGCACAGTCACTATTCCTTACGCCTTTAAGCTCTGCCAGGAGACAGGACGTCTCACGAATTTTGAGATCGCCGGCGGTCTGAAACAGGGCGCCTTTTGTTCCAAGTATCCATTTGACGATTCCGACGTTTACAAGATCATCGAAGGAGCCGCCTATTCACTGAGAGTTCACCCCGACCCCGAGCTCGAGAAATACGTCGATGATGTTATTGCCACGATTGCCCTCGCCCAGGAGCCCGACGGCTATCTTTATACGGCGCGCACGATCGACCCGCAGCATCCTCCTCTGGACTGGGTAGGAAAGGAGCGCTGGTCGAATGAATATATGAGCCATGAATTGTATAACGCTGGCCATCTGTTTGAGGCGGCCGTGGCTTATTACCAATCTACAGGAAAGAAGAACCTTCTCCATGTCGCCCTCAAGAACGCCGACCTCATCGACGGCGTCTTTGGCCCGGGCAAAAAGCGTGTCGCACCCGGACATCAAGAGGTCGAGATCGGTCTGGTCAGACTCTACCGTCTCACTGGAAGAAGGAAGTATCTTGCTTTGGCCAAATTCTTCCTGGATGAACGAGGCAACGCCAAAGACCGCAAGCCCTACGGCGAATATTCTCAGGATCATAAGCCGGTTACTGAGCAGAATGAGGCAGTCGGCCATGCCGTACGGGCAACTTATATGTATTCTGGAATGGCAGACGTGGCTGCCCTCACAGGAAACCCGGCGTACGTCCAGGCGATCGATAAAATCTGGGAGAACGTTGTCTGGAAGAAGATGTATGTCACGGGCGGCATTGGAGCTGCCGGAGAAATCGAGGGTTTTGGGGCTGATTATGATCTGCCGAATGCGGAAGCCTATTGCGAGACCTGCGCTTCAATCGGCAATATCCTCTGGAATCAGCGGATGTTCCTCCTCCATGGAGATGCGAAATACATCGATGTCCTGGAAAGGGTGCTTTACAACGGGTTCCTTTCTGGGATCTCTCTCGGCGGCGACCGATTCTTCTATCCGAATCCGTTGGAATCATTTGGCCAGCATCACCGCAGCGCCTGGTTTGCCTGTGCTTGTTGTCCGAGTAATATCACGCGGTTTATTCCGTCCATCCCCGGCTATGTCTTTGCCAAGCGGGAAGATACTCTCTATGTGAATCTGTTCATGGCGAGCGAGGCAAGCATTGACCTGGGGATGCAGAAGGTGAGAGTTCAGCAGGAAACGCAATATCCCTGGGATGGGACTGTCAAGATAACGATTAGTCCGGAAAAGCCCGCTGAATTTTCCGTCAATGTCCGGGTTCCGGGTTGGGCGACCGGGCAGCCTGTGCCGGGCGATCTTTATCAGTTCACTGACAAGACCGGAGAACCTTCGGTCATTCGAGTCAACGGCGACGAGATCCCGCTCTACCTCAACCGAGGTTACGTCAGTATTCGACGCGCTTGGAGGCCCGGCGATGTTATTGAGGCGAGTTTCCCGATGCCGATTCGGAGAGTCTTGGCTCATCCCGCGGTCAAAGACGATATCGAAAAGGTTTCTCTAGAACGAGGCCCAATCGTCTATTGTGCGGAGTGGCCAGATAACGGCGGGCGTGTGAGCAATTTGGTTTTGGAAGACAACAACCCGCTGAGTGCTGAGCGCCGTGATAATCTCCTGAGCGGAGTGACTGTTATCAAGGGAGAAGCTACGGCCTTATATGAAGGAAAGAGGGGCGGACCGGTCATCGCCAAGAAACAACAATTTATCGCTATTCCCTATTATGCCTGGGCCCATCGTGGAGAAGGGGAAATGACGGTTTGGCTCGCCCGCTCGCCATCCACAGTTAGGCCGCTGCCCAATCCGTCCTTTGCCTCAATGAGCAAGCCGACCGCCTCCGGTGGGAAAAACGCGGAGGCCCTTAATGATCAATGGGAGCCGACGAGCTCGAACGATCATGCCCATCCATACCTCCATTGGTGGCCCCACAAGGCAACACAGGAATGGGTTCAGTATGATTTAAATAAGCCGGCGACAGTCCAAGCTGTCGAAGTCTACTGGTTTGATGATAGCGGCCGGGGTGAGTGCCGGGTTCCCGCGTCTTGGCAGCTATTTTTTCAGGCTGGGGACACCTGGAAACCTGTTCAGAATCTCGTCCCTTACGGTGTTGAGAAGGACAAATACAATAAGGTTAAATTTAGGCCCGTCGAGACAAAGGCCCTCCGTCTGGAAATTCAGCTCCAGAAAGATTTTTCTGGGGGAATCCTGGAGTGGCGTGTGGAATGAAATCTAACTTGTCTGAAAATTTGGGAGAAGGAGAAAAACAGCATGCTTAACTGGACTGGTTGGCAGAATCCTTATGCTATTGCCTACATGCTAGTCATGCTGGGCGCCGTCATTTTCGTTTGGCTGATTCCTGACGAATACCTGTATGAATGACGGCCAAACGGTCTATGGAGATGCTGAGCATGAAAAGGGTCAATCTGTTTCTCGTCATTGCGAGTGTTTTGCTCTTTGGTCAGGCCGGTGTCGCTCAGGAGAAGTTCAACGATGTGCGCCAGCAAATGGCTGACTCTCTGACCGCTGTAAAGACGTCCCTTCGGGCCGATGAACGGGCAGCAGCTATGGAGCATTTCGGAAACGCAAAAAAGATCTGGGAGACCGAGGCCAGGCCGATGATCACCGAAGGCATGAAGACCAATAACCAGTTTCAGGAGTATTTTGACCGGATAGCTGAAGTGGACGGGCATTTTATTTCGCTGGCTCAAGAGCTCGAATCGGGTGGATTCGAGCAAATTGAATCCAGGGTCAACGCCGTCATCTGGGCCATCAGCCATCATCCCCGCGGGTTTAAAGTCCCGAACCCGCGCTACACCGCCTGGGACTGGGTCTTCGGGCTTGGCATAGGGATCGGGTTCTGTGTCTTTGCGGTGGTTTTTGGGCTGCATCTGCGAAGGTCGTACTATCGCAGATACAAAAAACAGGGTGCAGAAGCTCCCCAAGGATAAAAAACATGCCTTCGGATTTCATCATTATCGGGTTGTACTTGGTTTTGATGTTTGTGGCCGGGCTGTTTTTCAGCCGGAACGTCAAAAACACGGCCGATTATTTTCTAGCGGCCCGCTCCGCCCCTTGGTTCTGGATTATGGGGGCTATCTGGGCCACGAATATCGGATTTCTTCATGGCTACCTGGCCCACGGCGGGGCCGCTTATGAGTGGGGCCTGATTCAGGCGAACTTTGAGTGGTTCCAGGGACCTTTTGGCTACGTCCTCAGCGGACTGTTTTTCATCGCCTTTTACTGGCGCGCCGGGGTTTATACAGTTCCGCATTTTCTGGAGAGAAGATACGGCTCAGCGATCAGCCTGATTTATAACGTAGCCTGGATCGTTATTTTTATCGTCACCATTGCCGCCGAGTTTTATTTGGGCGGCATTTTTCTCAAAAACCTTCTTCACATCCCGTTCTGGCCGACTGTTCTTGTGCTAGCCGCTGTCGTGGGGACATACACGCTCCTCGGAGGCCTCGGAGCGGCCATCATGATGGAATTCGTCCAGTTCATCATCATGATGCTCGGGACAATGCCTCTTCTCTTTATCCTTCTTCATATGGTGGGCGGGTTTGCCGGCATCAAAAACGTCTTGATTGGCCAGTGGGGGGTCAGTCCTCAGTATTTCACGGTTCTGCCGGATATCCACCATCCCTACGGCCCCGGGCCATGGATTATTCTGGGACAATGTTTGGTCGTAACCCTCGGCTGGTGTGCCGGCCATCAATCCATGGTCCAGAGGAATTTAGGGGCGCGCTCTCTTTATGATGCAAAATTCGGTTATGTCGCCGCCGCGATTCCAAAAACACTGGGTGCTTTTTTGTATATTGTGCCGATGATTGCCGCGCCCATTATCTTTGCCGGCAACGGGATTTTCGTCGAGAGGGCTGATGCGTCCTACGGCAAGCTTATCCTAAACCTACTGCCTTCGGGAATGCTGGGGCTGTTTATCGCCGGATTGCTCTCGGCAGGGCTCTCCAGCATTAGCAGCGTCCTGAATTCTACGTCAACAATGGTAGTCAAGGACATCTATGAGCGATACCTGGTTAAAGGCCGCGGCGACAATCATTATTTTATCGCCGGCCGCGTCGCCACCTTTGCCGTGATCGCCCTCTCTCTCCTTCTCGTTCCCATCGTGCTCAAAGTCTACTTGATCATGTGGCTCGAACAGACTCTTCTGGCCATGGTCCTCGGCCCTTTTATGGGCGTCCTGATGCTGGCAATTTTTTGGCGCAGGGCCAATACAGCCGGCAGCCTGGCCGGGTTCATCACCGGCGGAGTCTTTGCCATCCTCCTTCAGCAGGTCTTTGGGGTGAATGTCTTTTTTGAGATCAGCTGGTGGTCTTTTGTGGTGACTTCTGTTGTTACCGTGGCGGTGACATTTTGGACTGGGACGAAGCCCCGGCCAGAACAGCTCGACGGCCTGACCTGGGAGAGCGATTTCAGGGCCAAGCTCGGCCGGATCCTGGAAGAGAGGGCGATTCAGAATGGAGCGAAAATTGGAGAGGTGCCTAAGCCCGTTGTTCGGAGGCCCCCTTGGTATCTGAACATCAAATACTGGGCCACAGCCATCCTTCTCAGCCAGGTCGTTCTCTTGTTATTTTTTGGCTAAGGGGATTTCTCGAAGATAAGGAGCAGAAAGATGACCGGAGAAAAAAAAGGAGCGGATCCCAAGCTGATCGTGGCCGTTCAGATGCTCTCCATAGGCATCATCCTCCTCATCCTAGCACTCGTGGTCCTTTTTGTGAGTCCACTCGGCAGCATGGATCGTTTTATCCGTCTGACGTTCTTGATCAGCGAAGCCAGCATCTTTGTTGTCGGTCTGGCCTTTGCTATAGGCGGAGGGATTCGTTATAAACGGGCAAAAAGGGCATGAAGATCATCAGGTTCGCCCCTTGTTTTTCCCATGCGGACGATGTCGTCAGGATATTCTGTGCCAAGAATTTCAAGAAACCTTTTTCTGTGGAGATGGTCTATTTGCCTTTTGTCCTGTTCAAATACGCCGTTCGAGCGAACCGATTTTTCGGGGGAAAAAAGGTATCGGAGGGACTGTTTTTGGCGGACTTGATCCAAGGCGTTCCAGTGTATATAGGGAAGGGGACGTCCTTAATAGTGGAAGCCGCATTGCAGAATGAATTTGCGGCCCTGCTGCCTTTATCAGCGGAAGGGGCAAAAAGAAAGGCTGAAACGATTATTGTCGAGGCTCAGCAGGTCTCAGAATCTCAGGTCCTCCCAGTCGGGTTAACGGAGAATGAGGCCATTGCCAGGGGGAAAAGGTTGTTGCGTTATGACCTGATGCGTCTTTTCGGAGGTCTGCGTTATCGCAAGGTCGAAATTACCCTTTACCCCAAAACAAAACTTGTTTATTATCCCTACTGGCTGGTCTATTATCGCGGGCGGCGGGGAGATATGAGGATTGTCGTCATAGATGGTGTGATTGGAAAAAAGGAAAGTGAGGAGATCGTCCAGTCTATTAAGCTGGGGCTGCTGAAGAAAGAGCAGGTGTCGGTACGGGTCGAATTTTCTGAAGGAGCCAACCCAAATTGAAAAGAAAAAGATTATGTTTGGGTCTTGATTTCGGGACGAATTCGGTCCGGGCAGTCCTGGTCGACGTCAATGACGGCCGCGAGGTGGCCACTGCAATTTATGAATATGAGACGGGCCAGGCGGGTGTCATCCTGGACCCGCAAGATCCCAACCTGGCAAGACAGAATCCGGCAGATTATGTGAAGGGCGTAGAGGTTGTTGTCAAAAAGCTGGTGGATGAAGCGAAGAAGGCCGACCCATCATTCAACTCTACCGATATCATCGGCATAGGCGTTGACACGACGGGTTCAACCCCGATCCCCGTGGACAGGTCTGGCGTGCCTCTGAGCTTCAAGCCCGAGTTCAAGGATGATCCCAACGCTCAGGCCTGGCTGTGGAAAGACCACACCGCCCATGCCGAGGCGGCCATGATCACGGAGCTCGCTTCAAAGGTCCATCCGGAATACCTGGCCAAATGCGGCGGGACGTATTCGTCAGAATGGTTTTTCAGCAAGATTCTTCATAGTTTGAGGACAGACAGGCGGGTTTTTAATGCGGCCTATAGCTGGGTGGAGTGCTGTGATTACATTCCCGGCCTGCTCACCGGAATTTCGGGCCCGCTCGAGATGAAGCGGAGCCGTTGCGCCGCGGGCCACAAAGCCATGTTCAATGAAAACTGGGGCGGCCTGCCATCAAAGGAATTCCTTTCGAGGCTGGACCCGGAACTGGGCGAGCTTCGGAATCATCTCTATGGAAAGACGTACACATCTGATACGGAAGCCGGCAAGCTCTCGGCAGAGTGGGCTGGTCGGCTGGGGCTGTCAGCCGGGATTCCAGTAGCAGTCGGTGCCTTTGACGCTCATTTGGGCGCGGTCGGGTCTGGAGTCGCGCCGGGCAAGCTGATCAAAATCATAGGCACGAGCACGTGCGATATCACAGTGTGGCCGAACTCGGAGCCCCTGGCCGATATTCCCGGCTTGTGCGGAATCGTTGACGGGTCTGTCCTTCCGGGATATTTTGGGCTTGAAGCCGGACAGTCGGCAGTCGGGGATATTTTTAACTGGTTCGTCAGCTATATCCAGCCCGGCGGGCTCAAGAAAGGCTCGCATAAGGCTCTCACGGTCAAGGCGGCCCGACTCAAGCCCGGTCAGTCGGGACTTCTCGCCCTGGATTGGAATCATGGCAACCGGACCATCCTTGTGGACCAGCGCCTGACAGGCCTCCTGCTCGGCCAGACATTGCTGACAACTCCGGAAGAAATCTACCGGACCTTGATCGAGGCTACTGCCTTTGGCGCCCTGACCATCATTAACCGCTTTGAAGAATACGGGGTCAAGGTCTCGGAAATCATCAACTGCGGCGGGATCGCTGAGAAGAATCCTCTCATCATGCAAATTTATGCCGACGTCACCGGCCGGGAAATGAAAATCGCCCGGTCCGCGCAGACTTGCGCCTTGGGCTCTGCCATCGCTGGGGCAGTCGTCGCCGGCCCGGAGAACGGCGGTTACTCCAATTTTGCCGAGGCCCAGAAGGCTATGTGTTCGACGAAACCTCAATCCTTCCGTCCAAACCCCGAGAACCATAGAATCTATGCCGAACTCTACAAGCTTTATTCCCAGCTCCATGACGCGTTTGGGACAAAGCCGTGGTCGGGGAGCCTTTACAGCGTGATGAAAGACCTCTTGAGGATCCGGGATAGTCAGAGGAAGGAGAGTTAATGCTTCAGGATTTAAAAGAGCGTGTCTGGAAGGCCAATGCAGACTTGGTGATGTTCGGCCTCGTTACTCTGACCTGGGGGAACGTCAGCGGATTGGAGAGAAAAAAGGGGATCGTCGCCATAAAGCCCAGCGGCATTTCCTATAACGAGATGAAGCCTTCCCATATGGTCCTTGTGGACTTGGAAGGAAAGAAGGTTGAAGGCGCGCTCCAGCCCTCGTCAGATACTCCCGCTCACCTTGAGATTTATAAAGCGTTTTCGGATATCGGCGCCGTGGCGCATACCCATAGTGAATATGCCACGATGTTCGCTCAGGCCTCAATGGAAATTCCCTGCCTCGGGACGACTCACGCCGATGTATTTTACGGGCCTGTTCCCGTCACGCGGTTCTTGACTCGAGCAGAAATTGAAACAGAATACGAAAAAAACACGGGCAGGGTCATTGCTGAGCGGTTCCTCAGTTTGAACCCCCTTGAACGGCCAGGTGTGCTCGTCGCCGGACATGGCCCCTTTACCTGGGGAGAAACACCTGAAGAGGCTGTGGAACACAGCTTGGCCCTAGAGAAAATTGCCAAGATGGCCCTCGGCTCTCTGCTCTTGAGGCCTCGGCCGGGCCTATTCCCCCAATGCCTTCTCAAGAAACATTATCAAAGGAAGCACGGACCCAGAGCTTATTATGGACAAAAGAAAAAGGAGAAATAGGATGAAAAATATCCCTCAGGTCAAGCTCGGAGTTATCGCTGTCAGCCGGGATTGTTTCCCGATGGAGTTGTCTAGAAAAAGAAGGTTGAACGTGGTCAAGGAGTGCCGGGCCAGGGAAATCCCCGTTGTAGAAATTCAAACAATTATCGAGAATGAGACTGACGTGCTCAAAGCGGAGCAGGAGCTCATCCAAAAAAGTGTCAACGCCCTCGTTATTTTCCTCGGCAATTTTGGCCCCGAGGGGCCAACAACGATGCTGGCGCAGAGGTTTGCCGGCCCGGTGATGTTTGCGGCCGCCGCTGAGGAAACAGGAAAAGACCTGGTTCAAGGCCGGGGCGACGCTCTGTGCGGGCTCCTCAACACGAGCTATAACTCCGGGTTGAGACGGCTCCGTCCATATATTCCGGAATACCCCGTAGGAACAGCCGGCGAGGTGGCGACGATGATTGCCGATTTCCTTCCCGTGGCTCGGGTCGTTTCCGGTCTGAGAAAGCTCAAGATTTTCGCCTTCGGCCCGCGTCCTCAGGATTTCCTCGCCTGCAACGCGCCTATCAAGCCGCTTTATGACCTTGGCATCGAAATCATGGAGAACAGTGAGCTCGACCTCTACGATATTTTTCTGGCCGCCGAAGGTAACCCGAGAATTAGGACAGTGTCAAGGGATATGGCTAAAGAGCTGGGAGAGACAAACGCTGACCCGGACCTCCTGAAGAGAATGGCTCAGTATGAGGTCGCCTTGAGGAAGTATTTTGAAGCCCATCTTGGAGCTTCAGAGTTTGGAGTGTTCGCCAACAAATGCTGGCCGTCTTTTGAGAAATATTTTAGGTTTGTTCCGTGCTACGTCAACTCGCGGCTGGCCTCCCAAGGGATTCCTGTCTCCTGCGAAGTGGATATCTATGGGGCCCTGAGTGAATACATGGCGATGTGCGCAACCGGGCTTCCGGCGACGCTCCTCGACATTAACAACAGTGTGCCACGAGATATGTACGAGTCCGCCCGGAAGAAAAGGGGGAATTATCAACCGAGCGACCTTTTTATGGGCTTTCATTGCGGCAACACGCCGTCTGGATGCATGATCGGGAGCGCTCTCAAGTTTCAGCTCATCATGAACCGGTTGATGGAGGGCGGCCGAGAGCCTGACATCACCAGGGGGACGATGGAGGGACGAATCCGGCCGGGCGAAATCACGATTTTCCGCCTCCAGGCAGGGGCAGACGCGACCTTGCGGTCATATGTCGCCGAGGGCGAAATCCTGGATATTGACCCCAAGTCGTTTGGAAGCATCGGAGTTTTCGCCATCAAGGAGATGGGCCGTTTTTATCGCTATGTCCTGATCGAAAGACAATTTCCCCACCATACGGCTGTGGCGTTCGAGCACGCCGGCAAGACTCTCTTTGCGACGGTCAGAATGCTCGGTCTCGAGGATGTGGATTTCAATCGGCCGGCCGGAATGCTCTATCCGGGAGAGAGCCCTTATAAATAGTTCAGAGAGGGCCTCAAAAATTAGTATTTCGGTAATATTTATAGAACCAATGTACTTTTTACGAAAGAGCGGACAGGGCGGAGAAGGGACCTGATAATATGAAAGCTGCAGTTCTCACGGGTCGGGGGAGAATTGAAATCCGGGAAATTCCAGAACCCCGCCTGGCGAATGAGACCGATGTCCTGATTCGTGTGGAAGCGACAGGAATCTGCGGCTCGGATGTCCATTATTTCTCAGAGGGACGGATCGGCGATCAGGTTGTCGAATACCCTTTTGTCGTCGGCCATGAATGCGCCGGAGTTGTGCAGGAAACGGGTAGTGCCGTCACTCGCCTCAAGCCAGAAGACCGGGTGGCCATCGACCCGGGCGTCGTCTGTGGCCGGTGCGACCAATGCTTAGCGGGCCGGCCGAACACCTGCCACAACCTACGCTACCTCGGTACGCCCGGACAGATGTCCGGCAGTCTAGTTGACGTTATTCGCATTCCCGAGCAAAACTGTCATCGTCTCGGCGAAGGAATGAGTATGAATGAAGGAGCACTGGTCGAGCCGCTGTCTATCGGAGTATATAGTCTTAAACTTCTGGCCGGCTCGCTTCCCGAAAAAATAGCGATTCTCGGTTCAGGACCGATTGGGCTCGCTGTCCTTCTGGCGGCGAAAGTCGCCGGAGTCCGCGCTGTCTATATGACAGATCAGGTCGAGGAGAGAGTTCAGGCCGCCCGCCGGGCTGGGGCCGATTGGTCGGGAAATCCTGAACGATCGGATATTGTCGCTCGAATCCGCGCCGCGGAGCCACGTTTGCTGGACGCGGTCTTTGAATGCTGTGGCGACCAAGGGGCACTTGACCAAGCCGTCGACCTTCTTAAACCTGGCGGGAAACTCCTTGTCCTCGGCATCCCCGTCTCTGACCGCGTCTCCTTTGACATCCATAAGCTTCGCCGCAAGGAAATCGGCCTTATTAACGTTCGGCGGCAAAGCCATTGTTTTCCCGACGCCATCCGGCTCATCAAGACAAAGAAAGCGGATGTCCGTTTCATGGCCACGCATGAATTCAGCCTCGTTGATGCAGCCCAAGCCTTTGAGCTCGTGTCCGGATACCGCGACGGCGTGATTAAGGCCATCATCCGCCCGTCTTTTTGACTTTCCCCTTCATCTGTGCTAATCATAAACCCAGTGAGGAGGGGAAGTGGAAAAAGACAGTCAAAGCCGCCTTTCTTACCAAACCCATATATCCCAAAAGCTCGTTGACCTGATTGAGCGCAGCGCAGAAGAACTGACTAATAACTGGCTCGCGGACGTCCGCAAGGAACTCCACCTGCCGACGTATCAAAGCTTCGACAACACCGAGCTCTACCAGCGCGCCTTCAAGGTCTACAGCCAGCTCGGAAAATGGATCTCGCGGGAGACCACTAAGGAGGAAATCGCCAAGGAGTATATGGCTTTGGGCGCCCAGCGCAGGAAAGAAGGATTCGCCCTTGCTGAGATCATCCAGGCCCTCATTCTGATCCGTCGAAACCTCTGGAGGAAAGTGCTGAGGGAGGGGCTGCTCGATACGACACTCGACCTCTACCAGGCCATGGAGCTCAATAACCGCGTTATCCGCTTTTTCGACCGGGCCATCTATTTCACGGCGGTCGGGTACGAAAAAAAGGGCTGAAGAGATTTTCAGCGCCGGCCGGAGGACAAAATGGTGAGTTATGAAGATGTCGCCAGCATGATCGACCATTCCTTGCTCAAGCCCAACCTGACTGACAAGGACGTTGAAGACGGCTGCAGGATTGCGGACAAGTACAGGGTGGCCAGCGTCTGTGTCAGGCCGAGCGATGTCCGGCGGGCCGCCGAGATCCTGAAGACGAGCCCGGTCCGCGTGACCACGGTCATCGGGTTCCCTCATGGAGCGGCGACTACGCCGGTCAAAGTCTTCGAAGCAAAGGAAGCTATAGAGAACGGAGCGGTCGAGTTGGATGTTGTCCTCAACATCGGCAAGCTGAAATCGAGAGACTATGATTATGTGGAAGCGGACCTTCAGGCCGTGACTGCCGCCGCTCACGAGAAAAATGTCATCGTCAAGGTCATCTTCGAAAACTGTTATCTTGATGACGAACAGAAAATCGCCGCCTGCCGGATCGCGAATGAGGTCGGCGTCGATTATATCAAAACATCAACAGGATTTGGGACGGGCGGCGCCGAAGACAGAGACTTGATCCTGATGAGAAAACACGCCCTGCCCTCCATCAAGTTGAAAGCTGCCGGAGGGATCCGGACCCTGGAGCGGGCCTTGGAGGTCAAGAACCTGGGCTGCTCGCGGATCGGAGCCACCGCGACAGTCGCAATTTTAGAGAAGCTCAAATAGCCCCACTTTTCAGTTTCATTTTGCCAACCCCCTGAGCCGATAGAGCGGTCTTCTGTTCGGCATCTATGCCCTTTCTTTTTTCAGTTTTTCCCGGGCTTCAGCGAACATCGGCTCGGCATATTCCGAGGGCCAGGTGCGGTCCTCGAAGCTCCTCTTTTCGATCAGGCTTAAGAATCCCTTGAATTCGTCAAAATAGGAGCCGTAGATGTGGAAGCTGTCCACAAGGTCGGCGTAGCGGCCCAGGCGCACTGGGCGGCCGATTTTAGAGCTGATTTTCCGAGCGATGGTGCGCTGCAGGTCTGTGATGGCAAAAACATTCATGTAGGCGGCTTTATAGGCGTCCCTGGAGCGCCAGTGCGTGTTCATGTTGAGGATGAGTTCTCCTCGGTCATCGGCGAGAAGCCGGCACCAGAGACGCTGGAGGCAGGGCGGATCATATGTCGGAGGGTCAAGTTTGGGATTCCAGGTGATGGCTTGAGCCCGGCGGGAGTGTCCGGCCTGGCTGAGCTTCTCGACGATATAGTTGATCTGGTCGATCGTCTGGCCTTCGATCTCATAAGCGAAAAGGCGCTTGTGATAGGTATAAGTCCACTTGCCCTCCTCTGGAGAAATCCAATGGTCGTGGACTCCGTTGACGACTTCCTGACGATAAACCTCAAGGTCCTCCAGCCCGCCCGGGAATGCACGATGAATCCGCGGCTCGGCAAAAGGATCCTCCACCACCCACATCATCGTGCAGTCTTTGCTGGGTGGGTCGCCCGGTTTGTCATACTCGGTCTTGATGGCGATGCCTTTATCCCAGCAGGCTAAGACAGCCTTTTCCCAGGCCTCCGGCAGAGTCTTCCCGGAGACGTACAAAGTTGGAATCTGGCCGTGCATTTTAACCTCCCGCTTTCAGGATTCGTTTATTTCCCGCTTTTATCATAGGAATCAAACAAGGTCAACTTGCTCGTAGATTGGAACAGCAACATTGCTTCTGCGGTCATTTTGGGCTGAGGCCCTTCTCTTGCCAGCGAGTATTTTTCTTTATATGATAAAAACTCAGAAGGGAGAACCGCATGAAAGAAGCCAAGAATCCTCCGAGAACAAGGCCACTCAACCTCGATGATTTTTTGGACTTGGGCATTAAGCTTGAGGAGGCCTTTTGTGCCTGTTATGAAGGCCTTAGCCGCATTTCTTCTGACGAGGATCTTGCCTGGAGATTAAACAAGATGGCCCGGGAAGACAAGACCCATACCCAAAGCCTGAAGGAAATCATCCTGGAGCAAGAGGGAAAACGCTAGGGGACGCGTTCACGCTCTTGATAATCCGACCCTTGGAACACAGAGTCTAATGTTTGGGGAGAGGAGTCGCCGGCGATTACCTCTTCTTGAGAAGGGGCGATAGAAGCAGGACGACGCCGATCGCGATGAGAATAAGGGGCCACCACTCGAAGAATCCGATGAGATGGGCGCCACCAACGATCGCGAGCACAAGCCCGGCAATAAGCCTTCCTGTCTGGGTCTTCTGGTAGGCCGGAGAGAAGCAGCTGACCAGAAACTCCAGAATGAAGATTCCGCCGAGTCCGACCAAAAAATAGGCCCACCAGTCTGCCCAGGAAATCCGGTCCATTTGGGTTAAGAGAAAAAGGACTCCCAAGAGAATAAGAACCAGCCCTCCCGTCAGCCGCGGAGACGGAGTCTCTTTTGGTTTTGGCTGCCCGAGAGGCCTGCCTGTTTCACTAGTCTTGACGTCTTCGCCCATGGTTTTCTCCTTCACTTTTCAATACCACAGCCGGCAGGCAAGGTCAATGAGGCGTGAGAAAAACGATTTGCTCTTGGGGCTGATTTTGGCTAAAATGACGGGAAACAGGAATGAAACTTAGAGCGATCCTCAGGTCGATGCGGCCGGCCCAATGGACAAAGAACTTCTTCGTGTTCGCCGCTTTAATTTTTGCTCAAAAGTTTTTCTCCGTTCCTTTGCTCCTGAAATCTTTGGCCGCTTTTCTTGTGTTTTGTCTGATTTCCGGGGGCCTTTATATCTTCAATGACCTCCGGGACCGCGAGGAAGACCAGGCTCACCCCAAGAAATCTCAAAGGCCGATTGCCAGAGGGGATCTGAGTTCGACTGCGGCGCTGGCCACATTCCTGGTTTTAAGCGCGGGGAGTTTCGCTTTGGCGTTTTTCCTGAATCGTAATTTTTTTATTGCCGTCCTGGTCTACTTCGTTCTCCAAGTTGCCTATTCCCTGAAATTGAAACAGGTTGTTATCCTAGATATCTTTATCATTGCCGCTGGGTTCGTCATTCGCGTAGTTGCGGGAGGCCTGGTCATTGCTGTCCCGATTTCTTCCTGGCTGCTTATCTGCACAACTCTCCTGGCCCTTTTCCTGGCCATGAGCAAAAGGCGGCATGAGCTTGTCCTTCTTGAAGACAAGGCGACCGATCATAGACCCATTCTCAAGGAGTACAGCGCCTATCTTCTTGACCAGATGATTGCCGTCGTGACTGCGTCAACTCTCATTGCCTATTGCCTATACACAATATCGGCAGAGACTGTCGAAAAGTTTGGGACCGAGCATCTAGTCTGGACGTCTGCTTTTGTCCTTTACGGCATTTTTCGGTATCTCTACCTGGTCCATCAACAGGGCAAAGGCGGAAGCCCTGAAGAGCTGGTCCTGCGAGACAAGCCACTCCTATTGAACATCGTGCTCTGGATCGGCACGGTCATCCTCATCATTTATTTGAGGTAGAAGCCTTTGGCCTCGGCAAAAGTCGCCGTTTTGAAGACATCACCGGAAACTGTTCTATCCGACTACAGGACTCTGATGCATCTGGCAGAGTACCAGAAATACCTGCCCAAGGATAGGGACACGGCCCTTAAAATCAATATCACCTGGCATTATTATTATCCCGCCTGTTCCACTCCTCCCTGGCAGCTCGAAGGAGTCATCAAGACTCTGCTCGAGGATGGCTACAAGAGGGAGCTCCTTCACGCCTGCCATAACCGAACGGTCGTTGTCTCCGCTAAAAAAGGAGAAAGAAACAACAAGCACCTCCCGGTCGTCCAGAAATACGGTCTGCGGAACATCCACCTTTATGAGGGCGAACAGTGGACGAGATACGAACCCAAGGCAAAGATGAGGGTGCTCGACCAGATCTTTCCGCGGGGCATCGAAATTCCCAAACGGCTTATCGGTGAGAATATCGTTCATCTTCCGACCATGAAAACTCACGTCTTTACCACGATGACCGGAGCAATGAAGAATGCCTTCGGCGGGCTGCTCCACGAGCGCAGACACTGGACTCATTCGGTGATCCATGAGACGCTGGTCGATCTTTTAACCATCCAGAAGGAAATTCATCCGGGGATCTTCGCCGTGATGGACGGGACCATCGCCGGCGACGGGCCGGGTCCGCGGTGCATGGTGCCGTTCATTAAAAACTATATCCTGGCCAGCGCCGACCAGGTAGCTATCGACGCCGTCTCAGCCAAGATGATGGGTTTTGACCCCCTTGCTCTTCCGTTCATCCGGATCGCCCATGAATCCGGCCTGGGTTGCGGCAACCCGAACGAGATTGAGGTCGTAGGCGAAGATATCCGGGAGGTCAATTTCCATTTCCGGGCCTCCCAGAATACTTTCGCCAGTTACGGCCAGAAGCTCATCTACTGGGGACCGCTCAAACCCCTGGAAAAATTCTTGCTCAGGACGGTCCTGGCTCCGTGGTCCTACGCGGCCTCGGTCATTTTTCATGATTGGATCTGGCATCCCGCGATCGGAAAGCATCGGACCAGCAGGATTCTCCAAACGTCCTGGGGCAAGCTCTTCCAGAGTTACTGAGCTTGACCGGTCAGTTCTTCAGGAAGCGCAGGCTTTTTGGCTCTTTCTCGAGATGGAAAACGATCAGGCTCTGCAGGGTTTTCTTGATGAGATCAAGCTGGTTGGCTTGGAAAGGCAAAGTGCCTTTTTTTGGGGGGGCATTTTTTTTGGCCCAGGCCAGGAACGGGACAATCTCCGGTGAGGTGGTCACCTTTTTTTGGGGAGAGCAGCCGTCGCAGTGGATCCCGTCCATTTTTGGGGAGAGCCAGCCGCCTTCGGGAAGTTTCTTGCGGCACTTCTTACACCTGCGGAAATCAGGGAGAAGACCGTTGATCTGGAGAATCCAGGCTTCAAAGTAACGGCTCAAGAAGTCAATATCTCCCCCTGCCTTGATGGCCCTCAGGACGGAAAGAAAAAGCCTGAAGAGGACTTCTTCCTTGGCCCGGGCCGGGAAGAATTCCTCGACGAGTTCGGCAAAATAAGACAGCGTGCAGGATGTCCTGAAGTCCTTGGGAACGTCGAAGAAAGACTCGAGGAGGTCGCACTGACTGACTGTGACCAGGTCTTTCCTTTCTTTCTCGTAATAAAAAACTCTAACCAGAGACATTTGTTCGAGGCTGCTTCCAAAACGGTTCCCAAATTTCCTTGCGCCTTTGGCCATGCCTCGGAGGAGGCCCTTGTCACGCGAAAAAAAGGCAACGATCTTATCCTGTTCCCCGACATTGAAGCTGCGCAGGACTATGGCCTCGGATTGATCGATGGGCATGGGTTGTTTAAAGACTATGCCGCCAGTGTGATGTTCAGCGCTCTTATTCTCTCCCTCAAAATGGCCTCGTCGATTCTCAGGTCGGAAGCGGCCCTGGGGATTTCCCAGTTGTTCCGTATCAGAGCCCGGCGGATGTAGTGCCTCTCAAACTGCTCTGTGGCTTTTTCCAAGGAGTGACCCTCGAAGAAGTCGGAGATGTACTCGAGTTCCCTGGTCTCAACGAGAAGAGAGAGATGAGAGCTTTTGATTTCGTCCTCCTGGATCATGATGACGAACCGCTCGATGACGTTCATCAACTCGCTGACGTTTCCGGGCCAGACATATTTCAAAAAAGCGCCCAGGGCCTCCCGGCTCATGGTTTTAGGCTTTTTCCCATATTCCTCGGAGAAATGCTGGAGGAAGTGGTTGATCAAAAGCGGGATGTCCTCAGGCCGTTCTCGAAGAGGAGGAAGGGCCAGCGTAATAATGTTGAGTTTGAAGTAGAGGTCTTCGCGGAATCTTCCCTGAGACACCGCCTCCCTCAGATTCTTGCTCGTTGCGGCCATGACGCGGGTGTTGAAGGGAATCAGGTCACCGGCTCCTATGGGCTCGAATCGCTGTTCTTCTAGGGCCCGGACGAGCTTCGCCTGAATCTTGAGGCTTAAATCGCCAGCCTCATCCAGGAAAAGCGTCCCTCCGTCTGCCAGGAGGAGTTTGCCTTTTTTGTCCTTGTGGGCCTGAGGAAGGGCCCCTTTGACGTAGCCAAAAAGCTCGCTTTCCATCAGGTCATCGGGAATGGCCGAGCAGTTGATCTCGAGGAATTTCTTTTCCTTGCGGGCACTTGCCTGATGGATCAGACGGGCAACGAGTTCTTTTCCCGTGCCGTTCTCCCCGAAGATCAGGACCCGGCCGTTTGAAGCGGCAGCCTGGTCGATCGCCTTCCTCAGCTCCCGGATGGACCGGCTTTCGCCAACGAGGTAATATTTGGACCTCAGCTGTTCGCGAAGCCGGATGTTTTCTTCCTCCAGCTTTTTCTGCCGCAGCGCATTCCGGACCGTTAGGACGACTTTTTCCAGCGACAAGGGCTTTTCTAAAAAGTCGTGGGCCCCCAGCTTGGTGGCTGTGACAGCAGTTTCGATCGTGCCGTGGCCGGAGATCATCACCACCTGAGGGTTGTCCTCCATCGTCTTTATTTTTTTGAGGACGTCGATTCCGCTCATCCCAGGGAGCCAGATATCCAGCAAGACAAGGTCGACATTCTGATTCTTCAACAATTCCAGGCCTTCTTCTCCGGTCTCTGCAGTTTTGACCAGAAAGCCTTCATCTTCCAGGATTCCTTTAAGCGAGGTGCCGATGCTGAGTTCGTCGTCGATGATCAAGATGTTTTCTTTGGTCATGCGGGAAGCTGGATGATGAATTTTGCGCCGGTTGGAGAGTTGTTTTCTACGCGGATTGTTCCACTGTGTTCTCGGATAATCTGGCTGGCGATGGAGAGTCCCAAGCCCGTGCCCTTCTTTTTAGTTGAGAAGTAGGGCAGGAAAAGCTTGGTTTTGTCCTCGACCGAGATTCCCGGCCCGGTGTCCGAGATCTCGATATTCACTTGCTGTTGCTTCTTTTCGAAAACAGCCCGGACCTGGATTTTCCCTTTCTTGTTCATTGCTTCGATGGCATTGTCGAAGATGTTGATCAGGACTCTTTTGATCTGGTCGGGATCAAGCTGAAGAGGAGAGGGGAGGTCCGAGGCGAGGTCAGTTTCAAAATCGACCTGGCCAAAAATGCCCCGGAAAAGGGAGACTGTCTGATCCACGAGCGTGCGGAGGTCGGTGGGCTTGAACTCCACCTTGGGCATCCGGGCGAAGTTGGAAAATTCGTCGACTAAGGATTTAATAGCCCGGGTCTCTTGGATGATTGTCTTGGCTCCCTCCTCGATGATGTCCGGGGAAGTTCTTTCGCTCTTTCTCAGGGTCTTGATAATCCTTTCCGCCGAGAGCTGAATCGGGGTCAGCGGGTTCTTAATCTCGTGAGCCACCCTCTGGGCGACCTCCTTCCAGGTGGCGATTTTTTGGGCCTTGATGAGCTGGGTGAGGTCATCGAACACGACGATCATGCCGGAAAAACCGCCGTCGGCCTCTTCCAGGGGAGAAAGAGCCAGCGCCACAGTTGTGGTCTGGCCGTTTGATGAAATATGGATTTCTTTCTCCGCCAGTCGATACTTGTTCTTCATGCCCCAGGCGATATTCTTGGTGACCTCGGCATACTTGTCCTCTCCGAAGACCTCGGTGAAGCTTTTCCCGACGGGATTCCCCTCCCCAAGAGCCAGCATTTCTCGGGCAGAGGGATTGATCGTGGTGATATTTCCCTGGGCATCCAGGGTAATCACGCCGGTGGTCACATTATTGAGGACGGTCTCGATATACTGCTTTCTATTCTCGAGCTCGGATGTTTTCTGGGCGATTTTCCTCTCGCTTTCCTTAAGGTCATAGATCATCTGGTTAAACGAGTCGATGAGCGTCCCCAGCTCGTCGGAAGCCGGGTCTTCGACGCGTACATCCAAATTTCCCTTGGAAACTTCCTTGGTGGCCTGAGCGAGCTTTTCGATCGGAACCGTAATTCCTTTGGCCAGATGGATGCCGATCCAGCTGGCGGCGAAAACAATGAGCAGAGTGATAAATATCAAGCTGATGATATAGAAGGTTTTGACCGTTATTTTTCGCGGAATGAGAAGCCGGTATCTTTGGACGTAGGAGTCGATAGTGTTGATTTTCTGGGCATAGCTTTGAGGAAAGAATTTTCCGGTGGTCACCAGGACATTCCCTTCGTTGGGGAGAGAAAAGGAGACTCCGCGCCGGATCATCTCACCGTTCCCCATTGGCTCGAAGCTGCGAAAAGTCTCGCCGGCCTGAGCCTTTGCCACGGCACTCGCTTGAATGGGTTTGTAGTCCTGGAGGGGGAGGTTGGGATTGAGGTAGGTAAACAATTCCTCGTCTCCCAGATAAATGCCGATTTCGTCCAGGCTGTATTCGGTCAGCTTTCTGCGGATAAAATCTCTGAGCAGCAGTCTGTTCTCCAGTCGAACCAGCTGCTGACTGCTGATATTTTCGCTGAGCACGATGGCGTAATGAGAAGCGGCTTCTTCGGCGTTGGCATAGGCGCTTTCGGCCAGGCTCTTGGTATCCTCTAGAATCTTGTCAAACGGAGTTTTGAACCAGAGTTCGATGTTGCGGCTGATTAGGTCGCTGGCAAAAAAGAAGAGAAGAAGGGTGGGAATAAAAGAGAGGGCGATAAAAAACAGCACCAATTTCGTCTTGAAATGAGAGCCGACGATTTTTTGCTTTCTCTCAAGGTAGAGCTTGATCAGGTTCCGTCCCAGGACGAAGAGGAGGACAAGGAAGAGCACGAGGACAATAACCTGCATAGAAGAGAGAAGAACGTCCATGACCGAGGTGGGAGAGATCTCCTGCGACTCGCGGATATAGATTTCAATGGCAAAAAAAACGATGACAAGCAGGATGATAAACGCCGCGATGAACCGCGGTCCTTTTTTCTTTTCTTTCTCCATTGCGTTTAGTCCGCGTTGCCCTTTTCCGGAAGGAAATATTCACGGAAGTTATCAAGCGTTATTTTAATGTCCTTGCGCACGGCACCTTTTGGTCCGAACCGCTTGGCCTTTTTCCCGTTAAGAGTCCAGTCAATTCCCCCAGCATTTCCCAGGTTGAGAGCCAATTGATTCTGAGCCCGCACCTGGAGCACCTCTCCTCGCCTCTTAATGCCATCCCAGACCATGGTCCCATCGGCATAAATCTGGAGCCAGGTGTCTTCAAGAAAAGACATCTCCAGGTGGAGACCTTTGACTTCTTCGGCCGGAGGTTGCTCTGAAGGAGTTGGGGCGGGCTGGGGCGGCACAGAAGACGTCAGGGCTGGCGCGGTTGGCTTTGGTGAGGAAGAGGCCCGCTTGTCTGGAGAGGAGACGAAGAGGAAGTAGCAAAGTGCTGAGATTACGATAATAATCAAGAAAACGAGAATAGCTTTGAGTCTTTTCTTGGTCAAAACCAGGGGTGGGTTCAGCCTTTTTTTGGGCTGTTTGTCTGTCTGATATTCATTGAAAAGAAGCATTTCCTGGTATTTGTTCAGCCATTGATTTTCGTCTAACCCGACGCTCTTGGCATAGGAACGAAGAATGGCCCGGATAAAAAACGGTCCGGGGATGACCTCCAGATGATCTTCTTCGAGGGCCTGGAGAAACTTCAGACTGATCCGGGTGGTATCCGCGATCTCTTTGAGGGATATCCCTCTGAGCTCTCTTTCTCTTTTGATTTCCTGTCCAAGAGATGCCATTGACAAAATTTTAGGCCAATCTCCTCATCCTGTCAATAAACGCAGGGCTTTATGTCGAAAAGTGGGCAAGCGAAAGATAACGGAGAGGGTAATCAACCGCCATCAGCCTTGCTCGCGTCCGGGTTCTTAACGACATTCCCTCAGCGCTCTTCTCGGCGCTGCGGAACTCCGCACGCGAGATCTGCCTCACCCACTTCTCTTTTTGCCTTCCTTCCTCTGTCCGGAGGTTTTCTCGTGCTCAGACAGTCCTCCCGCCCGCCAGAGCAGGTTCCCTCGAAGAGCATCTCGGGAAGGCTAAACCTTCAATGGTCGCTGCAGCCGATGACGGCTGATCCCTTTTTCTCCGCTCATAGAGCCTTAGCGTAGCCCTCCATATTGCCCTAATCCTTGGAACATAGATGATTCCGGCAATCCAGAGGCCGCCGCTCAATAAAAACCCCTTGTATGTGCTTGTCTTTCTATCTTGGCCGATAGTATATAATTAGGATCGGAAACGTCGTAGAGAGAGCTGCAGGGATGAACCTGGCCAGGGCCAAAAAAATCCAGGAAGAGCTGGGCAGCAAGCTGATCCTGGAATGGAGCGGAGGGGGTGTCCGTATTGTGGCGGGAGCCGACTTTGCCTATGACCTAGCGGAGCAAAAGATCGGCGCTGTTATTGTTGTGATGAAGCTCCCTGATTTTGAAATTGTCGAAATAGCCCAGGCTATTCGCAGGGTCACAGTTCCATACATCCCGGGTTTTCTGGGATTCCGTGAGGGCCCTGTGTTTCTTGTGGCTTTCCGCAAGCTCAAACATCTGCCTGATGTGACCATTCTGGACGGCAACGGAATCGCCCACCCGCGCCGGATGGGATTGGCTTCTCATGTGGGAGTTGTCTTGGATGTGCCCACGATCGGCTGCGCCAAGACCCCATTCTTTCCCTTTGTCCCTCCAAAACAGAGAAAAGGCGCCTTTACTTATTTCCTGGATAAAAATAATGAAAAGGTCGGATTTTGTCTGAGGACTCGGCCCGGGACTCAACCTGTTTTCGTCTCTCCCGGCCACCGCGTGGATTTTCCGCTGGCCCGCGAGATCGTCCTGAATTGTGCCAGGTTCAGGATTCCCGAGCCTCTCCGCGAAGCGCACAAGCTGAGCCGGAAGCTCTTTCGCCCCTGAAGACGATTTCCTTGGGGGAGCGCCTTACTCTCAGATCTTCAAGAAGCGCGAGAGAGAGGAGAAGCTGCCCAAGAGTCCCATCACAGCGCTGCCCAGGATAAGACCCAAGGATTGCGAAAGTGAGAGGTAACGGAAGTTGATCATCTGCTGGAGGGCGCCCAGGGAATGTCCTAGGTAAATAGGGAAAAGTTTAATCAAAAGAAAGAGCAGAGCCAGGGAGAGGGCGCTTCCCAGAATACCCAAGGTCAGCCCCTCGAAGAGAAACGGCAGCCTGATGAAGGTATTGGTCGCCCCGACGAGGCGCAGGATTTCGATCTCGTTTTTGCGGGCGAAGACATTGAGTCTGATGACGTTGGAGATGATAAAAAACGAGGCCAGGACAAGGATTCCGCCGAGGAAAAACCCCACCGCCTTGGCCAAGCGGCTGAGGGATTGCATTTTTTCGACCCAATCCCGGTTGAATTGGACGTCACCCACCCCAGCCAGCCTCTGAATCTGCCGGATGAATGCGAGGACTTCTTCAGACATGAAGGCCTCTTTGCGGAGAGTGGCCTCAAAGGAAGCCGGAAACGGATTTGAGCTCAGGTTCTTAAGAATTTCTTCAAGGTCGGGGAAGTTCGTCCTAAATTTCTCCAGAGCCTGTTCCCGGCTGACATATCTGAGATTAACGACCGCGGGAGACGACCTGATTTTTTCTTCAACCTGACCGAGCTGGCTGGCCGAGATATCGGGATCAAGGAAAAAGGCCACAACCATGTTCTCAGACAGCTGGTTGGCCATGTATTGAAGATTGTTGGAGAGAGAGAAGAATACCCCGACTATAAGGAACGATAGACAGATGATGGCGCAGGAAAAGATATTCCGGGCCCTGTACTGCCACAGATTGTTCAGGGCATCGCCGCAAAAATATCTTATCTTTTGGAGGATGGCAGGACCTCCTTGCCGATGACTTTTCCCTTAAACAGGAACAGGATTTTATCCCCGAAGTGGCGGATGAGCTCTTTGTCATGGCTGCAAATGATTACGGTCGTCCCTTGTTTGTTGATCTCTTTGAATATGCTTATGATCTCGAACGCAAGCTCCGGGTCGAGATTGCCTGTGGGCTCGTCAGCGAGAAGGATCTGGGGCCTGTTCACGACGGCACGGGCAATCGCCACACGCTGTTGTTCTCCGTAGGAAAGGTGAGACGGATACTCCCACATCTTTTGATGGAGGTTGACCATTCTGAGAGCCTCGAAGACCCGGCGGCGGATCTCTTTAACCGGGATGCCCAGGATATGAAGGCCGAGAGCCACGTTGTCAAAGACCTTTTTATGGAAGAGCAGGCGGAAGTCCTGGAAAACGATGCCCATCGTCCGGCGGAGTTTATAGATCTTGTGGTCGTGCAGCCGCAGGATATTGACGCCGTCGATGACAATCTGGCCCCGTGTCGGCAGGATCTCGCGAAAAATGATCTTGAGAAGAGTTGATTTCCCGGAGCCGCTCGGCCCGGTGATGAACCAGAAATCGCCTTTATTAACTTGGAGGCTGATGTCCACGAGGGCCCACTGGCCCTCCTGGTATTGTTTCCAGATGTGGTAGAGTTCTATCACGGCTCGACTCAGGTTCTCGCCTCACTCCGGCTGGTGTTGAAGCGCGCCTGGGATTCTCTGGCCATACCCGTATTTTCCGCGGAAGGATTATAACACACCAACAGGCGGGGATTGAAGCAGAAAGCGTGTTTTAACGGGCGAAAAGGTACATAAACCAGCCGAAGGCCAACGCTCCTGCGATCATGATCAGGAAAAGAGAGAGGCCGTATCTTATGCGGCTTTTCCTGTCATCCCGGCGGATGAGGGCAAGGACCAGGGAAACAAAGAAAGCATAAATGACCATGGAGAGAAGATGGCTTTCAAAGATCATTTCTTTTTCCCTTTGGCGATATCATAGGCATCAAGAGCGACGAGATAATTCAACAGTCCGGCCCCAGCGATATAGGCCGTACCAAACTCAAAAGTCGCCCGGTCCAAAGCGCCCTGCCCGAACGAGAGAAATCGAGAAAGCGCAAAAACAAGAAAATTCCCAAGATCGGCAAAAAAAGCCAAAAGCGTAAGCGGATTCTCGGCTTGGAGCGGGTAAATCCTCCCGCCCATGGCGAGGCCCAGCGCTGTCATAGCCCCTATGGATACAAAAAATGTCAGGGCGCGCCAGAACCTTTTTTGGAGCAGATGTCCGAATCCAGGAACGATCCACCCAGCAAGGAGACAAATAATTTCTTTCATGTTTGGTATGAGTTTAAAAATATTAAAGGAAATCCCCAATTAAATCAAGGGGAATGATTCGCTGCGGTGGAATTTTGGTGAGGGTTGTCATTGAGAAATGCCCCCGCCTTAAAATAGAATAGGCTGGTGCCGGAGCTTCCCGAGGTAGAAACAATCGTCCGCTGTCTCAAGCCTCGTCTTGTCGGGCTGACGATCTCGAGGACGGAGCTCTGGTGGCCGAAGCTTCTCCGGAATAGAAACAGAGCCATCCTTCGTCGGCTAGAAGGCCAGCGGGTCACGGGGCTGAGACGCCGGGGCAAGTTGATCTGTCTGGATTCGAGCGGGGGCCTAACTTTGCTTATTCATCTCAAGATGACAGGCCAGTTGCTGTTTTGCCGGGAAAGTGGTCCTTGCGACAAACATACCCATCTTATTATTTTTTTCGAGGAGGGCCGGCCGCAGCTGCGCTTCCGGGATGTTCGAAAATTCGGGTTTCTCAGGCTCCTTGAGTCTCGAGCGGCGGATCGGTCGGCCGAGCTCAGCGGGCTGGGCGCAGAACCTCTAGAAATTGACCGGCCTATTTTCCTCGAGCTTTTTGGCCGAAGGCGCGGTCGCATCAAGCCCCTGCTCCTCAATCAAAGCGTTGTTGCCGGAATTGGCAATATCTACGCCGACGAAATCCTTTTCCAGGCCGGGATCCATCCGGGCTCAGACGTTTCCTGTCTTCGCCGAAAAAGCCTGGAGAATCTTTGGGATGCCATGCGGCTCGTTTTGTCACGGGCCATCAAGTCGAGAGGGACCTCGATCAGAGACTATCGCGACGGTGACGGTCTGCGGGGCGGTTTCCAGGATTTCCTGTGCGTTTATGGCCGGGAGTCGCTTCCTTGTCCGCGATGCGGCAGGAAGATCAAGCGCCTGCGTATCGCCGGGAGAGGCAGTTTTTTCTGCCCCCGCTGCCAGAAGCTGTTATTTCCTCGAGTCCAATGTGTTTGACAGATGAATCGCTTTTATTATAAGTTTTAGTTCCAGAAGAGAACGAGGAGGAAGAGCGGATGGAATTTTCCACGTTTGCTGAGGTCCTTGAATTTGCCATTCAGCGTGAAGAGGAAGCTGCCAACGGCTATGCCGGCCTTCGGAAAATGGCCCAGGACGAGAGCGCTAAGAGACTCCTGCTGGACCTTGAGGAGGAGGAAAAGAACCACAAGAGAATTCTTCAGGATCTGACTCAAGGAAGGATAGAAACGTCCGCTGCCGAGGATATTCCAGACTTGAAGATCAGCGATTATCTTGTCGAGGAGCCACTCGGCCCGGAGATGAATTTTCAGGAGCTCTTGATCTTTGCGGCCAAAAAAGAGAAGAAAGCCGCCGAGCTTTACCATGATCTCGCCAAGAAATCGGAGGTCAAGGAGCAAAAAAGACTGTTTGAGTTCTTGTCCAAGCAGGAAAAAACACATAAGCTGCGCCTGGAGCTTGAATACGAGAAGCATGTCCTTTGGGAAGACTAGGCGTCCGAGGAACGAGACTCTACCCCATTGAGAAAGGAGAAAGGACAATGGAGAAATGGGAATGCACGGCCTGCGGTTATATCTATGACCCGGAGAAGGGCGACCCTGAAAACGGGGTAAGCCCGGGTACTTCGTTCGAAGAACTTCCTGAAGACTGGGTTTGCCCGCAGTGCGGCGTCAGCAAAGATTTTTTCCAGAAAGTCGCTTAGTGGCAAAAGGAGGATAAAGCACTCTCGATGAACGTTCTGATCATCGGCAACGGTTTGGCCGGGACGATGGCCGCTAAAACACTGCGGGAGCTCGATTCTACCGTGGAAATCCAAGTTTTTTCAGGGGAAAAATACCCCTATTATCCGCGGCCCAACCTCATCGAGTATCTTTCGGGCCGGCTCCCTTATGGACGGATTTTTGCTTTTTCCGAGGAATGGCACGTCAGACAAAAAATCGGCCTGCATTTTAGCGAACCGGTGAGGAGGATCCTTCCCGGCTCCCAGGAAATCGAATTGGACGGGGCCCGGAGGGAGAAATACGACGCCCTGCTAGTCGCCACCGGCGCCCTTTCCTTTATTCCGCCGATTAAAGGCGCTGACAAGCGTGGAGTTTTTGCTCTCCGGACTTTGGATGACGCCTTGGCCATCCTCGACTATTTAAAAAAGCACAGGAATGTTGCTGTTATCGGCGGAGGCCTTCTCGGGCTTGAAATCGCCAGAGCTCTGAAACTGCAGGGCGCGGAAGTTCGTGTGCTGGAGTTTTTTGACCGCCTTTTGCCTCTTCAGCTTGATGCCGATGGAGCTACGGTCCTAAAAGACCAGATCGAAAGCTTGGGAATCAGAGTGAGCCTGGGCGTTGTGACCCAGGAAATCCTGGGCGACGGAGAAGTGAGTGGAATCGGGCTCAAAGGCGGGGAGAAGATGAGTGTTGATATGGTCCTCATTGCGGCCGGTGTGAGGTCGAACCTGGACCTGGCCAGGGATGCCGGGCTGGCTCTGGACCGCGGGCTCATGGTCGATGACTATCTCCGGACAAGCCAGCCGCAGATATTTGGAGCCGGCGATGTGGTCCAACACCGGGGCAAGTTCTACGGGATCATCCCGGCTTCCTTCGACCAGGCCAGGACTGCAGCTTATAATATTCTCGGCCAATGGAAAAAATATGAGGGGACCATCCCTTCGAACACTCTGAAGGTCGCAGGCCTCTATGTGACATCGGTCGGGCAGACAAGCCCAGACAGCCCCGAGTTTACGGAAATTAAAAAACTGAAAAAAGAAGAAGGGATTTATAAAAAAATCGTGTTAAAGGAAGGCGCCTTGGTGGGCGCCATCTGGATGGGAACAAAAAAGGGAGTGAATGAAATTTCCCGCGCAGTCGCTTTGAACCTTCAGGTGAATCAGTGGGTCAACAACCTGCTTGAAGATACGTTTGATTTTTCCGTGCTATGAAGGCCAAATTCGTCGTTCTTTCTCTTGCGGTTCTGCTCCTGGTCGCGGCAGCCCAGGCCCAGCTCCAGGTGAAGGGTTTTCTTTCCTTCGACTATGTCAAAGGTCAATCCCAAAGCAGTAATCCCAACGGCACGTTCGAAAACGCGGGGGGCGGGCTTTTTTTCTTCGGAACGCTGGCGAAGAGTTTTGATTACAATCTTGAGGTCCAGTACAGGAGCGTTACGACAATGGAGCTTGAAGAAGCTTGGGTGGGAATCCGCTCTTCAGACGTTTTCCATTTGAAGCTCGGGCTCTATCTTGTGCCTTTTGGCATTTATAATGCGGCCAGTCGGCCTTATCAAACGCTCTTTGTCCAAACGCCTGTACCAGTAGCGAACCTTTACCCCCGGAGCTGGAGGGACCTGGGGGTCTTGGCTCAAGGCCGGTACGATTTCTTCACTTATTCTATTTACCTGGGCAACGGACTGCAGGAAGGGATGGAGCTTCAGGACAGTCAACAGTTTCAGGATAATAACAAGAACAAGGGAGTGGGCGGGAGAGTCGGGTTTTTCTTGAGCCAATCCTTTGAAGTCGGGTTTTCTTCTTACCGGGGGAAATATGACAGCGCCAACACGAGAGCGTTGTCTCTTTGGGACGCCGATGTGAGCTGGAAGACGGAGGGATTTACTGTCCTGTACGAATACGCCAAAGCTGATCTGGACAATCCGGCTGGCTATTCTCAAGGAGAAGCCCGGGGGTATTACGCCTTTCTCTCGCTCACCCTAACGGACTTTTCGCCCTGGGCCAGCTATCAGACGATGAAGTACGCGGACCCGTTTCATGGGCCGGGGTTCGAGCCAGAAGTGAGCCCGGGCGCAGGAATCTCCAGCAGTCTGAGCCGTTGGGCTGTCGGTCTCGTGTATTATGCTTCTCCCACTATCCTGTTCAAGTTCGAGTATGATTTTAACAGCAGCGGTGATAGTAACCTTAAGGATGATGTTTTTTCCGCCCAGGTGGCCTGGCAATTTTGACCTATAATATTTCCTGAGGAAGGATTTCTATGGCCAACGTCGTCGTTCTCGGTGCCCAATGGGGCGATGAAGGGAAGGGGAAGGTCGTCGACCTTCTGGCGCCTTCATTTGATATCGTTGCCCGCTATCAGGGAGGACACAACGCTGGCCACACGGTTTATATCAACGGCAAGAGACTTGTCCTCCATCTGATTCCTTCGGGTATCCTTCATCCAGGCAAGTTGTGCGTCATCGGTAACGGGGTGGTCTTCAGCCCCAAGGCGTTTCTTGATGAGAAGGCCGAGCTCGAGGCCCATGGCGCTTCTGTCAGCTCAAACGTTGTGATCAGCCGCCATGCCCATCTCATTCTTCCCTATCATCCGCTCGTCGAGAGGATCGCTGAAGAGAAGAAAGGGGAGAGGAAGATTGGGACGACAAGCCGGGGAATCGGGCCTGCCTATGAGGACAAAGTCGCGCGCTGCGGGATTCGGGTCGGCGATATGCTCAACCTCGACATCCTCAAGGAGAAAATCCTGGCCAACGTTGCGGAAAAGAATGTTCTTCTAAAGGCTGGCGGCCTCCCTCCCCTTGACCCAGAAGAAGTCTACAGAGAATACGCCGGCTATGCCTCCCAGATAAAAAATTACATCGGAGACGTTTCCTATCTGCTCAGCCAAAAAATGCGCCGTGGCCAATCCGTGCTGTTTGAAGGCGCTCAGGGAGCTCTTCTCGATATCGACCATGGCACTTATCCATTTGTGACATCCTCCAGCTCCACAGCTGGAGGAGTCCTAACAGGATTGGGCATAGGCCCGACCAGGATCAATGCCGTCCTCGGGGTGACCAAAGCATACACTACCCGCGTGGGTGGCGGCCCCTTTCCCAGTGAGATCACAGACGAGAGGGGCAGGTTGATTCTCGAGCGAGGAAACGAGTTCGGCGCCACGACCGGCCGGCCGCGCCGGTGCGGCTGGTTTGATGCGGTCGCGGTCTCGTATTCCTGCCGTCTCAACGGGATCGAAAAAATTGTTCTGACCAAGCCCGATGTCCTGGATGTCTTCGAGGAGATACCCGTCTGCGTAGGCTACACCTACAAGGGCGAGTCTCTGCAGGCCTTTCCCACAGAGTCATGGATTCTGGAGAAAGTCGTCCCTCGGTTTAAAATGGTGAAAGGATGGAAGAAGCCGATTCACAAGATCATGGAGTTCGGCTCTCTCCCGTCCGCTTTCCTGGATTACGTCAAGGTCCTCGAGGACACGGTCCAGGCCAAAGTTGCGATCATTTCCACGGGCGTGGCAAGAAACGACTCTCTGCTTATCGACGTTGAACTCGACGGGATCGTCGATCTCAAGAAAGTCAGAGCCGAGCTCTGATCAGGTTCGAACAAAGCCAATGTCAAGGAGGGTATTATGCGTCTCAGCGCAAAAACGAAACTAGATGATTTGCTCAGGAGTTATCCTTTTCTCCTCAAGTTCCTGGCCGGACTTTCCCCCAAGTTTTCCAAATTGAAGAGCCCGATCATGCGCAAGACGGTGGGCAAGATCGCCACGATTCAACAGGTCGCCGGGTTCGGGGGCATATCCTTGGCAGAGCTTTTGGAGAAAATTCGGGGTGAGATCATAAGGGTTACGGGGGAAGATGTGGAAGTGGAGACAAGCGCGGAGGCGCCGGAGCCCTTTGCCGCCAGAGACGCCCGGCTGGAGGTGCTTAAAGATATTATTCGTGAGTTGCACAAAGGCGGAAACCTTGAGGATCAGAAGAGGCGTTTCGCTGAGCTTATCAAGGATACAAGCCCAACAGAGATTGCAGAGATGGAGCAGGCGTTGATGAAGGAAGGAATGCCGGAGGATGAGGTCAAGCGCCTTTGCGATGTCCATGTCCAGGTCTTTAAAGAGTCGCTGGAAGAGAAGCCCTTACCGTTTTCTATGCCCGGTCATCCTCTCCACACTCTGATGGAAGAGAATAGGGCACTTGAAGGGCTCCTTCGGAGGTGGAAAGAGCTCCTCGGGAAGGTCGGGGCCGCGGGGGGAGAAGCGATCCTCCGGACGAGGAAAGAGGAACTCCGGGACTATTGGCAAGACCTGGCTGAAGTTGAAAAGCATTATCTCAAGAAAGAGAACCAGCTTTTTCCGCTTCTCGAGGCCAAAGGGGTCAGCGGCCCGTCCAAAGTAATGTGGGCGATCCACGATGATATTCGAGCTCAGCTTCGGGAATTCCGGCAGCTTCTCGGTGAGGAGAACCCAGGCGAGATCATCAAACTGGGCCGCAAGATCAGCGATGCCATGGCTGATATGATTTATAAAGAGGAAAAGATCCTTTTTCCGATGAGCCTGGAAACGCTTGACGAGATGGACTGGGCTCGAGTCAAGCGCGGTGAGGAAGAGATCGGATATGCCTGGATTCAACCCGGGACGGAGTGGAAAAGCGCGGTCAGGATCGATGAAATTCCGGCTTTCGGGCAGGGGAGGGAATCGTTCAGGCGGGTTGATCTTGATACGGGCGCGCTGACCACGGAGCAGGTGAACCTGCTGCTTAAGACTCTTCCCGTTGATATTAGTTTTGTGGATGAGAATGACACCGTTCTTTATTACTCGGCGACCGCGGACCGAATTTTTCCCAGAAGCGCCGCGGTGATTGGACGGAAAGTCCAGAACTGCCATCCGCCCGCGAGCGTCCACGTGGTCAACCGCATCCTTGATGCCTTTAAGTCGGGCCAGCGCGATGTGGCCGAGTTCTGGATCGAATTGCGGGGAAAATTTATCCTCATCCGCTACTATGCCGTTCGCGACGAGAACCGCATGTATAAAGGCTGTCTGGAAGTCAGCCAGGATGTCACAGCCATCCGCGGGCTCAAAGGCGAGAAGAGGCTTCTGGATTGGGAATAACCCTCCCAGACCGAGGAGGAATGTTCGTTTCCGTAATTCAGGCGATAAGGCAGGCAGGGTAGCACGGCTAGGTGGGCTCCCGACAGGGCTCGAGAGATGTGGCTCGAAGTCATGCTGCGATTTTCCCCATCGGTTTCTTGGAGGGAGAACGCTCCGCGTTCCCCCTTCCAACAGTCGCTTCGCTCCCTGCCTCCCCTTCTCGAGCTTCGCTCTGCGACCAAAGGGGCCATCCCCCTTGGAACCCCATGATTTGCATGCGCAAATCATAAATCTTGCTCGATTCGCTCCTCGCTCATACGAACTTCTCACCACATCCTCCCTTGCCTCATCCCCCCAGGGGGACTAATCTGCTCGCACCCTAAATGGATCATCGCCCTGACTATGGAAGCGAAAGCTAAATGAGGATGCGACGCTATCCTCAGCAAGGGTCTGGTTGACATCAGGAACCGTCACTGGGTATGATTTTTCTAGACTTTAATAATTTTGACTCAATGGAGGAGGTTCTAAATGCCGACTAAAGCCAAAGCCGCAAGAAAAGTTAAAAAGCAAGAAGCCTACGAATGCGGTGCCTGCGGTTATCGCCTGATTGTCGATGAGGCCTGCGGCTGTACCGAGGAGCACGTTTTTCTGTGCTGCAATCAGCCGATGAAGAAGAAGCTTGTGAAGAAGTAAGCCTAGCTCATTTTCATTAGGCTTTTTTCTCGACCTGCGGCTCGCGTGCCAAGCTTTTCGCTCCCAGAGATTGCCTTGAAGGCGAGAATGCCGTGGTCCTCAGATACGTCAAGGATTTTCTTGAGGAGATTATCGTTTTGGATGAGGACCAATCCTACGCGATCGGGGAAGTTCGCTTCTCCACTTCGGTACGCCATCAGCACACGGCCGAAACCTACGGCCTCAAGTTCCGTCTCGGCGGCCAGGTCGTATCTTTTCTGGTCGACACCAAATTTTTCCCCGGCTTGATCGAAAGCTACGGGGATTCGGATATCCTGGTCATCCACGTCGTCAAGGACACTCCCTTTGAGGACAAAGAGATTCTGCATCTTACGCTCGAGGACGCCAGAAGGATCATTACTGCGGTCAGGCCTCGGCGCGCCGTCTTGACTCATTTTGGCATGGCCATGCTCAAAGCCGATCCTTTGGCACTGGCCATGGACATGCAAAAGGAACTTGGAATCGAAGTCACGGCCGCAACCGACGGCCTGAGGATTGATCTTGGAGGAGGAGAATGAACGGTCACGTCTTTTCTATCGTCGATGTTTTTGCCGAGGAAAAATACGCGGGCAATGAGCTGGCAGTTGTGCGTCAGGCTCATTCCCTGTCCGACGTGCTGATGCAGAAGATCGCTCGCGAGGTCAACTTTTCTGAAACAGCTTTTATCCTGAAGGACGAAGAGAGTCGCGGCGGTTTCGATGTCCGCATTTTCACTCCCAAAGAAGAGCTGCCATTCGCCGGCCATCCCACACTCGGCACGGCCTTCATCATCCAGCAGGAAATCCTTAAAAAGCCCGTCAAAGAAATTATCCTGAACCTCAAGATCGGCCAGATTCCCGTTATGTTCACCTACCGCGGAGAAGAACCTGACATGATCTGGATGAAGCAGGTCAAACCGAGGTTCGGCAGGACGTTGGCTGCCGGCCGAGTGGCGCCCGTGCTCAGTCTTAGAGCCGATGAGCTGGACACGAAATTCCCGCTCCAGGAAGTCTCAACCGGAGTGCCGTTTATCATTGTCCCGCTCAAGGCCCTGGAGGCGGTCAAGAGATGCCGTATTGACCTTGAAAAACTGACCGGGCTGATCCAGGATGGGGAAGCCAAGGCGATTCTTGTTTTTTGTCCGGAAACATATAACACCCAGAATGACCTGAACGTCCGCGTTTTCGCCGATTACCACGGTGTTCCTGAAGATCCGGCCACGGGAAGCGCCAACGGTTGCCTGGCGGGATATCTCGTCAAACACAGGTATTTTGACACAGGCCAGGTTAACGTTCGCGTGGAGCAAGGCTACGAGATCGGCCGGCCGTCCTTGCTGCTTCTTAAGGCTGAGGAAAAAGCAGGGGAGATCGGTGTTTTCGTCGGAGGAAAAGTCGTCCTGGTCGCCCGGGGAGAGCTGGTCTAAAGGGAATTGTAGGCGCGCCGACTGCTATTTCTGGACCGAATCCCATTTGGCCTCAGAGCGGCTCTCCACAATCGCTCGGCCAGAGAATTCGTAAGTTGAATTGTAATTGTATGTCCAGCCCAGATAGGGGGAGTCGCCTCCCGAGTGAGTAGTAATGAAAAACCGGTGGGACAGCGACCCAAAAGAAGTCGCCACATCCATGGACGTAGCCGGCTTGCCTCGGCTCGGGTCGACAGGGATCCAGCCGAAGGGAGGCAAGTAGACCTGCACCCAGCGGTGGTAGACATCGTCAATGGACCCATCATCCCCGCGGACGACGATGCCGGCCTCGTAGCGGGCAGGAAGGCCCGCCGCCCGGGCCAATGCTAGGAAGGAAAAGGTGAATTCGGAGCATGAGCCGTTCCCTCGTTTCAAAACGGTGGGGGCCGCATTCCATCCGCCCGTGCGCACGTACTGCATCGTTGTGTGAAGATACTTGTGGATCTTGAAGGCGATCCAGAACGGGTTCTTTACATCGCCGACAATTTTTTTCGAAAGCTCAACTATATAGGGGTCGCCGACATTTAGCTTGGAGCCGTCCACCAGATAATTCTTCTGAACCTCCGGGGGAATGCTGTCCAACCCCTGGACCCACTCTGGCAGGATGAAATAATTCAAATCCTTTGTTTCCACTTCAATGGCGTAGGTTAGGGCGAGCTGTTGAAGAGGAGGGATCTTGCCCTCGAGAAAAGCAAATTTCTGTCCCCATATGTCCTGAAGCGTCGAGAAAGAAGACGAAGCGAAGCCCGGGCCTTTGAGGATCTTTTGATGAGGGTCATCCTCCGCGACGCAGACGTAGAGCTTTCCGTTTACCTCGGCCGAAGGCCCGCGGTTATAGAGAGAATGCGTGAAATGGACTTGACGCAGGTGCGGATTCCCTGTATACATCGGCCTGCTGTTGAACGCGACGTCTACGGCATAAAGAGTCTTCTGCTCAAAATCCACGATCCAAAGAACATCCCCCAGCTTGACGATTCCGGCCGGATAAGGGCCGGGAGAAGGAAGAACGCCGATAATATCGCCGCCTGGAGTCGCGCAAACGATCCGGTCTCTCTGCCTCTCCGTGAGCCAGAAATAATTCCCGTCAAAGAAGATACCGGTTGTGTCTGGACCCGGGCCTTCATAGGTTTTCACTTCCGTCCCGTCCAAAGGGTCGAGAGCCAGGAACTTGTTTCCGGATGTGGCCCAGACATTTTTTCCGTCCCAGGCCAGCCCGGACGGGTCTGTCTCCACATCGCCCAGCACCTGATCGACCTTCTTTTGGTCCAGGAGGAAATGCAGGATGCGTTTGTTCGCTTTGTCGGAGACCCAAAGGCCCTTTTCATCCTTGGCAATGCCCAGGGGGTGATCACAGGGCAGGAGAATGGTTTGGCCGAATTTCTTGTCTTTTAGGGAATAATCAAAAAGCGTTCCGGTATCGCGGTCGGAAATCAAGAGGCTGTCGCCCGCGACGGCCAGCCCGAACGGCTGCGCCATCGGCAGCGGGACTGACATCTTGACCTCGCCCACGTTGCCGAATAGCAAAGAGGGCAATAACATCAGAAACGGGATGATTCTCTTCATGTACGCCTCCTTTTATACACCATACCACCTCCAAAAAAACTCTGTCAAGAATTTTGGCATACTCCGTTCCAATTGCCGCCGCCGTATGCTATTATTTTTTAGAACAACGCTAACGAGGCTCGCTTGAAACAAATAACCCAACTGCTGGGAATATTCTTGGTAATGATTTGTGTCCAAAACCGGGCGACCGTCGCCGGGCCGAAAGAAGAAGACAAGTACATATACTGGCTCAAAGAGGAAGTCGCGTTGCTCATCCTGCCCGAGGAGAGAGAAGCTTTCAAAAAACTGACGGAGGACAAACAGAAGGATCAATTCGTCGAGCTTTTCTGGGCTAAAAGAGACCCCACTTCGGGGACGAGAGAAAACGAGTTCAGGGAGGTGTGGTACGAAAGGCTCGATTACGTCAATAGGGCTTATTCCGCCGGGTCAGTGTCAAAGGGCTGGCACACTGATATGGGCAGAGTCTACATGATTCTGGGCCCTCCTGTTCGAACCCGGGCTGTCCAAGGAGGCGTAAAACCCGAGTCTTCAGGCGGGAGTCAGATTGTTGCGCCCTCTGAGTTTTGGATCTACAGGCCGATGCCGGACCTGGGCCTCCACGACCACTTTCAGGTGGCCTTCAGAAATTATCAATACGGATATGACCTGGATGTGAACACATCGCAAAAGGTTTTGCGCGCTATGGAGATATTCCGGCAAAAAGTCATATTCAGCCCTGATTTAGAGAAACCGCCCCTTTACCTGTTTAGGCTCGAAGAAAATTCCTTCGAGGGAAACCTCATTAGAGATTTTGTGGCCACGGGAGAGGAAGCCACTGGGATCGCGCTCGAGTGGCAGCCCATTTTTACAAGGGCGCGATTCGGGGAAACACATGTCACCCTTCTGGTCCGCGTTGGCCCCCAGAATATCGACCCGACACAAGAGGTTGAGCTGACATTTTTTGGGAGGCTCAAGGGAGAAGGGGATGAATTTCAGGAATTCCTCAAAACCGTGAGGCTGGAAAACGGCTCCGGGGATGGGCGGCTGGCTGTTCTTGGCTTTCCCGCCAGCCCCGGCGCGTCGGTTCTTTATTTGGGCGCCAGGGACGCGGACAAGAAAAAGTATGCCCTGCTCAAATCGGACCTGAAGGTTGTGAATTTCAACTCCGGTGAACTTAACACAAGCGCGCTGATTTTTTGCTCTGAAATGAATCCGCGGCCAAAAACTGAAACTTTAGAGGAACCGAGCCCCTTTGTGACAGAGCAGTTTAAAGCTCTTCCCCGGTGGGGAAATGTCTTCAACGCTGGAGAGACCTTGAGCGTTCTCTTCCAAATCTATAACGCCAGGCTGAAAAAAAATGCCGTCTCTCTGGTCGCGGAGTATTTCATCGTTGGGCCAAAACTCACCTTTCGGCTGAATCCCCAGGTCGTCAAGCAGAAGATCGGTGAACCTTACGTTCTGACCGGCGGAACCCAGGTTCCCCTCTCACCGCTCAAACCCGGGTCATACACGTTCGTGATCAGGCTGACTGATAAGATCGCGAACACAACGATCGAAAAGAGCGCGGGTTTTGTCGTGGAATAAAAATATCGAAGCAGGGGAGGCCGGGAGCTTGTCGGAGCGGTATTACCTTAGTTTTCCGATAAGAATAGTTGTATTAGGGAGGCAAAAAGAGTAAAATCTAAAATCTGGAGAGCATTCAGAAGGCGCTATGATCAAGGACCTGTCCGTGATGATCGCCGGCGAGGCCGGAGACGGCGTCCTGTTCACCGGCAATGTCCTGGCCAGGCTGCTTAAACGGCAGGGCTGGGAGGTGGCTACCTCCAGGGATTTCCCGTCCAACATCCGCGGCGAACCCACCTCGTACACTATCCGGGCCTCGCTCGGGAAAATCTACGGACTCAGCGAACTGGTCGATATTCTTCTGGCCTTTGACTGTGATGCCGTTTTGACTCATGTCCCTCATGTCGCTCAAGGAGGGATCGTATTTTGCGACGGCGAAGGGAAGGCGGGCCTTCGGCTCCGCGACTCCCGCGGCAAGACCTTCCATAAGATCCCTCTGCGTTCAATGGCCAGGGAACAGTTCGGCCACGAAATCTTCAAAAACATGATGGCTCTCGGCGCGCTGAGCTGCGTGCTCGACCTTGATTTTGGCCTCCTCGACGAGATCATCTCCGAGATGTTCTTGAGGAAGAAAGGGGAGGAAGTCGTCAGGAAAAATATTCAGGCTGTGGCTGCCGGCTGCAAGAAGGCCCGGGAAATCACGTCCGAGAAGGAACGGCATCATCTCCGGAAAAAGGAGGATCGCAACCGCCTTCTTC
>Ga0129297_10000044_pt1 | contig 56330 bp, 48 predicted proteins | sample I18A1metaG_FD_94708 | JGI IMG/M metagenome (GOLD analysis project Ga0129297, IMG submission 94708) | Lake sediment bacterial and archeal communities from Gulf of Boni, Indonesia to study Microbial Dark Matter (Phase II) - ​I18A1 metaG | ecosystem: Environmental > Aquatic > Freshwater > Lake >... | reverse complement strand
CTCATGGATCAACTCCACCGACTTCAACACACTTCATGAACCGCCGTGTACGGAACCGTACGCACGGTGGTGTGGGAGGACGGCGGGGGTGACCCCGCCTCCTACCCGATCCCGGCCATCCGTCGCGGGTCACTGTTTTTTGCGGCTGAAGCGGTAGCCGACCCCCCGTACCGTCTGGAAGAATACCGGGTTCGCGGGGTCGGGCTCGAAGTACTTGCGCAGGCGGACGATGAAGTTGTCCAGGGTGCGGGTCTCGGTGTCGGTGGAGTATCCCCAGACCCTCTCCAGCAGTTCTCCCCGGCTGACGGCCTCCCCTTCCCTCTGGAAAAGGAGGGTGAGCATCCGTACCTCAAGGTCGGTGAGGTCGATCTCCCCCTGGGCCGTCTTGGCCCGGTAGGAGAGAAGGTAGACCTCGTTTTCGCCGAACTGGTACCCTTCCTCCACCGGTTCGGGCGTGTACCAGGACGACCGGCGCAGCATCCCCCTGACCCGGAGGAGGAATTCGTTCAGGCTGAACGGTTTTGTCAGGTAGTCGTCGGCGCCGCTGGCCAGGCCGGTGATCCGGTCACCCTCCTCTGACCTGGCGGTCAGCATGAGGATCGGTACCCGGGCATCGGACTCCCTCACCTTGCGGCAGAGGGTGAACCCGTCCATCCCCGGGAGCATGATATCCAGGATGATCAGGGCGAACCGGTCGTATTCCAGCCGCTGCAGGGCCGCCTCGCCGCTCTCCACGTGACTGACGCGGCAGTCCTCCAGTTCGAGGTTGAAACAGATGCCGCGGGCCAGGTGCATTTCATCCTCCACCAGCAGGATGTGTGGTTTATCCATGGTGTTTCCTCACTGGGGGGCGGCGACCGGGAGGACGACCGTGAAGGTGCTCCCCCTGCCGGGACCGTCGCTGGCAACGGCTACCTTCCCCTTGTGCAGTCTGACCACCGACCTGACGATGTAGAGACCGAGGCCGGTCCCCTTGATGGTTTCGCCGCTCACCCGTACCCGGTAAAACATCCGGAAAATATTCTTCATCTCCCGCGAATCTATCCCCCTGCCGTTGTCGCTTACCGCCAGCAGGCAGTACTTGCCGCTCCGCCTGAGGGCCAGACGTACTTCGGGAGCCGCGGGACTGTAGAGGAAGGCGTTCTCCAGCAGGTTGCGGACCACCATCTGCATCCCTTCCGCGTCTATATCCGCCATGATCCCCGGTTCGATCTCCACCCCCAGGGAACTGTCGTCCTGCAGGTTCTTGCGGAAATCCTCCACGCACCCCTGCACGAAACTGCTCAGGTCCATCCGCGACAGACGGTTGTCACTGGTACGCTGCTCCAGCTTTGCGGCCATGAGAAAATTGCTGATGAGGTTGTTCAGCCTCTCCGTGTCCGCCAGCATGGTGTCGAGGAACCGCTCCATCTTGTCCGGGGAGGGGCGGCGCAGGCGGATCGTCTCCAGGTGGAGCTGGATTGACGCCAGGGGTGACTTGAGTTCGTGGGTTATCTGGGAGATGAACGTCTTCTGTTCCGCGTAGAGCCGCGACTGCCTCTTCCAGTAGATGAAGATGATGTACAACCCCACCAGCACCATGGCGAGCATGACGATGCCGCTGATGAGCACCGGCCAGTCGATGTGGGGGGGGACCAGCCCCGGGCGGTACTGCTCGGCCAGCTTGCTCAGCTCGTTGTGTCTCCCCAGAAACCAGAGTACCCAGAGGACGACGAGGCCGATCCAGACGACCTGGACGGCGATCAGGGTGATGAGCGGGCTGAAAAAGTTTTTGATCCGTCGCATACTCCCTCTTTAGCATCTGTTGGCGTTGCTTGGCAATGACGTTTTGTGTTAATTTCATGAAATGGAAGATGCACCTGCCGGCGCTTCCCGTGACGCCATGCCTGTAAGGTTTTTTTGATGTGCATGCCGGAAACATTCTTGACTAATGTGGAAAGTAAGCATATTTTAACCAAAATGCCAATAAACCGCCCCGGGACACGACATTGTTCTTCGTAACCATCAACAGAAAGACGGTCGGCCTTTTCCTTGTCCTGCTGACGATCAGTCTGGTTTCGCTGGGGGTGAGGATACCTTACTCTTGTGGTATCTCGTCAAACTCTGCCAAGCCCAAACCCCGCCCCAGGGCTGTCATCGAGAATCAGATAGCGACCTGCAAACAGGTCATCAACGATAGTCATTCTCTTGTCGCCCTGCTTGAAACAATGCCGGCCCTGACCATGGTCGCATTTCTCTTCACCCATCCTCCCCTGGTGGAGAGCATCTCCCCTTCAGCCGTTACTCTCCCCCGGAATTGCCGCGCTCCTCCCCTTACTGTCTGACATATCATTGGCCACGCAGTCGACCCCTTTCCCCTGTTCTGCTCCGGGGAGGGTGCCGACATGCCCGCGCGCCAGCGTTACGGCTGCCACGGGCCGGACTCAAACTAGGATTGTCGAGGTCCACAATGATCGCTCTTTCTATCGTAATCCCCGTGTATAACGCGGCAAAGACCATCGAGTCCCTGTGCAATACCCTGATCGACCTCTACGGTACGCAGTACGATCTGGAGATCGTCCTGGTCAACGACTACAGCAGGGACAGCTCCGACCTCATCTGTCGCCGGCTGCACGACAAATATCCCGACACCATCACCTACGTGAAGCTGTCGCGCAATTTCAGCGAGCATAATGCCGTCATGGCAGGTCTCAACAATGTGACCGGATCCCTCTGCGTCGTCATGGATGACGATTTCCAGAATCCTCCGGAAGAAGTGGGCCGCCTGGTGGAAGAGATCGAGAAGGGGTACGATGTCGTCTACACGGAGTACCCCGTCAAGCGGGACAGCCTGCTGCGCAACATGGGGAGCAGGGTGAACGACAAGATGGCTAACATCGTGCTGCACAAGCCGTCCGGGTTGTATCTGTCAAGTTTCAAGATCATGAACCGTTTTCTGGTCGACGAAGTCATCAAGTATACCGGCCCCGACCCCTACATCGACGCCATCATACTGCGCAGCACGGCCAGCATCGGCAGCATCAAGGTACGGCACGACAAGAGGAGGCACGGCCGCTCCGGCTATACCTTCGGCAAGCTCATCTCCCTCTGGGGGAACATGATCGTCAGCTACTCCCTCATCCCCTTGCGGATCCTCGGCATCGTCGGATTGGCCCTGGCTATTTACGGCGCTTTCATGGGGGGGCATGTCCTGCTTGACTACCTGACCCCGGACGAGGAGGAGCTGACCGATTACCAGACCCTCATGGCCATCACGGCGTTTTTCCGGGGGTTCCAGATGCTGGCCATCAGCGTGGTCGGCGAATACATCGGACGGATCTATCTCGCGCTCAACCGGGATCCCCAGTTTGTCATCAGGGAAAAGCTGACCGCCCGGCGGAGGCAGGAAACAACGATTCTTAAAAAGGTAACCATTCGCAATGATAAAGAAAAAAGAGCCGATACGGCTGCTTAAGTCGCAAAAACTGAAGATGTTCGGGGAGTGGCGCGAAACCCTGCCGGGGTTGAACCGGGAGTTTCGCCGGGAAATCGGCAGGTCGCGCAAAGGGACCCATTCTCTGCATACCGACCGTCAGGTCGACAGGTGGATTGCCGCCCGCCTGGCGGCACCCGCCCTCAAGGTGCGGACAAGGTCGCTCCTCGGCATGAAGGGGTGGCAGGTCGACGAGGTAACGGGAAATATCCGTCACGAGAGCGGCAGGTTTTTTTCCCTCACCGGTGCCTACGTGCGTCATCGCACCCCGAACGGCGAGCTGGAGTGGGACCAGCCGGTCATCGACCAGGCCGAGGTGGGAATCCTGGGGGTCCTGGCGAAAAAAATCGGGGGGGTGATGCATTTCTGCCTCCAGGCAAAGGAGGAGCCGGGAAACATCAACTCGGTGCAGCTTTCTCCCACGGTCCAGGCGACCTTCAGCAACTATACCCGGGTCCATGGCGGCTCCTCCCCCCCATTCCTGGAGTATTTCCTCGGCACTGCCCGGGGGAGGGTGGTCTATGCCAAGCTGCAGACCGAGGATGGCGGCCGGTTCCTCTTCAAGTCCAACCGCAACATGGTCGTGCAGGTCGATGACCATGACCTGCCGGAACTCCCTGACGGTTTCATCTGGCTGACCGCCCGGCAGATAGCCCGTCTGCTCCTTCGGGACAACCTGATCCATGCCTGCACCAGGAGCATTCTCGCCGCTCTCGTCGTTGGCGAAGAGGCCGATTTCTCGACCGGGACCACCGGCAGGGGGGGGATCGGCGGGTCGATCGGCGAAACGGTGCAGTGGCTCGACAACCAGAAGGCTGCCAACCATATCCTGGTTATCCGACGGCCGCTCAACGGGCTGAAAGAGTGGGGGATGGACCGGGACGGCACCTTCTCCCAGGATGAGGGGCGTTTTTTCCGGGTGATAGGGCTCGAGGTGGAGTCGGGCGAGAGGGAGGTCACCTCGTGGGAACAGCCCATTCTCGACAACCCGGGTACCGGCATCATCGGCATGCTGACCAGGATGCAGAAGGGGGAACGCTACTTCCTCATGCAGGCGAAGGCGGAGCCGGGAAACCGGAGCATCGTGCAGATGGGGCCGACGGTTCAGTTCACCCCCGGTAACTATATCGGCAACACCAGGCTCCCCAAGCCGTTCCTGTTCGAAGAGTTCTACCAGAACCGGAGTTTTCCCCATCTGTCCGAGAGCATGCAGAGCGAAGAGGGGGCCCGGTTTTACCGCGAGGCTCACCTGCACCGGATCCTGAGCCTGCCGGAGGGGGTTGAGCTGGAACTGCCGCCTGACTTCCGCTGGGTATCCCAGTCTGACCTGCACCTTTTCGTGCACATGGGTGAAATGGTGAATTCGTGCGCACGCAGCGTTCTTGCGCTGCTGCTCTGACGGGGAGGGATTCATGCCGGGTGACAACAATACCGTTTTTCGTGCCGGTGCCCTGCAGGATGAGGAGAGCGTCGACCACTCCATCCTGGCGACCGTGCGCGGGCTTGGCAGGGAGAAGCAGGACCTTCTCGTCATCGGCGTTCTGGTCCTCCTCGCCATGGCCTTTCGGGTCTATTCACTGCAGTTTTTCCACGTCATCTCCACCGACGGCACCGGCTATGTCGACGCGGCCCGGGATCTGAGCCGGGGCGATGTGACAGGCATCGGCATCAACGGCTTCTACTCGGTGCTGATCTGGCTGGCCGGCCGTGTCATTACGGACCTGGAACTGGCCGGCAGGGTCGTCTCGCTCATCCTGGGCTCTCTGCTGGTCCTCCCCCTGTACCTCCTGGGCCGGGAGCTCTTTTCGCGGCAGGTGGCCTTCTGCGCATCCCTGCTGGCAGTGGCCTGGCCCCCCCTGGTCGCATCCTCCTGCGAAGTCATGACCCAGGCCAGCTATGACCTTATCCTGCTTGCCGCCATCTATCTCGTCTGGCGGATGTTCCGGAAGCCGTCGCCGACCGCCGGCGTTCTGGCCGGCCTCTGTATCGGGCTCACCTACCTGACCCGGCCCGAAGGGGTGCTCCTCTTTCTGCTCGTCCCGCTCCCCCTGCTGTACTACCACGCTCGTGAGGTGCGCGGCAACTGGCCGTCCCTCGTGGCCTATGTCGCGGGCTTCTCCCTCCTCTTCGGCCTCAATGCCCTGCTGGTGCATCACGTCACCGGTGAGTGGCAGCTGTCCGCCAAGACGGACAGTGCCCTGAACGACGCCCTCAGCTATTATCTCAAGATGCCCGATCTCAACTATGTCCCCGGCTACGAACCGAAAGGGTACCTGGATATCATCGTGGACCACCCGCTGTTCATCTGGACAAACATCCTGAAGAATACACGGGACATGGCAGCCATCCTCCCCCCCTGGCTCTGGCTGATGATCGGCGTCGGGTTCTGCTCCGGTGGGTTCACGGCGGAGAGGAACCTCGTCCGTCTCTTCCTTGTATCGACCCTTGCCCCTCTCGGGGTGCTCATCGTCTTCTACTACGTCTCGGCCGGCTACACCGAAGCCTACCTTCCCGCGTTCTTCCTGTGGGCTTCCAGCGGGCTCTCCACGCTTGAGCGGGTGGCGGCGGAGAAACTGGCCGGTAGCAGGGGGGAGGGCTGGGGCAGGATTGCCGGCCGGCTGCCGCTGGCTGTCGCGCTCGCAACGGGGTACGCCGTACTGCTCCTTTCCTCCCAGGTGCGGGAGGACGTGCCGGATTCCGCCTACCACTGGGAGATGGACAACGGCAGGCGGGAGGAGAAGCATATCGGCCTGCTGCTCAAGGATAAACTTCCGCCGGGAAAGATCATGACCCGCTGGGCGAGGATCGCCTTCTATGCCGAACGGGAGTGGGTCAATATCCCTGCCGGCGTTGATTTCGACAGCGTCATCATGACCGCCAGGGAAAACGGGGTCCGCTACCTGGTCGCCGACGGCGTGCTCTACAGCAACCGGCCGGCCCTGGGGACCGAGATATTCGAGCCCCTCATGGACGGAGAAATACCGGCCGGCACGTACGCCATGACGGATCCGACGCTGCGGACCAGGGGGCTGATACCGGTCTTGCTTTACAAGAATCCCAGGAGTTTCGGAGTGGTCGTGTATGAAATACCGCCCGAGTGACGTTCCCTCCCCGCCCGGAGGGACCCACCCCCTACGGGTAGGGGTGCTGGGCTGCTCGGACATCGCCCGGAGGAAATTCATCCCCGCCCTGACCGGCTGCGGTTCGGCCATTCTGGCCGCCATGTCCAGCCGGTCGCCGGAAAAGCCGTCCGCCCTGGCCCCGGACACACCCTGTGAATTCCTGTCCCACGCCGACCTGCTCGCCTCTCCCCGCGTGGACCTCGTGTACCTGTCGCTCCCCAACCATCTCCACGAGGAGTGGGCGATCCGGGCGCTGGAGGGGGGGAAGCACGTGATCTGCGAAAAGCCCCTCGGACTTTCACCCGACTCGGTGGAGCGGATGCTGGCGGCCGCTGAAGCGAACAGCCGGCTCCTCTACGAGAACCTCATGTTCCTGCACCATCCCCAGCATGCCGTCGTCAGGGAGATCGTGGCTTCCGGCCGGATCGGCCGGGTGCGGAGCCTGCGGGGGGTGTTCACCATCCCCTTTCCCGGAAAGGGTGATTTCCGCCTCGACCCTGCCCAGGGGGGCGGTTCGCTCCATGACCAGGCCCGCTACCCGCTGGGGGCGGCGCTCTTTCACCTCGGTCCCCGGCTCGGGAGTTTCAGGGGGCATGCATCATGGCACGACGGGCTCAACCTGGCAGTGGACGGCACCGCCGTTGCCGGCGGGGGGGAGATATTCTCCTATTCCCTGGCGTTTGGCCGCCAGTACCAGTGTTACTACGAGATGGTCGGCGAGGGGGGGCTGGTTCACCTGGAGCGGGCATTCACCACCCCGCCCGACCTTCCCGGCAGGATCAGGGTGCTTGTCGGCAGCGACGTCAGTGAGGTGACCGTCCCCCCCTGCGACCACTTCCAGCGGATGATCGACGAGGTGGCAGCTCTCATCGCCGGGGGGGGCGATTTTCGACGGTACCACGACCGGTCGCGGCTGCTTGCCCGGCTCGCCCGGGAGATGGAGGAGGGGTGTCATGGCTAGTGGCGGTTCAGGGAGCACCCGGGTCAGGTACTGGGAGTACCTCCCCGATTACGAGCGAAACCGCGGGGAGATCCTTGCGGCAGTCGACCGGGTCTTTTCCTCGGGGCGGCTCATCCTCGGGGAGTGCGTGCAACGTTTCGAGGAGAAATTCTCCGCATGGTGCGGGACCCGCTTCGGCGTGGGGGTGAACTCCGGGACCGATGCCCTCTTCCTGGCCCTGAAGGCCCTGGAGATCGGCCCCGGGGACGAGGTCATCACCGTGGCCAACACCGCCGTCCCCACCGTGGCAGCCATCAGGGCCGCCGGTGCCACGCCGGTCTTCGTCGACGTGGAGGCCGACACCTTCCTCATGGATGCCGCCCTGCTGGAGGGGGCCATCACGCCGCGCACCCGCTGCATCCTCCCAGTGCACCTCTGCGGCCAGGCGGCGGACATGGCGGCCATCGGGGAGGTGGCGCAGCGGCACGGCCTGGCAGTGGTGGAGGACTGTGCCCAGGCGGCCGGAGCCCTGTTCGAGGGGCGCCGGGCCGGGAGTTTCGGCGCCATGGGGGCGTTTTCCTTCTACCCCACCAAGGTGCTCGGTGCCTTCGGCGATGGGGGGATGGTCGTCACCTCGGATGGGGAGCGGGCCGCGCGGCTGCGGCGGCTCCGCTTTTACGGCATGGAAGGGGGGTACTACTCCCGGGAGGAGGGGTACAACTCCCGGCTCGACGAGGTGCAGGCCGCCCTGCTGGAGCTGCGCATGGGGAGCCTCGACGACGAGGTGGCGCGGCGGGTGGACAGAGCCGGCCGCTACCATGCCGGCCTGGAGGGGGTCGGCGACCTGCTCCTCCCCGTGACCCGATCCGGCAGGAGCCACCAGTTCTACCTCTACACGGTCCGCACCGGCCGCCGGGACGAGCTGCAGGCGTACCTCGCCTCCCGGGGGATCGAGACGCGGATCAACTACCCCCACCCGGTCCACCTCATGAAGGGGTACGCCTTCCTTGGCCACCTTCCCGGGAGCCTGCCGGTCACCGAGCGCCTCGCGGGGGAGATCCTCTCCCTCCCCATGTATCCGTCCCTCCCCGTCGAGCACGTGGAGACGGTCATCGGGGCTGTCAGGGATTTCTTTGCCGGGGCGTAGGCTGCCATGAACCGGCGCGAATACCGGCAGATGTACGGCGTGGAGGAGTACCACTGGTGGTACGTCACCCTCCACGACCTGATAACAAGGGCCGTGGCCCGGGAGCGGCAGCGGGCGGGGAGGGGGCTGGAGATCCTCGACGCCGGCTGCGGCACGGGGCGGCTCTGCCAGCTCCTGGCCCCCCTCGGCACGGTGGTCGGCTGCGACCTCTCCGAGGAGGCCCTCGCCTGGTGCCGGGAGCGGGGGGTAACGGTCTTCCGGGCCGACCTGAATGCTCTCGACCTCCCGCCTGACCACTACGACGTCATCACCTCCATCGACACCCTCTACCACCAGTGGGTGGTGGACGACGCCGCCGTCGTCGCCGCCTTCGCCCGGGCCCTCAGGCCGGGGGGGATCCTGGTCCTCAACCTGGTAGCCTTCGAAGCCCTGCGCAGCAGCCACGACATCGCCGTGCAGACCCGCAAGCGCTACACCCGGGGCGAGGTGGTCGACCTGCTCCGGGGGGCCGGCTTGACCGTCGAGCTGGCCACCTACCGCCTCGGCCTCCTCTTCCCCCCCATCGCCCTCGTTCGCCTGGTCCGCCGCCTGATAACCGCAGGCATGCCGCCGGAGGAGGTCCGCTCCGACGTCACCGCCCCGCCCCTCCTTCTTAATGCCATCCTCACCCGGCTGGCCCGCTGGGAGAACCGGCTCATCACCCGCATTCCCCTCCCCCTGGGGACCTCCGTCTTTGCCGTCGCCCGGCGTCATCAGTGAGTTGAAACCCGACGGTGAACCTTCGCCATTTATCCAATTCACTGTCTGACTCGCCTGATAATTGCAATATGCAAATGCTAATTAAATAAATGTCGTAATTTGGTCTAAAAGTGTAAAGAAACTTTACACTGTAAAGAAAATTTACATATCCTGTGATGTCGCTGCTGTAGCGGGTTTATGGGTGTTTTCCGGGTGAGGCGTAAAGAAACTTTACACTTTTCCCTGGTGCTGCGGGGGGTAATGAGAGGCTACGACACGTCAAGTGAGGCCGTAACATGCTAGTTTTATGGGTTTAATTAAGAAGCGGGCGAAGGAGGGGGATTTGGCGCGGAGTTTGCTGTTATGATGGCTCGCGTCTTGGTGGATTGACGATTTTATAGGGTCTTGTACTGATTGTTTTTTCGAGGAGGGTTGATGCGGCTGATTAATAATGAGAATAGCAAGAGGTTGGTTTTCACTATTATCTGTTGTTTCATGTTGCTGGTAAATTGCCTTAATGTTTTGGCAGAAGATGATGGCGGATCGTCCACAGCCAAGATTGCAATCAGCGATGGAGCTTCAGGTGGCGACACTGCATTGCCCGATCTGTTTACCGGGACGATGAGCTATTCGATTCCGATAGAAGTGCCGCCTGGACGCAAGGGGATGGATCCCGGTATTGCGTTGACCTATCGGAGCGGCAACGGAAACGGCTGGCTGGGAGTGGGGTGGGAGCTGGAAGTAGGCTCTATCCAACGTTCACCAAGGCATGGTGTCGACTACACTAAGAATGAGTACCAGCTGCGCAAAACTGGTGCCACCTCCGAACTTGTCAATGTCGGTGGGAATGATTATCAGGCCAAGATCGAAGGCGGATTTACCAAGGTAACGCAGATGATATCATCTGTGGATAGCCGACCCTATTGGGTGGCAACGGACAAGTATGGGGTTAAATTCACCTTTGGGCAAACTGCTGCGTCGCGCCAGGATGATCCCAATAATGCAAGTCGGATTTTCAAATGGTGTCTTGACCGGGTTGAAGATCCGAATGGCAATTTCATGACGTTCACATATTTCAAGGATGCTCCCAATGGGCAGATCTATCTTGAGCGGATTAACTATACCGGGAATGTAAATGGTCCTCTGCCCGTGTCCAATTATGTCAGATTTTACCTTGATGCACCCTATAGTTCGCCAGATCTGTACACCACAAATTTCAAGGTCAATAACAGGTATTTACTCAAAACGATAGAGGTCAAAGCCGGCAATAATCCGGTAAAGGCGTACAAGCTATCGTACAGACAGAGTTCGAGCTCCCTGCGACCGATATTGATTGGCTTTCAGGAATTTGGCAAGGATGCGATTGTTGACCAGCAAACCGGAGCCGTGACGAATGAGGCGGAAGCCTCTAAAAAGCCGTCATTAGATTTTGGTAAGCTTGTTGATGGTACTGGGCTTAGTTTGTCACCTTTTTTTAATATTAAACATAGCCAGTCTGATTCCAATCTGCTTGGAGATTTCAACGGAGACGGGAAAATAGATGTAGCGGAAGTATATTATCCATATACTATCAACTATTCGAATGGCAGTAGCTTTAATCAGGTTGATTATTCCGGGATGACATTAAGTACTACGCCTACTTGGAACCTGGTGGGTGATTTTGATGGTGATGGGAAAAGCGATCTATTCGCCATAAGCACGGCCACAACTGGGTATGTTCATTACGCAGAAAATGGCTTCAGCAAGACTACGTTAAGCAATTTAACACTAAATACTGTCGGCACTGGAGCATGGAACCGCGCGGGCGATTTCGATGGTGACGGAAAAACCGATGTATTGGCCATCCTTTCGGGGGCAAGTGCGAGCATTAATTACTCGACTGGAAACGGATTTACGACAATCCTTTATTCAGGGTTGCAATTAAACGGGACCACTGCAGGTTTTAATCTTGTTGGCGATTTTGATGGTGATGGTAAAGCGGATATCATGAGTATCCACACAGCCACTACCGGCTATATACATTATGCCAAGGACGGGTTTGTTCCAAAATTTGTTACAGGATTATTTAATATTTCTGGTTTAGGTGAGTGGAACCGGGTAGGCGACTTCAACGGTGACGGAAAAGCAGACGTGTTGACAATGCAGACTGCTACCACCGCATATGTAAATTACTCCATAGAAAACGGGTTCGCTTCCGCCAGCTACAATGGAATGCAGATAAACACCGCTGGAGGCGGCTGGAACCTGGTGGGTGATTTCAATGGCGACGGTAAAGCCGACCTGTTGTCATTGTTTCCATCAACTCATTCTGTATATTTACAACATTCAACCGGTTCCGGTTTTAATGTGCTTCCAGTTTTTACTAATATGGGTATTAGCCCAGATGGTTCGGGATGGCATCTTGTTGGCGATTTTGGGGGTAACGGAAAAGCCGATTTGCTGGTAATAGATCCGAATAACTCCACGCTTAGTCATCTGTATAGGCCCGTTGCAACCCCCGATCTGATCGATTCCTTCTCCAACGGTCTCGGCGGCAACATCACGGTAAACTACGCTCCCTCAACCCAATACACAAATACCCAACTCCCTTTCCCTGTGCAAACGGTCGGTTCCATAACCTCGAATGACAGACTAGGCCATGTCGCAAAGACGTATTACAACTACTCAGGCGGATTCTTTCATGTTGGCGAGCGTGATTTCCGCGGTTTCAATGAAGTCTCAGTCTGGGGGCCAGTCAGCTCCGACGGCAACCAGACCAGAACCACGACATACTTTCACCAGGGAAACGACACCGCCGTCGATGCGAACGTTCCGAACGTGACTGTCGGCTATACGAAGGGGCAGCCCTACCGCAAAAAGATCTGGGGGGTTACTGGTGTTGTGAACGGCAACGAACCGGTGACACTGGACTCGTCAAAGTTGATATCCGAAACAACGATCAGTTACAAGCCGGATGATAATAGTGCGGCTCCATTCTATACCCCACCACTGCAGGTCGATAATTATCTCTATGATGCGGGAGTTGTAGGCAAGCATACGAAATCGGTTTACGAATTTGACAATTACGGCAATAAAATCCGTGAAGAGAATTATGGCGATGCCGGTGATCCTCCGGCTGATCGCACCATTACCTGGGATTACTATTACAACCTGACAAACCATGTCGTTGGGCGTCCTTATCGGGAGACGGTCTATGAAGGGATCGGCACAACCGTTAAGAAATCTTCCACCGATTACTATTACGATGACCTCACTTCATGCACGGCAACGCCGACAAACAACCAGACCCCCGTTAAGGGGAGTCTTACCCGGGTAAAACGTTGGCTGGATGGCGGCGATAGTCCGGAAAAGTGGATGGCATACGATAGTTACGGCAACGTTGTCTGCACCCGTGACCCGAATAGTGTCCTTGATCCTTATGGTAAAATTTCTACCGTTACCTACGACAGCACCTATACCTTTCCCATGACCGTCACAAATCCGCTGCAGCATTCTGTTGCGAGCAAATATTACGGCGTGGATGGCGAGGCAGCAGATAAGGGGCTTTACGGCCAGTTGAAGAGCAGCGCCGATGCCAACGGGACAGTAAGGAGCCATGAATACGACAACCTTGGCAGGAAGACCCTCGAAAACTCGCCGGACGGTTTCGCTACCACTTGGGACTATTCCGGATTTCCATATTATATCAAGGTGACCGACTCCGCCCAGATATGGACGTACATCTATGTGGACGGGTTCGGCCGAACACAGCGGGAGGAGAGGAAGGGGCCTGACAATAAAACCATCGTGACGGAAACACATTTCGATGCACCTGGCGTCATTCGCCAAAAGTCTTTGCCGTACTTCAAGAACCTGGAAACACCAAGGTACGTGACATTCAGCTCCGATCCGCTTGGAAGGACAACAAGTGTGCTTAACCCTGACTCGACTGCAACCCGTTCCTGCTACTCCGCAGGAGTTCGGGTGAATATCGACCAGAATAACCACCGCAAACGGCAGACAATGGATGCCTTCGGGCGGCTGGTGAAGGTGGAAGAGTATCTGAATACCTTTAGCGACTGCACGACCGAATCTGGTTCTCCCTATGCTACCACGACCTACACATATGACGTTCTGGGTAATCTCACCCTCGTCACCGATGCCAAGGGGAACAAGACTGAGATGCGTTATGACTCATTGGGGCGAAAGTCTTACATGAGAGACCCCGACATGGGTGAATGGACTTATGAGTACGATGCGAATGGTAATCTCAAGCTGCAGACCGACGCGAAACAGCAGAAGATAAAGTTCGGTTACGATGCACTCAATAGGCTTAAATCCAAGGACTTTGGCGCTGACGACGTGATCGACGTTGCCTACACCTATGACGAGCCGACGTCGACCTACCCAATCGGCAGGCTCACCACCATGACCGACGGTTCCGGGAGTACGAAATATCACTACGACATTGCCGGCAGAATGAGCCGGACAGTCAAGACCGTGGATGGTACGGGCTATCAGACCTCCTTCACGTATGAACTGGGGAGATTGAAGAGCATCACCTACCCGGACAATGAAACGATTACCTATCACTACGATTCCGCAGGGAATCTCGATCAGGCGATCGGCTATGCCACCTTTTACGGCTTCAACGCCCTTGGCCAGCCGGGACGCGTCACCTACGGCAACGGTGTCTTCACCGACTATGATTACTTTTCATCGAACAACCGCCTCAAATCCATCGCCACCTACAGCCAAACCCAAGTGGGGCTGATCAGCCTCAATTATGACTATTACGCCAATGGCAATGTCAAGAGCGTCACAGATAGCCTGAATACGGCAATTCCGCACAGCTTTGTCAGCGAGAGCTTCACCCCCTATCCCGGCAAGCCCCATGCCATAGGCTCGGTCGGCTCGGGACGGAGTTTCCAGTATGACAACAATGGCAACATGACGAGCGACGGCAAACGGAGTCTGGCCTTTAATGTTGAAAACATGCCGACCAGCGTCAACGCCGCCAACGGCGTTGTGAACTTCACCTACGACGGCAACGGCCAACGGGTGAAGAAGTCTTCCCCTGCAGCAACTCGTGTCTATATCGACAACCTCTACGAATGCAGCGGCGGCTCCTGCGGAAAGTACATCTTTGCCGGCAATACCAGGATTGCCCTGAAAAGGGGGGCGGAGCTCTTCTACTATCATCAGGACCATCTGGGAAGCACGGTCGTTGTTACCGATGGTAACGGCGCCGTCGCCGGCGCGCCGGGGAACACGGCGGAGAACATCGCTTACTATCCCTTCGGGGAGACACGCGCGGATGCTGGCGTGGAAAACCTGAATCACAAGTACACCTCGCAGGAAAGCGACTACGAAACCGGTCTCTACAACTACAATGCCAGGCTCTATGATCCGGAACTGGGTCGGTTTGTCTCGGCGGACAGCATCGTACCCGCCCCCGCCAATCCCCAGAGTTTGAACCGGTACAGCTATGTCTTGAATAATCCGCTGCTCTACACAGATCCTACCGGGCATTCGTGGAAGCATTTTTGGGGTTATGTTAGCATCATAGTTGGCGCGGGATTGATGGCTACCCAAAATACATATGCTGTTCTTGCTGGTGCTGCTTTCATGGGATATGGTGTTAATGCTGTTGGCGGTGAATCTGAAGGGACAGCCAGTGTAACTGTTGCAACTTATGACGGAAATAGCTCAACTTCTGGTCCTGGTAGCGGTGGAACCGGAAGTGGCGGGGGGAGTGGAAGCGGAAATGGGGTTCCAATCGGGAACACTGGGGCAACATATGTGGGGCCGGGAGCTAGCGCTATAGATACAGCGGTAAAGGGTGGAACGTGGGAAGAAGTAGTCAATTCAATGACTAGTATCAATAATACCAGTGCCGGTAACACCTCTTTGTATTTTGAGAGCGGTGTTGCAACTGGTGGCAGTGCAAATGGGAGTGCAAATTCTTCATTGGGTATGGCAGATGGGGTCAAAGTGGGTTTAAGCGGCGGATTTAACGCAGTTCGAGTTGCGGGACCCCGCGCTTTTGAAGCTGTGCAAATTGCAGGGCAGAAAACGGGAGGTGCTTTGGTCGACATGGCAGAAAATGGTCCACCAGCGGCACAGGCGACTTTAGCGCTTGCGACATATACATTAATAGGTCCGGTTGCAGGGCCAGTGGCTACAACTTATGCGCTTACCAATCCGCAGGGGGTTGTAGACTTTGCCGAAGCGCTAGCTCCAGGCCCACCTGGTCCAAATAAATGGGGTAGAAGGTTTGGCTACGGTAATCTTATTGACTACTGGAAAAATGGTGGCACAGATGACAAGCAATGATAGAGATAATTTACTGATTGCTATTATAGTAATTGGCATAGGCTTAACACTGATATTTAAAACAGGCACTTATAGTTTCAGGGAACATGCCTATATACAATTCATTTCTTCTCCAATAAAAGAAATTATAGGAATTTGTTGTATTGTGTGGGGTGTGTTCCTTTCATGTTTGATAGTTAAATCATATTTAAAGCAAAAAAAGTGACGATTCAAAGGACTATAAGTATGCGCACTGAAAACTTGCACCGATTCTTGAAATATTGCTTACTTTGCCTTGTCATAATATTTCTTCCCGGCTGTATCACTACCTTTCCTGCCGACAAGTTGCCGACGACCCGGGAGGCGTTTCACAAAACTCCCGAGCAGCTTCACGCTGATTATCCCGTGATCTCGGAATACGATTCCACTTCCCAGGGTTTCTTAAATGTCAGAATGACTACCCTCGGCGCGAAACAGCTTGTCTCTGCTTGGGGCGAACCCGACAACAAGAGAACTGAATGGAGCTATGCCGGCTATATGGGGGCAACATTGGTTGGTTGCGGGTTCTTGTTCGGTCCGCTACCGGCGTTAATTACAAGCGGGATGGTTGTCGCAATCAGGCCCTATCCGTTTGAGTATTACTACTGGCGAAAGGAAGATTATTGCATCGAGGCAAAAATCGATACCGTATTGTCGCACGCTTACAGGGAAAGTCTGATCTACTGGAACTGGCACCATATGAACGATGGAAAAAATATTCCGCCAGAGTGCACATTACAAACGAAAAAAACTGAAAATCTCATTCAGAGAGGGCAAAATGCCATATAAAATTACTTCAGCACTGATATTGGCGATGTGCGTGGTCTGCCTCCTGTTGGCCGCCACTTCCTTCGCCGGTACGACCACCTACATATATGACGAACTGAACCGCCTCAAGGAGGTGCAGTACGGCAACGGCAACGGTATCAGATACGAATACGATGAAATCGGCAACCTGCGAAGCAAGACCCCCTTTGGGAATGTCTTCACCATCACCGCCAGCGCTGGAGAAGGGGGGAGCATTTCACCGATGGGGACGGTTACAATCACTGCCGGCAGCAGCAAAACCTATTCCTTTACCCCGCTGTACGGCTACCGTATTGCCAATGTTGTTGTCGATGGCATTTCCCAAGGGGTGATACCTAGCTACATGTTCAGTAATCTTGCCGCCAACCACACCATCTCGGCAAGCTTTGCAATGATCAGTGATCGTGTCGGCGTTTATGACCCGGCCGCAGGCCAGTGGTACCTTGACTTGAACGGTAACGGTCAGTGGGAGTGGGCGACAGTCGATGGCCTGTACACTTTCGGTGCGGGCCTTACGGGAGCCGTGCCAGTCACCGGAGACTGGACGGGAACGGGAACCAGGAAGATCGGCATGTATCAGAATGGTACCTGGTATCTCGATCTGAACGGTAACGGGGTGTGGGATGGTACGCCGACGGACGGCCTGTATACATTCGGTACCGGTATTGCGGGAGCTGTTCCGGTCACCGGAGACTGGAGCGGCAACGGCATCACCAAGATCGGTGTTTATGACCCGGCGACATCCCAATGGTATCTTGACTACAATGGCAACGGTGCGTGGGACGGTACGCCAGCCGATGTCCTGTCCTCTTTCGATGCGGGCCTAGTGGGAGCCGTGCCAGTCACCGGAGACTGGACGGGAACCGGAACCAGGAAGATCGGGATGTATCAGAACGGTACCTGGTATCTCGATCTGAATGGTAATGGGATGTGGGACGGTACGCCGACGGACGGCCTGTATACATTCGGCGCCGGTCTTGCGGGAGCCGTACCTGTCACCGGAGACTGGAACGGCAACGGCATCACCAAAATCGGCGTTTATGACCCAACCTTATTCCAGTGGTACCTTGACTACAACGGCAACGGATCGTGGGATGGTACGCCTGCAGACAGGAGCTACCTGTTCGGATTCTCGGGAATAGTACCTGTTTCCGGCGGGTGGTAGAAATAGTATTCGATTTGTCTGACGAAACCTAAAAGGGTGCGTTCTCTGTGGCAACGCACCCTTTTAGGTTTTTATATGACATTGTGCCGTCTTTCAACCATTTGCGATTGATTCAAAATGAAGACCCAGCACTCAGACTGGCCACCTGCCGCCTCCTCTCATCCCCCACTGTCCCCTTCTTCCGTCTTCGCCGTCGCCCGGCGGTGTCCCTAGGAGATCTTCCCCTTGAAACCGAGGAAATAGCGTTCGATGGTGCGGAACGACACGGCCGAGACCGCGAGCGTCGTTGCCAGGGAAACGGTGTAGACCACGGTCTGGAGCAGGGGATAGCTGCCCGCCAGGGAGCTGAACTGCTTCACCAGGACCAGGGAACAGCCGATGCCGACCTCGTGGTACATATAGAGCCCGTAGGATATTTTCCCCAGGTAATCGAGGCTCCGGCTGTTCAGGTTGAAGCGGCTCGTCGGGTTCGTCGCCGCGTTGATGATGATGATCGTGAAGATGATCCCGTGGATACGGTAATCCACGATGGTGACATCCTTGTACAGGGCGATCAGCACCAGGAGGATGACGAACAGCGCCACGGCTGCCAGTTGCGTGGCCGCGTGGTGGATCGTCCGGACGACCAGTTCCCCATGGCGCTTGCAGAGCAGGGCACCGAAACAGCCGAGGGCAATGCAGCCGCTGTAGACGGACTGGTTGGCGATGTCGTTCAGTAGCGGGACCTGCGCCAGCCTGTTGATCAGCAGCAGGATCTCCCGGGAAAAGACGGCGATCGCCATGATGACGGTCAGCACGGCTTCCGACCGGCAGAATTTCACGACACAGGGCTGCACCAGGTAGAACTGCTCCTCGATGCCGATGGACCAGATCTGGGTCAGATAGGGGATGAGGATTTCCACGTAGTTGGGGAGTATCAGCAGGAGGAGCAGGATGCTCTTCGGGTCGAGGCGGTGGTAGGCCAGTTCGGAAAAAAGCGGCACCTGGAAGGGGGCCAGCCTGTTGACGACCAGGAGGCTCAGGCCGACTGTCAGGAAATAGAGGGGCCAGATGCGCAGCATCCGCTTGTAGTAGAATCTCTTCAGGTTCACGGTCCCGGCGGCGGACGATTTCTCGCTGACCAGGATCGAGGTGATCAGGAACCCGCTCAGGGAGAAAAACAGGATCACCCCCAGCTTGCCGGGGACGGGAAACCAGGAGCGGGACGGGAGCCCGCTCATATCCTTCATCTGTTCGATGTGGGAGAGGATCACGCAGAGGGCCGCCACGGCCCTGAGTTCGTTCAGGCCCGGGTAGAAGCTTCTGAGGAGCGACCCGTTTGCGTTGGTAGTGGTGTGTGGTGCTGATGCCATGGATGGTCCTTGCCTGGTGGTGAGAGTGTGACCCACCATTACCACGGAACAGGGGGGACATCCAAATGTTTCATGAGAAAGCGCGCCGGCCAAGGTCTGGACTGGGGGGCCGGGAAAAGCAAAAGGCGGCCGCTTGGCCGCCTCTGTCATCTCCGCGCCGGGTCCGGTCCGGCCGGTGGGGCATGCTACTTCTCCCGGTAGGTGATCGTGTAGCTGAACCCCCTGGGGTCGTAAAAATCCAGCGGCTTGCCCCCCACCTCGGCATAGGGGTAGCCGAAGGTGTTGAGGGGAGCCCCCGCCTGGGGGGGGGAGAGGGTCAGGTCGCGGCCGACGGCGAGCCTGACGCGGTAGGGGTCGATCCCCCCCCAGAAATAATCGCGGTACTCCTGCGTCTTCGGATTCTTCTGATCCAGTTTCTCCACCAGCACCGCCTTGCGGACATCGGCGGGGTCAGCCGGTACCCAGCCGTAGCCGGGGAGGTAGAATTCGGCCCAGCAGTGTTGCCAGGTGGTGATATCTTCCGTCGCTTTCTTGCCGAGGCGGATGCCGAAGATCTCCCGGGCCGGAACACCGGCGGCTCGACAGAGGGCGATGAAGAGGGAGGAGATGTCGGTGCATTTCCCGCCGGGGTTCTCCAGGAGTGAGCAGACGTCCCCCGTGCCGCACCCCTTGGTGTCGGGGTTCCGGTAGGTGTTCTCGCAGGTCCAGTCGTAGATCGCCTTCGCCTTTTCCAGGACCGTCGTCTTCCCGCTGGTGATCCTGTCCGCCAGTTTTTTCACCCTCCCGTCGATGGGGCCGAGGCTGGTCGGTGCCAGGTACTGCCGGTAGTCTGTCGGGTCCCAGGGAGCCTCCTTCGGGGGGAAGTCCCGCCGTCTCACCTCCCGGCGGTCGGCGGCGAAAGTGAGGGTCAGCCTGCGGCTCCTGGCGTCATTCGCCCAGCGGGCGTAGAGCATGGGGGTTCCGTGCTCCCGGTCGGTGTAGACCCCCGATTCGGCAAAATCGCCGGACACCTTGATGTCGGTGATGCTCTGGTCCCCATCGGATACCGGGTAGGGGAGCCAGAGCTTTGCCTCCTGCCCCGGTGACTGGGCGGAGAGATCGACGTTGACGGTCACGACGCCGCTCCGGTTCTTGGCCCAGGCGGCGGGTGCGGCGACGAGGGCCATCAATGTTGCACCTGCGATAAGTCGTTTCATTCGGTCTTCCTTTCGACGATGGTCAGCGGCCGGTCACGCACAGTGTCGGCCAGGGCCAGCCGGCGGCCCCCTTCTCCAGGATGTACATCCGCGTCTCCTCGACCCCCCTGGACTTCAGGTAGTCGTAGGTGTTCCTGGCACCACCGCCCCCCCGGGGGCAGACGATGACGATGTCGTCCCTCGTGGCGCCGATCTTCTTCAGTACGCCGTCGAGTTTCCTCTTGTCGTCGTCGCTGCTGACCGGGAATGCGTTGGTCTCCACCGCCCCCTTGAAGTGCTTCCGGCCGAAGTCCGCCGGGGGCTGGATGTCGACGATGATCATCTGTTTCCCCCCTTCCAGCCACCCCTTGAAGGTGTCGGCGCTGACGTAACGGTAGTCGGCTGCCAGTGCCGCGGCGGCGACGAGGAGGAGTGAGGCGACGAGTACGGCAGTGATGCGATGCATGGTGTTTCCTTTCATGAACGGTGCGGGAGTCTCGAAGCGGCAGATTATCGGGCAGGTAGCGGGGAAGGTCAAATTGATAATTTCGATGAAATAGATAGTTATAATCGGTAAAAACGATTGAACTATTTCTGCTGTGCAGGAGGCGGGCGGGTGGGAGCTCTCGTTCCGGCAGATTTTACATTTCTATTACACAGGATTTTCCCTCCGTCTGCTATTGTTTACAAAACGAAGCACTCCCCAGGATGGAGGTTTACCATGATAAAGCCGTTACAGATCGGGCGCTATACCGTCAGATACCCTCTTATTCAGGGGGGGATGGGGGTGCGGGTCTCCGCCGGTTCCCTGGCCGGGCACGTGGCGAAGTGCGGCGGGGTCGGCCTGGTTGCCGCCGCCGGCATCGCCCTGAACAGTGAGTTCTACAACGGTCGCAACTACTTCCAGGCCGAGCCCGAGGCGTTCAAGGCCGAACTGAAGAAGGCCTACGAGATAGCGCCGGACGGGATCATCGGCGTCAACGTCATGGTGGCCCTGGCCGATTTCGAGCAGCTGGTGGAGGCTGCCATCGAGGGGGGCGCCAAGGTGATCGTCTGCGGCGCCGGTCTCCCCCTGACCCTCCCCGGGCTCACGGCCCATGCGCCGGAGGTGGCCCTGGTCCCCATCGTCTCGTCCCTGCGGGCCGCCCAGCTCATCGTGCGCAAGTGGGAAAAGGGGTATGGCCGCCTTCCGGACGCCATCGTCTGCGAGGATCCGGACACCGCCGGAGGACACCTGGGGGAGAAGATGGAGCTGATCGGCACCGGCCAGTACGACCAGTATGCTACCATCCGCGAGATCAAGGAGTACCTTAAGGCCGAGTTCCCCGATGCGAATATCCCGGTGATCGCCGCCGGTGGCATCTGGGACCGGCATGACCTGCTCAACGCCCTCGAGCAGGGCGCCGACGGGGTGCAGATGGCCAGCCGCTTCGTCTGCACCGAGGAGTGCGACGCCGATCCCGCCTTCAAGCAGAAGTACCTGGAGTGCCGGCAGGAGGATATCGGCCTGATCATGAGTCCGGCCGGCTTGCCCGGGCGGGCGATCCTGGACAACAAGGACAAGATCCGCCAGTACGACCTGGACCACCACACGGTCTGCCGCATGGGGTGTCTGAAGAAGTGTTCCTACAAGGAGTCGGGGGAGCGTTTCTGCATCGTTTCCTCCCTGGACCGTGCCCAGCGGGGTGACGTGGAGACCGGTCTGGTCTTCTGCGGCACCAACGCCTGGAAGGCGGAGCGGATCACCACGGTGCAGGAGGTTTTCGACGAACTCTTTGCGGAAAATTCCTGCGAACAGTCCGAAGCCGCCTGACGTTCCCCGTTCCCCTCGTGTTGTAAAGGCCCGCCGGCACCCGCCGCGGGCCTTTTTCGTCTGGTCATGGTCAGGCCGTTCATGCTACAAGGGGGTGGATATTCCCCCCCGGAGGTGACCCTGCCATGCCCGATCACAACGTTCCCCGCACCCCCTCGGCCTACGACTACCCCCTGCTGATCAAGAGCATGCTCTTCTGTCCCGTTGTGGATGATCCCGGCCAGGAGATCGTCTACCGCGGCACGTTCCGCCATACCTACCACCAGATGAAGGAGCGGGTGCACCGGCTTGCCAACGTCCTTGTCGGCCTCGGCGTCAAGCCGGGGGACACGATCGCGGTGATGGACTGGGACTCCCACCGCTACCTGGAGTGCTTTTTCGCCGTCCCCATGATCGGCGCGGTGCTGCACACCATCAATGTCCGACTCTCCCCGGAGCAGATCCTCTACACCATCGACCACGCGGAAGACGACCTGCTCCTGGTTAATGCTGAGTTCCTGCCGATGCTGGAGCAGATCCGGGGCCGGATCGACACGGTGAAGGGGTACGTCCTGCTGAACGACGAACCGGCTGTCCCGGCAAGCCACATCGACTTCTGCGGCGAGTACGAGGCACTCCTTGCTGCGGCGTCCCCTGAGTTCGACTTCCCCGACTTCGACGAGAATATCCGCGCCACGACCTTCTACACCACCGGCACCACCGGCATGCCCAAGGGGGTCTACTTCAGCCAGCGCCAGCTGGTGCTCCATACCCTCGGCGTGCTCAGCGTGCTCGGTTCGGCCATGGGCCACGGCCGTTTCCATCGCCGGGACGTCTACATGCCGATCACCCCCATGTTCCACGTCCACGCCTGGGGGATCCCCTACGTGGCCACCATGCTCGGGGTGAAGCAGGTCTATCCCGGCCGCTACGTTCCGGACATGCTCCTTGAGCTGATCGAAACGGAGAAGGTCACCTTTTCCCACTGCGTTCCCACCATCCTGCACATGCTGTTCAAGCACCCCCACGCCCAGCGGATGGACTTTTCCGGCTGGAAGCTGATCATCGGCGGCGCCTCCCTCTCCCCGGCCCTCTGCCTGGAGGCCATGGAGCGCGGCATCGACGTCTTCACCGGCTACGGCATGTCGGAGACCTGTCCCATCCTCACGGTCGCCCACCTCACCCCCGAGATGCTGGAACTCCCTCCCGAGGAGCAGGCCGCCATCCGCTGCAAGACCGGCCGGACCCTGCCGTTGGTGGACCTGCGGGTCGTCGACGCCTCCCTGGACGAACAGCCCCGGGACGGCCGGAGCGCGGGGGAGATCGTGGTGCGGGCCCCCTGGCTCACCCAGGGGTACCTGAAGGACCACAAGGCATCGGAGCGGCTCTGGGAGGGGGGGTACCTGCATACCGGCGACGTGGCGGTGCGGGACGAGCTGGGGTATGTCAAGATCACCGACCGGACCAAGGATGTCATCAAGGTTGCCGGCGAGTGGGTCTCCTCCCTGGAGCTGGAGGATATCATCGCCCACCACCCGGGGGTCGGCGAGGTGGCGGTCATCGGCGTAGCCGACGAGAAGTGGGGGGAGCGCCCCCTGGCCCTGGTGGTTCCCAAGGCGGGGAGCAGTGTCAGCGAAAAGGAGCTGGCCCACTTTGTACGGGAGTACGCCGACAAGGGGGTGGTGAACAAGCAGGTGGTGCTCCTCAAGGTCCACTTCGTGGATGCCATCGACAAGACCAGCGTGGGGAAGACCAGCAAGGTGACCCTGCGGGAGAAGTACGCCTAGCGGGGCAATTCCCCCCTGTTTTCGGGATGGCGGAGGCGCGGAAAGAGCAGTGCCAGCTCCTCCAGGAACGCTTCCGGTTCTGCTGGCGAGACCACCACGGTCCGGTCGTGGAGTTTCAACACCACCGCCCGGCGCGGATCGGTGGCGAAGATGCGGAACCGCCCCAGGTTCTTGTTCCAGAAGTAGCCGGTAATGCCGAACAGGCCGCCGTTCCCCCAGATGCGGAGCGACCCCTTGATGGCCGCCGGGTCGTGGTAGGCCTCGTGGATGCCGAGGAGCGGGATGGTGGTGGACCAGCACAGCCGCCGGATCGCCAGGTGCCCGCCCGAGACGGCGTAGGAACGGACCACGAACAGGAGCGCCCCGATGACGATGGCCGGGGGGATGCAGGCCACGCCGGTTCCGAACCGCTGGGTGAAGCCGCCTACGGGCGGGATGACCCGATAGGCGCCCCACCCCACGCCGCAGACCAACAACGTGCCGACCGCCGATACCACCTTGAGTGCCACTGGCCAGGCTGCTGCCTTGAATTCCCGCATGTGTCGCTCCCCCCGGAATAGAATATACCCCGTACCCCTGTCCTACAAACCGATTTGTGCTTGCATCACAAATTTTATTCATGGTATATCAAGAAAAGTTGATATACTTGGTTCCCAAGAGTGATGAAGAGATGCTCGATACCCTGAAAGCCCTGGCCGATGCCAGCAGACTCCGCCTGACAGCAATCCTCCTCGCCGGTGAGTTCACGGTGCAGGAGCTTTGCCGTATCATGGGGATGGGGCAGTCGCGGGTTTCGCGTCACCTGAAGATCCTCACCGAGGCCGGCATCCTCACGGTCAAGCGCCAGGGGACCTGGAGCTACTACCGGGCCGGTGGGGACAGCCTCTTTTTCGGCGCCATCCGCCACGCCTTCGAGCAGCAGTTATCGACAATCCCGGAGCGACGGCAGGATCTGGTCGCCGTGGCGGCAATCCTGGACGAGCGCCGTCGCCGCAGCCAGGAGTTCTTCGACCGTCACGCCCGCCAGTGGGACGATCTGGCCCGGACCCTGCTGCCGGTGCCCGACTACCTGCCACGCCTCCTGGCATCGGTGCCACACGGTGGGACGGTGGTGGAGGTCGGGGTCGGCACCGGCGGCCTGCTGGCCGACCTGGCGGCCAGGGCTGACGACGTGATCGGCGTGGATCACTCCCCTGCCATGCTGGAGGAGGCTCGCCGCCGCCTGAAAGGGCAGGGTGTACGCGGCATCGACCTGCGCCTGGGGGAGATGTCTCACCTGCCGTTGCCGGACGCCTCCGTCGGCTGCGCCTTGCTCAACATGGTGCTGCACCACGCCCCTGACCCGCCGGCGGTGCTGGCCGAAATCCGGCGGGTGCTGGTGCCCGGCGGTCTCCTCCTGATCGCCGACCTTGCCCGCCACGAGCGGGAGACGGCCCGGGAGCAGCTGGCTGACCAGTGGCTCGGCTTCGACGAGGCGGAGCTGGCCGGTTGGCTGAAGGGGGCCGGGTTCGGCGAAATCGCCTGCGAGCGGATCGGGGGAGCCCCCGGGCAGGAGGCAGTGCTGGTGGTACAGGCACGGACCTCGTAGGGGCAAACCTGCCCGCTCCCCATACCAGAAGTTAATCTGAACAAGGCGGATAAGCGCCGCCACTCACATCACCACACGATCAAACCACGCAAAAAGGAGAATCACATGTCACAGGATTTCATCGTCGCCGACCTGAAACTGGCCGACTGGGGCCGCAAGGAGATCAAGATCGCCGAGACGGAGATGCCGGGGCTCATGGCCATCCGGGAGGAGTACGCCGCCAGCCAGCCCCTGAAGGGGGCCCGGATTACCGGTTCCCTCCACATGACCATCCAGACCGCCGTGCTGATCGAGACCCTCACCGCCCTGGGCGCCCAGGTGCGCTGGGCCTCGTGCAACATCTTCTCGACCCAGGACCACGCCGCGGCCGCCATCGCCGCCACCGGCGTGCCGGTCTTCGCCGTCAAGGGTGAGACCCTGGTGGACTACTGGGAGTATACCCACAGGATCTTCGAGTGGTCCGATGGCGGCTACTCCAACATGATCCTGGATGACGGCGGCGACGCCACCCTGCTCCTCCACCTGGGGACCAGGGCCGAGAAGGATAGCAGCGTCCTCGCCAACCCCGGCTCCGAGGAGGAGACCATCCTCTTCGCCGCCATCAGGAAGAAACTGGCCGTTGACCCGACCTGGTACTCCACCCGCCTGAAGGAGATCAAGGGGGTGACCGAGGAGACCACCACCGGCGTGCACCGTCTCTACCAGATGTTTGACAAGGGGGAGCTGGCCTTCCCGGCCATCAACGTCAACGACTCGGTCACCAAGTCCAAGTTCGACAATCTCTACGGCTGCCGCGAATCCCTGGTGGACGGGATCAAGCGGGCCACGGACGTGATGGTGGCCGGCAAGATCGCCGTGGTCTGCGGCTACGGCGACGTGGGGAAGGGCTCGGCCCAGGCGCTGCGCGCCCTCTCGGCCCAGGTGTGGGTCACCGAGATCGACCCGATCTGCGCCCTGCAGGCTGCCATGGAAGGGTACCGCGTGGTGACCATGGACTACGCCGCCGACAAGGCCGACATCTTCGTCACCTGCACCGGCAACTACCACGTCATCACCCACGACCACCTGGTGAAGATGAAGGACCAGGCCATTGTCTGCAACATCGGCCACTTCGACAACGAGATCGATGTCGCCTCCATCGAGAAGTACCAGTGGGAGGAGATCAAGCCCCAGGTGGATCACATCATCCTGCCATCCGGCAACCGGATCATCCTCCTGGCCAAGGGGCGGCTGGTCAACCTGGGGTGCGCCACCGGCCACCCCTCCTACGTCATGTCCTCCTCCTTCGCCAACCAGACGATCGCCCAGATCGAGATCTTCTGCAACCCCGGCAAGTACCCGGTCGGCGTCTATACGCTCCCCAAGCACCTGGACGAGAAGGTCGCCCGCCTGCAGCTCAGGAAGCTCAACGTCCAGCTGACGACCCTGACCAGGGAGCAGGCGGACTACATCGGCGTCCCCGTCGAGGGGCCGTACAAGGCGGAGCATTACCGCTACTGATCCGTTCCCCACTGTAGTGCTGTCTGCGGCCCCGGCGGGATTCCCCCCGGGGCCGCAGGTCGTTTGAAGGGGATTGCGCAACGGAAATTTTCATGGTAGATACCTGACGAAAAAACCGGGACAACGGCGTCCGCACTGGGAGAGGGGCATGGCAATATTCGAATGGTCGGATCGTTTCAGCGTCAAGGTAAGGGAGATCGACGAGCAGCACGAGGAGCTCGTCGGCATGATCAACCGGTTGCACGAAGCAATGGTCGCCAACAAGGGGCGGGAACTTCAGCAGGAGATCGTCAACGAGATGGTGGCGTACACGAACTTCCATTTTGCCACCGAAGAGAAGTATATGCGCAGCTTCGGGTTTGCCGGCTACTTCGAGCACAAGAGGGAGCACGAGCAGTTTGCCGCCGAGGCGGCCGAACTGAAGGCCAGGGTTGACCGGGGAGGGCTGGTGCTCACCCTGGAGGTCATGACGCTCCTGAAGGAGTGGCTCCAGAACCACATCCTCGGCACCGACATGCAGTATTCCCACCTGTTCAACGCCAACGGACTCGTCTAGGCAGCGCTGCGGCCGCGCGCCGTGCCTACGGGGCGCTGACGGTCACCCTGTCGCTCTCCTCGCCGCTGGGGTTCGTGACGATCAGGGTGAAACTCTTGAGGGAAGGATCGTAGGGGTAGCGCAGGTAGGCGAGCCGGTTGCAGCTGACGTACTGCAGCTGGTCCCGTTCGCCGGGGATCGTGTAGCCACTCTGGATTTTCCTGCCGTCGACGATCAGGCTGGATCCCTGCTGGAAGTTGATCCCCTCGATGGTCAGTACATAGTAGTTGACGTAATCGGCACCCTGCACCACGCTCCGTATCTCGGGGCGTGTTGCGATCAGGAAGCCCAGGGCCCCGGAGAGAGCGTCTTCGGGGTTTCTTATCTGGACCTGGTGCAGCCCCCCCGGTACCGGCGGGGCCGTAAAGGTCATCTCTTCGCTCGAGAGCCGGGTGCTCCTGATGATGGCGCCGTCGAAGAGCAGCTGTGCCCCCTCCTGGATGTTTTTCCCCCTGACCGTGATGACCCGTTCCTGGCCCGAGGCGCAGAAGCTGAGGGTGTCGGGGGTGATGGAGAGCGCCGTCGGCTTGACCGGTATGATGGTGAAGGCGTAGGCCTTCCCCGGTGCGCCCTCCCCCTGGCGCAGGTAGAGGGCGTAATTGCCGGGGGCAAGGGGCGGGATCTCGAAGCTTATCTGGCGCGGGGCGACCAGACGGGTGGGGACCTCGTTGGTTCCCAGGAAGGCGGTGGTCTGGTCACTGAAGCCGCTCCCGGAGATGATGACCGTTGTCCCCGGAGCTCCCTGCCCCGGGATGATGCTCAGGACGGACGGCTGCTGGACATCGTTATCCGCTCCCCACGCAGTGCCGCAGAGTGCGAGAAGGATGACGCATACCGCCAGTAGGTGTCTCATGTGCTACCCCCTTCTGTTGCCGAATCGTTCAGCTGTCTACCGTAAGTGTAAACCATAAACCGGCGGCTGCAAAAATGAGATTTGCGGCCCAGGCCGCGACAAGGGGGTAGAGCGCCCCGGCCTGGCCGAGGGAGAGGAGCAGGGAGTTGAGGATGAAGTAGCCGAAACCGATGACCATGCTGAGGCCGATACCGATGCCGATGCCGCTGGAGCGGCCGTCGCGCAGGGAGAAGGGGATGCCGAGGAAGGCCATGACGAGGGCGGCGAAGGGGAGGGAGAGCTTGGCATGCAGCAGGGTCCGGTACCTGGTCGTGTCGTACCCCCCATCCTTGAGGGACTCGCAGTACTGCCAGAGGTCGAGGAACCCCATGTTGTCGGCAGATTTCGCCACGACCTTCAGGTCGGCCAGTTCCAGGTTCAGGTCGATCTTCAGGCTGGCCACCTGTGCCGGTGGTGTGGCATCCCCCTGCCGGAGATCCCTTCTCGTGACGTCGGAGAGGTTCCATTCGTCACCGACGGCAGTGGCGCTCGGCGCGTCCATCCGTGCCACGGGGGTGAGCCCCTTGCCCAGTTCCCAGATGGTGATCCCCCTGAGTGCCTGCTTGTCGGGTTCGAACAGCTTTGCCTGCATGATCAGGTTGCCGCTCTTGTGCCAGATGTTGTTCCGGCGGAAGAAGGTTTCCGTCCCCTTTTTCTGTACCAGGATCTGGTCGATATAGAGCACCCTCTCGTTTGCCCGGGGGACGACGTACTCCTGCATGAAGAGGAGGAGCGTGCTGATGATGGCGGCGGTGGCAACCAGGGGCCGGCCGATCTGCACCAGGCTGATGCCGCTGCTGCGCATGGCGGTGATCTCGCTGTTTCTGGACAGTGCGCCGATGGCCAGGATGGTCCCCATGAGAACGGCCATGGGGGTTATCTGGGTGATGATCTCCGGGGTCTTGCAGAGGAAGTAGGAGAGGGTGCTCTGCATCGGCACGCCGGCACGGCTGAAGCGGCCGATCCTCTCCAGAAAGTCGATGACCAGGTAGATGGCGATGAAGGCACTCATGCAGGTGCCGATCATGCCGAGATAGGTCTTCACCAGGTAGCGGCTGATGACGGTCATGGCGATTTCCGCCTTGAAAGTCTGCCCATGAGGGCGCCGGCGACGGCGATTGCCCGGTCCACCGCCTCCAGGCGCTGTTCCCGGGCCGCCTGCCTGAAGAGGTAGAGCCCCCCTGCAAGGAAGACGATGTTGGGGAGCCAGATCGCCAGCGCCGGATGGAGCAGCTCTTTTTCCCCCAGGGTCCTGCCGAAGGACTGGACGATGTAGTAGACCAGGATCGCCGCGATGCTGAAGGAGAACCCCGCGGCCTTGCCCGAGCGGCGGTTCTGGATCCCCAGGGGCATGGCGACGATGGCGAAGATGATGCAGGCAAAGGGGAGGGCGAAGCGGCGATGGACCTCCAGCCCCATGTCGACGGTGAGTTTCTTGCTGAACCCTCCCCTGTGCAGGTTGGAGCGTATTTCCGTCAGGGTCATGTCCTGCTCGTTCTTGTCGAAACTTTTCAGCGATTTCGACAGATCGACGGCGAGGTCGTACTCCCTGAAATCCAGTCGCCGGTACCTGTCGCTGCCGGTCGACTGGTGGATGCTGCCGTCGGAGAGGTGGAGGAGGAGTTTCCGCCCGACCGCGTCGCTGGCAAGGGTGCCGCTGGCGGCAAAGATGGTGGAGATCTCCTTGGGGTTCCGCTCATCCTGGATCATGATGCCGGATAGCCTGCCGCTCTGTTCGTCGTTGCGGTCGATGTAGATCACCAGGCCGGGAATGCTGCTGTTGAAGACCTGTTCCTTGAGATTGAGGTTGAGCCGTCCTTCGACGACGTGGTAGAGCAGTTTCTTGAAGGCGACATTCCCCAGGGGGAGGGCGTAGAGGGAGATGGCCGTGGTGAGGGCATAGGCGACGGTGGCAATGGCCATGACCGGCGGCAGCAGGGTGTAGAGGCTCGTGCCCGAGGCCTTGATGGCGACGATCTCGCTGTCGGCCGAAAGCCGGCTGAAGGCGAGCAGGACGGCGAGCAGGAGGGCCATGGGGATGGTGATCATGGCGAAGTTGGGGAGGAGGTAGGCGATCAGCAGGAGGAGTTCCCCCACGGGAACGCCCTTGCTGACGACCATGTCGGCGAGTTTGAGCATTCTCCCCATCAGCAGGACGGCGGTGAAGGTGACGAGCCCGAGAAGCAGGGGGGAGAGGACTTCCCTGGTCAGATAGCGGTAAAGGGTCAACGGCATGGGCGCATCATACATGAGAGCACCGCGGAAGTAAACCGGCGCGGTCGGGTCGTTGCATCCGGTCAGATTTTCGCGCTTGCCTGCCCCGGTTACCTGTGGTATATAACTTTGCTGCAAAAAATAATTTCACACGCTCCCGCCGGCTTCGGGGGGTGTCCCCGTCGGGGATCCCGGAGTCTTGGGGTAGCGGAGGGAAAAACCACCCAAGGAGAAGAGATCATGTCAAGCATTACCATGAAGGAACTGTTGGAAGCCGGTGTCCATTTCGGGCACCAGACCAAGCGCTGGAACCCGAAGATGAAGCCGTATATTTTCGGCGCGCGTAACGGTATCTACATCATCGACCTGCAGAAAACCGTCCGCCTCTTCAAGAACGCCTACAGCTTCGTCGTCGATGCCGCCCGGAACGGTGAGACCTTCCTCTTCGTCGGCACCAAGAAGCAGGGTCAGGACTCGGTTGCCGAAGAGGCAAGCCGCTGCGGCATGCACTTTGTCAACCAGCGCTGGCTGGGTGGCATGCTGACCAACTTTGCCACGGTCAAGCAGAGCATCGAGCGTCTGAAGAAGCTGGACAGCATGGTCGCCGACGGTTCCATCGAGGCCTACATCAAGAAAGAGCGCCTGCAGCTCGAGAAGGAGCGGGAGAAGCTGGAGAAGACCCTGGGCGGCATCAAGGGGATGAACAAGCTCCCCGGCGTCCTGTTCGTCGTCGATCCCCATAACGAGGACATCGCCGTCAACGAGGCCAAGAAACTCGGCATCACGGTCGTCGCCATCGTCGACACCAACTGCGACCCGGACAAGATCGACTACGTCATCCCGGGCAATGACGACGCCATCCGCGCCATCCGCCTCCTCACCAGCAAGGTTGCCGATGCGGTCATCGAGGGTCGCGAGGCCAGGGACCAGCAGCTGCAGAACTACAACGAGGGTGCCGAACTGGAAGAGGGGAGCGAAGAGTCCGTCCAGGAAGAGGCAGCTGCAGAGTAATCTGTCCGCAGCCCGAACAAAATCATACGTAATTGCGGCTTCGCCGTGATGGTACAGGAGGATAAGGTGAGTATTACAGCAGCAATGGTAAATGAGCTCCGCAAGAGCACCGGAGCAGGGATGCTCGATTGCAAGAAGGCCCTTGAGGAGACCGGCGGCGACATGGAGAAGGCGGTCGACTTCCTCCGCAAGAAAGGTCTCGCCGCGGCCGCCAAGAAGGCCGGCCGTGCCGCCACGGAAGGTCTCGTTGCCGCGGTCATCGCCGCTGACGGCAAGAGCGGTGCCCTGGTGGAGGTAAACAGCGAAACCGACTTCGTTGCCAAGAACGACAAGTTCCAGGCGTTTGTCGCCGATGTCGCCAATCAGGTCCTGGTTGCGGCTCCGGCCGATATCGATGCCCTGTTCGGCCAGGATTCGGTGAAGGAGCCGGGCAAGACCGTGCAGATCACGCTGAACGAGGCCATTGCGGTCATCGGCGAAAACCTGCAGATCCGCCGTTTTGCCCGTTTCGCATCGGAAGGGCTGACCGGGTCCTACATCCACGCCGGCGGCAAGATCGGCGTCCTGGTCGAGCTGGCAGGCTCGGGCGATCTCGCTCCCCTGGCCAAGGACATCGCCATGCACATCGCCGCAGCCGCACCCCAGGCCGTTCGCCGCGAGGATATCGCCGCCGACATCCTGGAGCGCGAGAAGGAGATCTACCGCGCCAAGGCCCGGGAGACCGGCAAGCCGGAAAACATCATCGAGAAGATCATCGAGGGTCAGGTCAACAAGTTCTACGCCGAAGTCTGTCTCCTCGAGCAGTCGTTCGTCAAGGACCCGGACAAGACCATCCAGCAGATTCTCAAGGCCGCCGGGGCCGACGTGACGGTGACCCGCTTCGCCCGGTTCGTCCTGGGCGAAGGGCTTGAAAAGAAAGAGTCGGACTTCGCGGCGGAAGTCGCGGCCGCAGCTGGCAACTAAATGAAAAGGCCGACCTTCGGGGTCGGCTTTTTTTTGAGCAGTTTTTGCACCACCGGCAGGGGTACGGTATCATTACCCTGTCCTTTTGCAGGTTGTTTGCATCATGGACAGGGCCGGCACCCCGCGGCCGGATCTTACTGGAGGGAATATGGAGCAGCTTCGCTATAAAAGGGTACTACTGAAACTCTCCGGAGAGGTTCTGGGCGGGGCGCAGGGCTATGGCATCGACCCCCAGACCATTACCGCCATCGCCCTGGAGATCAAGGAGGTGGTTGCCTGCGGTGTGGAGCTTGCCCTGGTTATCGGCGGGGGGAACATCTTCCGCGGTCTGGCCGCCTCCTCCAAGGGAATGGACCGGGCCAGCGCCGACTACATGGGGATGCTGGCGACCATGATCAATGCCCTGGCGATGCAGGATGCCCTGGAGCAGGTCGGGGTCTACACCCGCGTGCAGTCTGCCATCGCCATGCAGGAGGTCGCCGAGCCCTACATCCGTCGCCGGGCGATACGCCACCTGGAGAAAGGTCGGGTGGTGATCTTCGGCGCGGGCACCGGCAACCCCTATTTCACCACCGATACGGCGGCCAGCCTTCGGGCGATGGAGATCGGCGCCGACGTGATTCTCAAGGGGACCAAGGTCGATGGTGTCTACTCCGCCGATCCTAAGAAGGATCCCTCCGCGGTGAGGTACAAGTCCCTCAGCTACCTCCAGGTGCTCAAGGACGGCCTGCAGGTGATGGATGCCACCGCTACCTCGCTCTGCATGGACAACAACCTCCCCATCATCGTTTTCGACCTCGGGGTTGCCGGTAACGTCAAGCGGGTCGTCTGCGGCGAGGAGATCGGCACCATTGTCAAAGGAGATGAAAAATGACCAAAGATGTAATCAACGATATGAAGGACCACATGACGAAGACCATCGACGCACTGCGGCGCGACTACCAGAAAATCCGCACCGGCAGGGCTTCCACGAGCCTTCTCGACGATATAAAGGTGGATTACTACGGCAACCCCTCGCCCCTCAGCGCCGTCGCCACCCTGGCAGTGCCCGAGGCGAGGACCATCACCATCTCGCCCTGGGAGGCCAAGATGATCCCCCTCATCGAGAAGGCGATCCTCAACTCCAATGTCGGCCTTACCCCCTCCAATGACGGCCGTCTCATCCGTCTCATCCTCCCCCCCCTGACCGAGGAGCGGCGGAAGGATATTGTCAAGGACCTGCGCCGCAAGGCCGAGGACGACAAGATCGCCCTGCGCAATATCCGCCGCGACGCCATCGACAAGCTGAAAAAGCTGGAGAAGGAGAAGAAGATCACCGAAGACGAGTTGAAGCGGAGCGAAAAAGAGGTCCAGGAGCTGACCGACAAGCACGTTGCCAAGGTCGACGAGGTCCTGGCCCACAAGGAAAAAGAGGTCATGGAGGTATAGGCCCGCTTCCGGGCCAGCCTGCTTAAGGCACGGTAATTTTTCTTGCCTCGGCAAAGTCACTATGCTTAAATGAAATCCCCCGTTCCAGCGGGGGATTTTTGTTTTTGACTCGCGAAACACCATGGAGATGCAGCACGATGACTGATGTGACAGCGGCCGGCAGGGACAAGATGCCGCATCACCTGGCAATAATCATGGATGGCAACGGCAGGTGGGCAAAGGCCCGCATGCTGCCGCGGTTGATGGGCCACCGCAAGGGGGCCGAAACGGTCAGGATGGTCGTGGACGAGTGTTCCAAGCTCGGCATCGGCTACCTCACCCTCTTCGCATTCTCGGCGGAGAACTGGTCCCGGCCCATGTCCGAGGTCAGCGCGCTGATGAACCTCCTCAAGAAGTACATCCGCATGGAAGTCCCCCGGATGATGCGCGACAATGTCCGTTTCAACGTCATCGGCAACAGGAACGACCTGCCGGAGGACGTGCGCGCCGAGCTCGAAGACGCCATCACGACCACCGCCGGCAACACCGGCCTCACCCTGACCCTGGCGCTCTCCTACGGTGCCCGCCAGGAGATCGTCCACGCCGCCGGCCTGCTCGCCGTCGATGTCGCTGCCGGCAAGGTCGATCCCGCCACGGTCACGGAGAGGGACTTCGCCCGCTACCTCTACACCTCCGGGCTTCCCGACCCTGACCTGCTGATCCGGACCAGCGGCGAGATGCGGATCAGCAATTTTCTGCTCTGGCAGCTGGCCTATGCGGAACTCTACTTTACCGATATCAACTGGCCGGATTTCTCCCGCCAGGAGTTGCTCAAGGCGATCGCCGACTTTCAGTCGCGCGAGCGCCGTTTTGGCCTGACCGGCGAACAGCTCAAGGCCAGGGGCTGATACAAGGAGGAACTACCATCAAACGGTTACTCTCTGCCGGCGTCGCACTCCCGCTGCTGATCCTGCTCCTTGTCAAGGGGAGCGTGTTCCTGTTCTCGGTGTTTGTCTCCCTGCTGGCGTTTCTCGGGGTGTTCGAGTTCTGCCGCATGGCCTTACCCGGCAGGGTGGTACCCGGTGTTGTCACGGCGGCCTTCGCCTCCCTGATCCCGTACCTGTTCTCTATCCGCAGCTGGCACTACCTCCTGGTCGCCATCACGGTTTTCCTTCTCGCGTCCGCCCTCTATTTCCTCTTCACGTTCAACGATATCCGCCAGGTCGTCGCGGAGTGCGGCGCTCTCTCCTTCGGCATCCTCTACGTGCCGCTGCTCCTCGGCTATCTCACCATGCTTCGCGCCGGGCACCTGGGGGTCAAGTGGATTTTCCTCATGATGTTCATCGTCATGGCTGGTGACAGCGCAGCCTATTACCTCGGCTCCCTCTTCGGCAAGCGGAAGCTCTATCCGGCCGTCAGTCCGAACAAGAGCATCGAGGGGGCGTTGGGGGGACTGGCAGGCTCGGTGGTCGGGGCACTCCTGTTCCGGTTCCTGTTCTTCACGGAAATCGCCGTGCCCCTCTGCCTTGCCGCCGCGCTTGTCGTCGGCGTGGCAGGGCAGCTGGGCGACCTGTTCGAGTCGCTGCTGAAGCGGAGCTGCGGCGTCAAGGATTCGGGGACTATCATCCCGGGGCATGGCGGCGTCCTGGATCGCCTGGACAGCATACTGTTCGCTGCCCCGGTGATCTGGTTCTTCTCCACCCTGGGGTAGGAATTTTTCTCGGGGAGTGCGCTCTGCCATCCTCCCCCAACCAACGGTTCGGGTGTTGCTCATGAAAAGACTTACCATACTGGGTTCTACGGGGTCCATCGGCACCAGTACCCTCGACATCGTCGCGGCACATCCCGGCAGGTTCAAGGTCGAGGCCCTCACGGCCGGCACGAATCTCGACCTCTTTGCCCGGCAGATCAGGGAGTTTTCGCCGCGACTGGCCGTTGTCCTGAACGAGAGCCTTGCGGCCGAACTTCGGGAGATGCTCCCCGCCGCCGGCCGTCCGGAGATCATGTCCGGCGTGGAAGGGCTGGTTGCCGCGGCGACCCTGTCGGAGACGGAGATGGTGGTGGCCGCCATCGTCGGGGCCGCCGGCCTTGTTCCCACGGCTGCCGCCATCAAGGCGGGGAAGGATGTCGCCCTGGCCAACAAGGAGACCCTGGTGACGGCAGGCCATCTCTTCATGGAGCTGGTGGAGCGGCACGGGGTGAAGCTGTACCCCGTGGACAGCGAGCACAGCGCCGTGTTCCAGTCCATCGAGGGGCACCGCAGCGTGGACATCGCCCGCATCATCCTGACCGCCTCGGGGGGGCCGTTCCTCAACACCCCGGCGGAGAAGCTGCAGCGGGTCACGGTGGCCGATGCCCTCAATCACCCGAACTGGAGCATGGGGAAAAAGATCACCATCGACTCCGCCACCATGATGAACAAGGGGCTCGAAGTCATCGAGGCGAAGTGGCTGTTCGACGTGCCGGCCGACAAGGTCGCGGTGAACATCCACCCCCAGAGCATCATCCACTCCATGGTGGAGTATGTTGACGGATGCGTCATGGCCCAGCTCGGCACCCCTGACATGAAGGCGCCCATCGCCTACGCCCTTTCCTACCCGGAGCGGGTGACAACGGGTATCAAGCCCCTCGACCTGACCGAATGTTCGGGGTTGACGTTTTTCAAGCCCGATGTGGGGCGTTTCCCCTGTCTCGGCCTGGCCTACCGGGCGCTGGCCGACGGCGAGAGCATGCCCGCCGTGATGAACGCCGCCAACGAGATCGCCGTCGAGGCATTTCTCCAGGGGCGGATAGGTTTTACCGGCATCGCCGGGCTGATCGAGAAGGTCATGGACAGCCACTGCCCCCACGATCTCGGCTCCATAGCCGACGTGCTCGAAGCTGACTGCTGGAGTCGCGCAAAAACCAGGGAGTTTTTGTCCTCATGATATACATCATATCCGCAGCAGTAGCCCTCGGCCTGCTCATCTTTGTCCACGAACTCGGCCACTTCATCTTTGCCAAGCTCTTCGGCGTGGGGGTGGAGAAGTTCTCCCTCGGTTTCGGCCCCAAGGTCGTCGGCAGGCAGTTCGGTGAGACCGAATACCTCATCTCCGCCTTTCCGCTCGGCGGGTATGTGAAGATGGTCGGCGAGAGCCCGGATGCGGAGCTGGCCGAAGAGGACCGGCACCGCTCCTTCATGGACAAGCATCCCCTGAAACGGATCGTCATCGTTGCCGCCGGTCCCGTGTTCAACCTCCTGTTCGCCGCCCTCCTGTTCATCGCCATTTACATGATCGGCGTCCCCGCGGCGACCACCAAGATCGGCGAGGTGGTTGCCGGCAAGCCGGCGGCGGCCGCCGGCGTGACAAGCGGCGACCGGGTGGTGTCGGTCAACGGCAAGACGGTCAACAGGTGGGACGAGTTCTCCGCCATGATCGCCGACAGCAACGGGGCTCCCCTGGACATCAGGATCAAGCGGGGCGAGGAGATCCTCTCCTTCCGCATTACCCCGGAAACCAGGGAGGGGAAGAACCTCTTCGGCGAGAAGATCTCCTACCCGGTCATCGGCGTGGTGGCTGCCGCCGAGATGGTGACGGACCGCTATCCCCCCGCCGAGGCGGTTGTCAGGGGGGGGCAGCAGTGCTGGAAGGTCATCAAGCTGACGTTCGTCTCCATCCTCAAGATGATCGAGCGGGTTGTCCCCCTGGACACCGTCGGCGGACCGATCATGATCGCCAAGATGGCCGGCGAACAGGCATCCGCCGGCGGGATCAGCTTCCTGGCGTTCATGGCCCTCCTCTCCATCAACCTGGGGGTGCTGAACCTTCTGCCGGTCCCGATCCTCGACGGCGGGCATCTCTTCTTCTACAGCTGGGAGCTGATCTTCCGCAAGCCGGTGAGCATGCGGACGCGGGAGATGGCCCAGCAGATCGGCCTGGTGCTGCTCATCAGCCTGATGGTCCTTGCCTTCTACAACGACATCGTCAGATACGTTTTCAAGCAGGGCTGATCCACTCCATGAAGCTCTTCATCATCGACACCTCCACCTCCGTGTTCAGCATGGCCATTGCCGACAAGGGGACTCTCCTCGCCGAGGAGTGCGGGGTCGCCGGCCCCTCCACCGCCGCCCGTCTCGCCCCGGCTGTCACCGGGCTGTTCGCCGCTGCCGGGCTGGCCCCGGCCGACATGGATGTCTTTGCCGTCACCGTCGGACCGGGAGCGTTCACCGGCCTGCGGGTCGGCATCGCCCTGGTGAAGGGGCTCTCCTGTGCCACCGGCAAGCCGGCGCTCCCCCTGTCGTCCCTGGCGCTCCTGGCCATGAATGCCCGGGAGAGCGACATCCCGGTCTGCCCCCTGTTCGACGCCCGCAAGGGCGAGGTCTACGGGGCGCTCTACGACTTCAGCGTCGGCTCGACGCCGGTGGTAAGCGAGGCTGCCGCCGATCCGGCTGCCTTTCTCCGCGGTATCGAGGGGCGTGCCCTCTTCCTCGGTGACGGCGCCCTCCGCTACCGGGAGCTGATCGAAGAGGTCATGGGGGAGAGGGCCCGGTTCGCCGCAGGCAACCTCCACCACCCCCGCGCCGCGGCCGGCATCGACCTGGCCCTGGAGGGGGTCTCCAAGGGGATGGCAATCCCTCCGGGGCAGCTCCTCCCCCGCTACCTGCGCCTCTCCGAGGCGGAGCTCAGCCGGCGCTGAGCTTCGGGGTGACGGAGGATGGAGGGGGCAGTCAGGCCACTGGCGCCAGCGGCATCGTTTACCCGGGTGTGACATGCACGTCTCCCTGAAACTCCTCATCTCCAACCTCGTCATCCTCACCTGCGTCTGGCTCGGTCGCAGGTACCCGTCCACTGCCGGGCTGATCGCCACCATGCCCCTCACCTCCCTGATCGTCCTCCTCTGGCTCCATGTCGACAACCCCCGGGAACGGGGTGTGCTCACCACCTACGTGGGGGGCGTGTTCTTCGGCGTGATTCCGACCCTGTTCTTCTTCGGTGTGCTCTGGTTCTGCCTGCGCAAGGGGATCCCCCTGGGAGGGGCCCTCTGTGCCGGTTTTGCCGTATGGGGCGCGGCGGCATTCGTGCATCAGCTGCTCCTCCGCTAGGGCTCCATAACGCTGTTGCGAATGTATTGACAGTATGTGCGGAATTGTATTATCCTGCCCGTTCACCCAATTTTCTAACCTGCTTGAAAGACGCGGGTTTTCGTCTCTTCGACAACATTTTTCGCGGGACTGAACTCCCCGGTTGCCGATACTGTTTGCCACGGAGAAACATATGCGGAGCGATACGATTACCAAAGGGCTGGAGAGGACACCTCACCGGGCGCTGCTCAAGGGGACCGGTATGCCGGACAGTGCCATGGACAAGCCGTTCATCGGCGTTGCCACCAGTTTCACCGACCTGATCCCCGGCCACGTGGGGATGAGGGACCTGGAGCGCTTCATCGAGAAGGGGGTCCACTCCGGTGGCGGTTACTCCCTCTTCTTCGGCATTCCCGGTGTCTGCGACGGCATCTCCATGGGGCACAAGGGGATGCACTACTCCCTCCCTACCCGGGAACTGATCGCCGACATGGTGGAGTCGGTGGCCGAGGCACACCGCCTGGACGGCCTGGTCCTGCTCACCAACTGCGACAAGATCACCCCCGGCATGCTCATGGCTGCCGCCCGCCTGGACATCCCCTGCATCGTGGTGACCGCCGGGCCGATGATGAGCGGCCGTGGCCAGACCGGGCGCAAGTACTCCTTCGTCACCGACACCTTCGAGGCCATGGCCCGCTACAAGGCCGGGGTCATCGACGAGAAGGAGCTGAAGGTCTGCGAGGACAACGCCTGCCCGGGGATGGGGTCCTGCCAGGGGCTCTTCACCGCCAACACCATGGCGATCCTCACCGAGACCCTGGGGATGAGCCTCCCCCGCTGCGGCACCGCCCTGGCGGTCTCCGCCCTGAAGCGCCGCATCGCCTATGCCTCGGGGGAGAAGATCGTCGACCTGGTGAGAAACAATGTCACCCCCCGCTCCATCCTGACCCGGCCGGCCTTCGAGAACGCCATCAGGGTCGACCTGGCCCTCGGCGGCTCCTCCAACACCGTGCTGCACCTGCTGGCGATCGCCCGGGAGGCCGGGGTGGAGCTCCCCCTGGAGACCTTCGACATCCTGGCCAAGGAGACCCCCCAGCTGGCCTCCATGAATCCGGCCGGCGAGCACTTCATGGAAGACCTGGATGTGGCAGGCGGGGTTGCCGGGGTGCTGAAGCAGCTCGGCAACAAGATCAAGGACAACCCCACGGTATTCGGCCTCTCCACCCTGGAGCTGGCCGCCAGCGTGGAAAATATCGATGACACGGTGATCCGTTCCCTGGACAACCCCGTGAAGAAGGAAGGAGGGATAGCTGTCCTCTTCGGCAACCTTGCGCCGAAGGGGGCGGTTGTCAAGCAGTCCGGCGTTTCGGCCCCCATGATGCAGTTCGAGGGGACGGCCCGCTGCTTCGAGACGGAGGAGTCTGCCATGGCGGCCATCATGGAGGGGAAAATCACCTCCGGCGACGTGGTGGTCATCCGCTACGAAGGGCCCAAGGGTGGCCCGGGGATGCGGGAGATGCTCGCCCCGACCGCTGCCATCATGGGGATGGGGCTGGGGGACTCGGTTGCCCTGATCACGGACGGCCGTTTCTCCGGCGGCACCCGCGGCCCCTGCATCGGCCACATCTCTCCCGAGGCGGCCGAAGGTGGCCCCATCGCCTTCGTGGAGGAGGGGGACCGGATTCGCCTGGACATCCCGGGCAGGAAGCTGGAGCTGCTGGTGAGCGACGAGGTGCTGGCAGCTCGCCAGGCGAAGTGGGTCCGCCCCGAGCCGAAGATCAAGGGGGGCTGGCTGGCACGGTATGCCAAGGTCGTAACGTCGGCGCATACGGGGGCGGTCACGACTGCCGAGTAAGGAGAGTCGCGACTTTCCCCAATAATCTGCCGTAACCCCACCTGTCCTCCCCTTGACTCAAGGGGAGGGACGTCGTTCCCCCTCTTAAGTCAAGAGGGGGGCAGGGGGAGTTATGAAGCAGTGCTGACACTACTCACAATTAATATCAAAACCCTATTGTAGGGGGAGAACAATATGAAAATGAACGGTGCAAGAATTCTGCTGGAGTGCCTCAAGAAGGAGGGTGTCGACCTGGTGTTCGGCTATCCCGGGGGCACGGTTATCAATATCTACGACGAGCTGTACAACTTCAAGGAGATCCGGCACATCCTCCCCCGCCACGAGCAGGCGGGAGTGCATGCCGCCGACGGCTATGCCCGGGCGACCGGCCGGGTCGGCGTGGCCATCGCCACCTCCGGGCCGGGGGCGACCAACACGGTGACCGGCATCGCCACCGCCTACATGGACTCGATCCCCATGGTGATCATCACCGGCCAGGTCCCCACGGCCCTGATCGGCAACGACGCCTTCCAGGAGGTGGACATCGTCGGCATCACCCGCCCCTGCACCAAGCACAACTTCCTGGTGAAGGACGTGCGGGAGCTGGCCACCATCCTGAAGAAGGCGTTCTACATCGCCCGCACCGGCCGCCCCGGCCCGGTGCTGGTGGATATCCCCAAGGACGTGCAGATTGCCCAGACCGAGTTCAGCTACCCCGAGAGCATCGAGCTGCGCAGCTACAAGCCGACCGTCGAGGGGCATCCGAAGCAGATCGAGCGGGCGGTGGAGATGATCCTCGGCGCGAAGAAGCCGGTGGTCTACGTCGGCGGTGGGGTGGTGCTGGGTAACGCCGCGGCCGAGCTGACCGAATTCTGCCGGACGCTGGAGCTGCCGGTGACCACCACCCTCATGGGCCTCGGCTCGTTCCCGGAGAACGACCCCAACTCCCTGCGGATGCTCGGGATGCACGGCACCTACTACGCCAACATGGCCATGACCAACACGGACGTGCTGGTGGCGGTCGGCGCCCGCTTCGACGACCGGGTGACCGGCAAGCTCTCCACCTTTGCCCCCCATGCCAGGATCATCCACATCGACGTCGACCCGACCTCCATCAAGAAGAACGTCCGGGTCGACCTCCCCATCGTCGGCGACGTGAAGGGGGTCCTGCAGCGGATGATCAAGGTCGCCGAGGCGAACAAGGAGAAGGTCGCCCTGCTGAAGGAGGCGATGCTCCCCTGGAAGGAGGAGATCGCGGCCTGGAAGGAGAAGCACCCCCTGACCTACAAGCACGCATCGTCGGTCATCAAGCCCCAGTACGTCATCGAGAAGCTGCGGGAGCTCTCCAATCCCGACGCCATCGTAGCCACCGACGTGGGACAGCACCAGATGTGGACCGCCCAGTTCTTCGGCTTCACCGCCCCCCGGACCCTGCTCAGCTCGGGCGGCCTCGGCACCATGGGGTACGGCCTGCCGGCTGCCATGGGAGCCCAGGCAGGATTCCCGGGACGCCAGGTCATCTGCGTCTGCGGTGACGGCGGCGTGCAGATGAATATCCAGGAACTGGCCACCATCGTGCAGAACCGGCTGCCGGTCAAACTGGTCATCCTCAACAACAACTTCCTCGGCATGGTGCGCCAGTGGCAGGAGCTCTTCTTCGACAAGCGCTACTCCCAGACCTGCATGGAGCTCCCCATCGACTTCATCAAGCTGGCCGAGGCCTACGGGGCCAAGGGGTTCCAGGCGACCAGGCACGAAGAGGTGGAGGAGACGATCAAGAAGGGGTTCGCCACCGACGGGCCGGTCATCATGGAGTTCAAGATAGCCCGGGAGGAGAAGGTACTCCCCATGGTTCCGGCCGGGGCGTCCCTGAACGAGATGGTGCTGAACGCATAACTTCAGGCACGGTGCAGAAGGCGCGGGGCGCCAGGTTGATGTCCTGGAGCCCGGAGCCTGGTGCCGGAGCCTGCATTGAGGAGATTATTTCATGAAACATACGATTTCGGTGCTGGTTGAAAACGAGTTCGGCGTGCTGTCCCGTGTGGCGGCGCTCTTTTCCGGGCGGGGATTCAACATCGACTCTCTGTCCGTGGCGCCGACCAACGACGAAAGCATATCCCGCATCACCCTGGTGACGGGCGGGGACGAGCAGGTCCTTGAGCAGATTTCCAAGCAGCTCAACAAGCTGGTCGATGTCATCAAGGTGATCGACTTCACCGATGGCAGCGGCATCGAGCGTGAGATGGCCCTGATCAAGGTGACCGCCGAGGACGAAAGCAGGGCGGAAGTGTTGCGCATTGTCGACATCTTCCGCGCCAAGATCATCGATGTCACCCCCAAGTCCTATACCATCGAGGCGACCGGCTCCCCCACCAAGATCGACGCCATCCTCGAACTTCTCCGTCCCCTGGGGCTGAAGGAGCTGGTGCGGACGGGGACGGTGGCCATCGGTCGCGGCGCCAAAGGCTGGAAAGGCTAGAAGGAGCGCGACTTTTCCGCAATCTCGGCGTTGGTCGTCGGAATCACTTGTGCGGCGTAGCAGTCCCTCTCTCTATCTCTCCCCCAGAGGGGGAGAGTACTCAATGTCCTCTCCCTTTGGGAGAGGGATAGGGTGAGGGTGGCTACGCCTCCGCGCGATTCCTAGCCCGCCTTGACCTTGCGAAAAATTCACGCTCCTGAAAATATTGACAATAGTTCAGAGCAGATTTTCTGCTGACAAAAACATGGAGGAAACGAATGAACGTTTATTACGATCGTGATTGTGATATCGCCATCATCAAGGGGATGAAAGTGACCATCGTCGGTTACGGCTCCCAGGGGCATGCCCATGCCTGCAACCTGAAGGATTCCGGGGTCGACGTGACCGTGGCTCTGCGCGCCGGTTCCCCGTCGGCAGTCAAGGCCCAGAACCACGGACTGAAGGTGGCTTCCGTGGCTGACGCCGTGGCGACCGCCGACCTGGTGATGATCCTCACCCCGGACGAGTTCCAGTCCCGTCTCTACCGGGACGAGGTCGAGCCGAAGCTGAAGAAGGGCGCCACCATGGCCTTTGCCCACGGCTTTGCCATCCACTACAACCAGGTCGTCCCCCGGGCCGACCTGGACGTCATCATGATCGCCCCCAAGGCCCCGGGACACACGGTCCGTTCCGAGTTCGTCAAGGGTGGCGGCATTCCCGACCTGATCGCCGTGTTCCAGGATGCCTCGGGCAAGGCCCGCGAGGTGGCCCTCTCCTATGCCAGCGCCATCGGCGGCGGCCGCACCGGCATCATCGAGACCACCTTCAAGGACGAGACCGAGACCGACCTGTTCGGTGAGCAGGCAGTCCTCTGCGGTGGCGCGGTGGAACTGGTCAAGGCGGGCTTCGAAACCCTCGTGGACGCTGGTTACGCCCCCGAGATGGCCTACTTCGAGTGTCTCCACGAGCTCAAGCTGATCGTCGACCTGATGTACGAAGGCGGCATCGCCAACATGAACTACTCCATCTCCAACAACGCCGAGTACGGCGAGTATGTCACCGGTCCCCGGGTCATCAATGACCAGAGCCGGGCAGCCATGAAGGAGTGCCTCGCCAACATCCAGAACGGCGAGTACGCCAAGCGTTTCATCCTCGAGGGGATGGCCAACTACCCTGAGATGACGGCACGCCGCAGGCTCAATGCCGCCCACCCCATCGAGCAGGTGGGTGAAAAACTCCGGAGCATGATGCCCTGGATCCAGAAGATCGTCGACAAGAGCAAGAACTGATTGCTGACTGACCCTGTGGAGAGGCCGGGTGCCGGGTGCGTTTGCGCCTTGTCACCCGGCCTTTCTGTTGTTATGATGCACACTAAAACAGCGGTGCCATGACACTGCCGATGGACTACAATCACTATGCGTAATCAGAATACTCCAGTTGCCGTCGAGGGGGTCCCCTTCATCGCCCTGTTCGGGGGCGCTGCGGCACTTCTCTATCTCGTTGCGGGCAGCGCCCACTCCGTCATCCTCTCTGTCCTTGCGGGGATCATGGCACTGCTCACCCTCTTCACGGTGTTCTTCTTCCGTAACCCCCACCGGGTCATCCCGGCCGTGGAAAACGGCGTGCTCGCCCCGGCCGACGGGAAGATCATCTTCCTCGGCGAAGCCAGGGAGGAGCAGACGGGGGAGGAGATGCTCAAGATCAGCATCTTCATGTCGGTGTTCAATGTCCACATCAACCGTGTCCCCCTGACCGGCAGGATCGTCGACAACTTCTACGTCAAGGGGAAATTTCTCGACGTGCGCGACGAGCGGGCTACCTTCGAAAACGAGCGCAACGGCCTGGTCATCGAGACATCCCGGGGGCTCAAGGTGGTCGTGGTCCAGGTCGCCGGCCTCATTGCCCGGCGCATCGTCTGCTACCCCAGGGTGGGGGAGATGATCATCATGGGGCAGCGCTACGGCCTGATCCGATTCGGTTCGCGTCTGGATGTCTACCTTCCCAGGGGATCTGAACTTCTCGTCAAGCCAGGAGAAAAGACCGTCTGCGGGGAAACCGTGCTGGGGATTCTGCCATGAGCGAACAGGGGATCAGCAGGTCGGAAAGCATGCGCAAGGGGATATACATCCTCCCCAACCTGTTCACCACCGGCAGTCTCTTTGCCGGTTTCTACGGGATGATTTCCGGTGTGAACGGCGATTTCCGCACCGCGGCCATCTGCATCCTGATCTCCGCGGTGTTCGACGGCCTGGACGGCAAGGTGGCACGGGCGACCGGCACGACCAGCAAGTTCGGGGTGGAGTACGATTCCCTGGCCGACCTGGTGGCCTTTGGCGTGGCACCGGGGCTTATCATGTATTTCTGGGCGCTCAGACCCTTCGGCCGCCTGGGGTGGCTGGCCGCCTTCCTCTTCGTGGTCTGCGGCGCCCTGCGGCTCGCCCGCTTCAACGTGCAGGTCGATACGGTGGAGAGCAAGCGCTTCGTCGGGTTGCCGATCCCGGCGGCAGCCAGCATGGTCTCGGCCACGGTCCTCTTTTTCCACCATATGGGGTGGCCCAGTTCCTACAAGAAGCTGGCCATCCTGATCCTCATCTACTGCCTCGCCTTTCTCATGGTTTCCAGCATCAAGTACTACTCCTTCAAGGATCCGGAGCTGATCAAGAGGCAGCCCTTCGGTTTCCTGGTGCTGGCCGTCCTGCTGCTCATCGTCATTGCCGCCGAACCGGCCATCATGATGTTCGTCCTCTTCGTCTGCTACATCCTCTCCGGTCCCGTGACGTTCCTGGTGACCTGGCCACGGCGCAGGCGCCTGGAGAAGGCGCTCCACAAGGGACACGAGGAGATGGTCCAGTCCGGAAGGAAGTCTGACAGCTGAACCGTCCGGCCATGGCGCCGCTGCGCACCGCGGCTTCCGCGCCTGTTTGGCCCGGTAAAAGAAGTTTTGTCCCCGCAAAACTTCCGTAACCGGAGCGGAAAACTCCTTGACACTCTCGCGGATATTTTCCTATCATCATCAAAACCTCAAAGGCAGTGATGAGGAGTAGTAGTCTTTCCTCTTTTCCCAGAGAGCCGGTGGGTGGTGCAAACCGGTAAAAGAGCAGATGAACTCGCCTCGGAGCCGCTCCGGTGAACACAGTAGCCGGAGCCGTCCCGCCCACGTAACGGGTGAAATGAGACCCGTTCCAGCGGTTCGATGTGAGTCCATGCCTACGCCGGCGTGGAGTCAGAGGCGAAGCGCCGACGGGTGAATAAGGGTGGTACCGCGGAGACAGCAAGCCTTCGCCCCTTGTTTTTGGGGCGAAGGCTTTTTTATTGCTGGCATTACGGCAATTATTTGCAACACTTAAGGACGTGACGGAAAAACACTGACGGGAGGAACAGATGGCACAGGAACAAGCGGTGAAGACGGTCAAAATATTCGACACAACCCTGCGCGACGGTGAACAGTCACCGGGCAACAGCATGAATATCGAGGAAAAGCTGAGGATTGCCAAGCAGCTTGAAAAACTCAACGTCGACGTCATCGAGGCCGGTTTTCCCATCGCCTCGGAGGGTGATTTCGAAGCGGTCAAACGGATTGCCCAGACCATCAGGGGACCGGAAATCGCCGGGCTCTGCCGTTCCAGTGACAAGGACATCGACCGGGCGTGGGAGGCGCTGCAGTATGCCGGTGAGAAGGGGCGTATCCACACCTTCATCGCCACCTCTGACATTCACATGAAGTACAAGCTGAAAATGGAGCCTGGGCGGGTGCTGGAGTCGGCGGTCAAGGCGGTGAAGCGCGCCGCTTCCTATACGCCCAACGTGGAGTTTTCCTGCGAGGATGCCGTCCGCACCCGGCTGCCGTTCCTGGCAGAGGTTGTGGCCGCGGTCATCGATGCGGGGGCGACGACGGTCAACATCCCGGACACGGTGGGCTACACCATCCCCTTCGAGTACTTCGACATCATCCGCTACCTGAAGGAGAACGTGGCCAACATCGACAAGGCGGTCATCTCCGTCCACTGCCACAACGACCTGGGGCTGTCGGTTGCCAACTCCATTGCCGCGGTCCAGGCCGGGGCGGGGCAGGTCGAGTGCACCATCAACGGTATCGGCGAGCGGGCGGGTAACTGCTCCCTGGAAGAGTTCGTCATGATACTGAAGACGCGGCGGGACATCCTGCCGTTCAGCACCAACGTGGTGACCGAGCAGCTCACCCCGGCGAGCCGTCTCCTCTCCACCATCACCGGCATCATGGTCCAGCCCAACAAGGCCATCGTCGGCGGCAATGCCTTTGCCCACGAGTCGGGCATCCACCAGCACGGCATGCTGATGGAGAAGTCGACCTACGAGATCATGACCCCCGAGTCGGTGGGGCTGAAAACCAGCTCCCTGGTCCTGGGCAAGCACTCCGGCCGTCACGCGTTCAAGAAGCGGCTCGAGGAGCTCGGCTACGAGCTGGATGACGAAAAGCTCAACAAGTCGTTCGAGCGTTTCAAGAACCTGGCCGACCTGAAGAAGGAGGTCTTCGACGAGGACCTGGATGCGATCATGACCGAGGAGACCATGCGGAATGCGGAGAAGTACAGGCTCGAGCACATCACCGTGACCTGCGGGTCGTTCGCCGTTGCTACCGCGACCGTCCAGATGGAGATCGACGGGGTGTCGGCCAGGACGGCGGAGCTGGGGGACGGCCCGGTCGATGCCACCCTCAAGGCCATCAAGAAGCTGACCAAGTGCACCGGCAAACTCCAGACCTACAACGTGGGATCCATCACCGGCGGGACCGACGCCCAGGGGGAGGTGACGGTCAAGGTGGCGGAGGGGGACCGCACGGTAACGGGCAGGGGCTCGTCCACCGATATCATCGAGGCATCGGCCAAGGCGTACATCAATGCCCTGAACCGGCTCTATGCCCTGAGGGAGACGCAGGCCCTGGAGAGCGGGAGCCTGTAACCTCCTGGGATGCGACAGACGAAAAAGCCCGGTGCAGTTGATCTGCACCGGGCTTTTTTTATATCTGCCAACGGTTGCCGGAAGGGAGTCCGTGCCGTCACTCTGCCGCGAAGTCCCGCTGATGGGCATCCAGCTCGGCGGGGGTGAACCGGTTCGCCCGCTGGATGGCCAGGATGGCGACCAGGGTCAGGGGGAGGAACATGATGAACAGGCCGGTCACGGCGATCTGCCGTTCGCCGATGAGCAGGGCGACGGTCAGGTTGAACATGATGACCGAGAGGTAGAGCGCGGGACCGAACAGTGGACTGCCGGGAAGCCGGTGATACCACCTGCGGAAGGTCTCCTCCTCCGGCACGATACGGTCCAGCAGTTGCAGGGCGAAGATCATCAGGGCGCTGGTCAGCCACCATCCCAGGTAGTTGGAGAGGGGGACCCCGAAATGGCACCCTGCTTCCCGGTAGCCGTAAATCTGGCCGAGGAACCAGCGCTCCCCCTGGAGCGAGACCGGATCGATGATGATATCCAGGTAGGTCTGCAGCAGCGAGCCGAGGAGGAGGGCAGGGAATGAGCGCCTGATGGCGTGGGTTTCCAGGATGGCCAGACTGTACCGCCCGCTCCTGAGGGGGGACAGGATCAGGAGCGCCACGCTGTAGCTGCAGTAACAGAGGAATACGTAGGAGAGGGAGTCGAAAAAGGGGACCCCGGCGATCCAGAGCTCTCGTGCGCTGGTCCTGTCGATGTAGTAGTACCAGCCGTAGGGGAAACCGGTATTGATCGAGGATAATTCGGAGAGGAAGGCGACCAGGTAGCCTGCGACGGTGAACAGTGCCGTCTTGCGCCAGCCGAGATGGGGGACCGCCGCCAGCAGGTAGGCGGCGAAGAAGGCGAACACATAGGGGCGCGAGACGACGGTCCCGACAGCGAGCTCCAGAACTCCGTGCATGTCAGAATATCGTCCCCAGGATGCTGCCGAAGATGGAGATCGGCCCGCTGTCGCTGATCCCTTCGGCGGCTTTTTCGACCTTCTTCATGGCTGCCGTGGCGTCGCGGTAGAGCTTGTCCTCGTTCAGCAGCTTGCCGAGGGAGCCTTCACCCTTGTTGATTTTCTGGGTGATTTCACTGAGGTTTTTGGTCGTGGTCTTCAGGTCGGCGTACATGGCGTCGTCGTTGACGAGCTTGCCGATGGTCCCTTCTCCCCGGTTGATCTTGGCCGTGACCTCTTTGATCTCCTTGAAGCCGGCGCTGACGTTGTTGGCCCCTTCACGCAGGTCGTTCATGGCCCCCCTGACATCTGTGTAGAGGGTGGGATCGTTAACCAGCTTGCCCAGGGTCCCTTCGCCGTTGTTGATCTTGGCGGCGATGCTGTTGATGTTCGTGCCGGCGTCATTCAGGGTCTTGTAGAGCTGTTTGTCGTTGAGGAGCATGGCAAGGGAGCCGTCACCCTGATCGATCTTGCCGGTGATGCTCTTGAGGTTGGCGACCGTGTCCCTGATGCCGCCGCGGTTTTCATCCAGCATGGCCGAGACCTGGCCCATGACCCGGTCCTGGTTTTTGTTCAGGCTGTTGATCAGCACCTTGGCATCCTTGACCGCGTCGCTGACGTTGTCCACGATGACGTCGATGTTCGCCGTATCTCTCCCCTGTACCGTCTTCCCCTGGGCCAGGAGCGGCGCCCCGGGAGAGCCGAAGGAGAGGCTGAGGAACTGACCGCCGAGCAGGTTGGTCAGCCGCAGGCTCGCAACGGTATCAATCTTTATCTTCGTGTCGTCCCTGACCTCGAAGACGATCTCCACGTTGGTGTCGTGGACGACGATCTTCGTGATCCTCCCCACGTTGACCCCGGCGAGGCGTACCGGGTCGCCGACCTTCAGTCCGGTCACCGAGGTGAGGTAGGTGTTGTAGGTGAGCTTCCGTTCAAAGGGGTTCCATTTCTCGCCGACTTCGAGCATGGCGCCGAGCAGAAACAGACCGACGATGAAAAAAAGGCCGACTTTTCGTTCTATCTTATAGGACATGAGTCCTCCTTGCGTAAACGTTACATCAGGATGCGGGTCAGGATATAGTCGGCAACCAGGATCATCATGAAGGAGAGCACCACGGACCTGGTCGTGGAGCGGGCAATTCCCCGGGGCCCACCACTGGTGATGAAGCCGATGTAGCAGCAGACCAGGGCGATGATCCCGCCGAAGGTGAACGCCTTGATCAGTCCCTTGCCGATCTCCTTCAGCTTGAGAGCATCCTCCAGGCTGTCGTAGTAGGTCCAGTAGGAGACGAAGATCTGGGGGTGAAAATTGCTGATCATCGCGCCACCGGCAATGCCGACCAGGTCCGCGTAGACTACCAGGGCCGGAACGCAGACCAGGCAGGCGATGAGCCGCGGCATGGCAAGGTAGCGTACGGGGTGGATGTCCAGGGTTTTCAGGGCATCGATCTCCTCGTAGACCTTCATGACCCCGATCTCGGCGGCCATGGCCGAGCCGGCACGTCCGGCAACGAGGAAGCTGGTCATGACGGGGCCCAGTTCCCGTACCATGGAGTGGCCGACGATGGCGCCGATGATGTTCTGCCCGCCATATTTGTTCAGTTCGATCCCGGTCTGCAGCGCCAGGACCATGCCGACGAAAAAGGCCATGACCGAGGCAACGGGCAGCGTTTCGTAGCCGATGATGAGCATCTGGGTGGCGATGCTGTGTATGTTGCGGGGGGCCTCCCGGAAAAAATATACCGTCTGCCAGAGGAGGATGACCATCTCGCCAACTGTTTCGAGAAAGGCCAGAATCTTTTCGCCCGTGTAGTCGAGAAATCGTTTCAAGGTTTACGCTCGCCCGTTGTATGCCCGGGGTCTTTCTCCCCCAGGGTGATGTCCCATGGCAGCCAGAAGAGAGACAGGCTGCTGACGCCGGATGCCTCCCGGTATTGTATCAGACCTTTCAGAAACTGCACTTCGGAGGTTCGTGGTGTCGACCGGTACCTGACGAGGGGGAAGAGTTCCCATGCAAGGTCACCCCTGTTTTTCTCGTGCCAGTAGAGGTTCCAGAGAATCGACAGCGAGGAGTCCCCGCTGCCGCTCCACCGGTGCGAGTAGATGCGCCAGAGCGGTGCCCAGCTCTTTTCGATCCCCTCGCGATCCAGGACCGGTTCTATCAAGGCCGGGAGGGTGAGACTCATGTTGTCTTCCGTATCCCTGCCGTAGAGGAACAGGGGCCAGAGTGCCGTCCTGCGGCGGCTCCTGTCGTCGACTGCCCAGCTCTCCAGTTTGTCCGAAAAGAGAAAATAGAGCAGCCGCTGCCGTTCCTGGCGGTACACGCTGGACTGCAGGGTGTCGAGACGGTACAGAGGCCAGAGGTACCAGCTTTTCGTCGCATCGGGGGTGGTTTCCGAGGAATAGAAGGGGAGGAACTTCGTCACGGTCCGTTTCTCGCCCCGTACCGTCAGCCAGAACGGCCAGAAAATATCCCACTCCTCCTCCTTGGCCTTCGTATCGGTGGAGTGACCGAAAAAGGGCCAGAGCCAGGTGTTGGAGTGCACCGACGGGGATTCGAATGAGCCGTACAGGGGGAAAAGGTTGAACCGGGTGGACGGGTTGTCCGTATCGAGGCCACGCTTTTCATACAGGTAGATGGGCCAGAGGGCAAAGGTACTGCTGTAGACCCCCTCCTTGGCACTGTGTCCGTACAGGGGCCAGAACTGGAACCCCGACTCCCTTTCCCCTGAAGTGACGGTGAAAAACGGATAGAGCAGGTTGTAGTTGGTCGTCCCCTTTTTCACGGTCCGCGAGTAGAGGGGGAAGAGGACATAGTGGTACTCGTCCTTCCAGAAACGTTCATACAGGTCGCCGTACAGGGGGAAGATCGAGGTGTAGGGGCCGTACTTCCTGGATTCTCCCGAGATGATGAAAGGGAAGATCATGAACTTGCTCTCTGCATTGGCCGGTTCGTCCTTCCGGAACGTGTCACGCTGCAGGAGGTGGAGCACTTCGAAGCGGCTGACCTCGGGGGTATGCTCGGACGATGCCAGCGGGTAGAGGTAGGTCGTAGCAGAGGTTGCCGCCGTAGTGTTGCTCTCCCTGTGGAAGAGCGGTCTGAACGAGGAGATGGTGGTGTCACCGTTCTCTTCGAATGTCAGCAGCGGACCGAGGAGAGAGAGCTTTCTCGTTCTATTCTGAGGGTTTTCACGGTAGTCAAGCAGCGGCCCGAGCGTGAAGAGTCTCCCCTCGTCCGGAACGGGCTGCTGGGTTTCCGCCCCTGCCGCTGCCGAAACGAGGTAGAGGAGGGTCAGAAACGTGTATGTAGCGAGGCGAAAAAACATGGTGACGGTATCCGATGAAGCTCTGTTTGCCGGCAGTTCCGGAAAATTAATTATTTGCCACGGTCGCTGGGAATAGTCAAACAAAAACGTCACGGATTTCAGACTGTTGAGTCATGAAAAAAGCCCGCTTGGTGCGGGCTTGGCGTGTTTTCGTCGGTGCGTGCGGTGGTCAGTATTTCTGGTCGGCGTAGTCCACCCACCCTCCGGCCAGGACCAGGGCCTTGTCGAAGGGGGAGATGTCGAATGAAAACTCCCTGGTGGTCCCCCCCTGCTGCAAGCTCAGCTTCTGTGCTTCGATGTCGATGCTGATGGTTGCGTCATCGCTCTCGCTGGCGAAGATGATATCCAGCTGCTCCTTGGGGAGCTCGATGGCTGCCATGCCGCAGTTGAACATGTTCTGCCTGAAAATCCGGGCAAAGGACTCGGCAATGACGGCGGTGATGCCGTTGACCTCGAACACCCAGGGGGCATGTTCCCGGGAGGAGCCGCAACCGAAGTTCGCCCGGGATACGATGACCCGCGCCGCCTTCGTCTTCGCACCTTTCGGGTCGAATCCCGGGAGTTTCAGGTCTTCCAGGATGTACGGTTTCAGGTCCTGCTTGGTGATCTCGGTCAGGTACTTGGCCGGTATGATTTCGTCCGTGTTGATATCGCTGCGATCCAGGAACAGGACCGGGCCGCCGAATGTTTTCATAGGTGTTCTCCTTGCAACGGATATGAGTGAATGAACGGTTCAGCTGCCGCATGCCATGGGAGGCATGCGGCGGGAATACCCTACAGGTACTTTCTCGGATCGGCCAGCGTCCCTTCGATGGACGTTGCGGCGCTGGTGGCCGGCGACATCAGGTGGACCATCCCCCCCTTGCCCATCCTTCCCATGAAGTTGCGGTTGGTGGTGGATGCGCAGACCTCCCCTTCGGCAAGGACGCCGTTGCTCATCCCCAGGCAGGCGCCGCAGGTGGGATTGGTGACGCAGAACCCGGCGTCCATGAAGATCTCGATAAGCCCTTCCTGCATCGCGGCCTGGTAGATGGCCGGAGTGGCCGGGGAGAGGATCCCCCGCACGTTCGGGGCGATCTTCTTCCCCTTGAGGATCTGGGCGGCAATCCTCAGGTCCTCGAGCCGGCCGTTGGTGCAGGAGCCGATGTAGATCTGGTCGACCCGGGTCCCGGCCATTTCCGTGACCGGCTTGACCTGGTCCGGTTTGTAGCCGAAGGTGACGACGGGGACGAGGTTGGAGACGTCGATGTTCAACTGGCTGTCATACACGGCATCGTCGTCGGAGTGCCATTTCCGGAAGTCGGCAAGTGCCGCTTCCCTGGAGGGGTAGTCGTTGCTGATGAAGGGCCAGAGATAGTCGACGGTCACCTGGTCCGGCATGCAGATGCCGGACGTGCCCCCTGCCTCGATGGCCATGTTGCACAGGGTCATGCGGGATTCCATGCTCATGGCGTCGATGACCGGCCCGCGGAACTCCATGACCTTGTCCGTCGCGCCGTTCACGGTGAGCTGGCCGATGATATGGAGGATGACATCCTTGGCAAAGACCCCCTTGGGAAGGGAGCCGGTCACGTTGATCCGGATGGTCTTCGGTTCGCGGAAGGCACAGACCCCCTTGAGGATGCCGACTTCGAGGTCCGTGGTGCCGACCCCGGCGGCAAAGGCACCGAAGGCACCGTGGGTGCAGGTGTGGGAATCCCCCATGATGACCGTGTACCCCGGGCGGATGAAGCCTTTCTCCGGGAAGAGGGCGTGGCAGACGCCGTTGGCGCCGACGTCGAAGAAGTCCTTTACCCCGTGGCGGTGGGCCCAGTCGCGGAGGATCTTCGCCTGGGTGGCGGTTTTCGTGTCCTTGCTCGGCGTGACGTGGTCGATGACCGCCTTGATCTTGCTGCTGTCGAATATGCGGTCCTTGCCCCGTTCCATCAGGTCGGCAATGGCAATGGGGGTGGTGATTTCGTGGCACATGACCACGTCGAGCCTGAGAACCTTTGTCCCCGGGAACGGTTCGTCCACGAGGTGTGCCGCAAATATTTTTTCTGCCGTGGTTTTACCCATAGCTCTGCTCCCTTTCGTTCGGTAGGTATGATGTTGTGATTACTTCGCGTAATGTAGCGAAAACGTGCAAAGGAGGTCAATTTAATAATTGTTCGATATTGCTTAACTGTTTGCACGTCAAATGGGCAAGGTGCTATACTCCCGCCAAAATCGCGGAGGGATGCTGTCCGAATGCCGATAGAGCTGAGTTTTTCACGGAAGAATGAGGAAGTAGACGGTCTGATCCAGGAGCTTATCACCAAGGTCGGAGGAATCCATCACCCCTCCCTGGTGAAGGAGATGATCATAGCCGCCCTCAAGGCGGGCCAGGAGACAACCTATCTGGCCGACATGAAAATGCTGAACAATACGATGAAGGAGATGCGTTACACCAACAAGGTATTCGCTCCCTACCGGCACAAAAAGAAGGTGACCATTTTCGGCTCTGCCCGCACGGGGCCGGACGAAGCCAACTACCAGCTCTGCAGGGAATTCAGCCGGCGCCTGGTGGAGCGGGGGTTCATGATCATCACCGGCGGCGGTCCCGGGATCATGCAGGCCGGGAACGAAGGGGCCGGCAGTGACAACTCGTTTGCCGTCAATATCCATCTCCCCTTCGAGCAGGCGCCCAACATCGTTATGGCCAGGACGCCGCGCCTGATCACCTACAAATACTTCTTCAACCGCAAGGTTGCCTTCGTCAAGGAGTCGGATGCCATCGCGGTCTTTCCGGGCGGTTTCGGAACCCTGGACGAGGCCATGGAGGTTTTTACCCTGATCCAGACCGGGAAGACCACGCCGAAGCCGTTGCTGCTCATTGATGATGAAACCGGCTACTGGGAAGGGTGGTTTGAGTTCGTCAAGACCAAACTCCTCGGCAAGGGGTTTGTGTCGGCGGACGATTTTTCCATTTTCACCATCACCAGGGACATTGACGAGGCGATCCAGGTTATCGAGGGATTCTATTCCAATTATCACTCCCACCGCTTCGTGGACGGCAAGCTCATCATCCGCCTCAACAGGGAGCTCAGCGACCAGCAACTGGATGAACTGGCTACCGAGTTTCCCGAACTGCTGCTCCCGGGGAGTGTCATCAGTCGGACTCCGGCGCTCCCCGAAGAGGTCGACGAGCCGGATACCCTCCATCTGCCCCGGATCATCATCGACTTCGACCATCATCACTACGGCCTTCTGATCGCATTCATCCGCCAGATCAACATGTTTTAGCACGTTGCGGGGAGTGATAAAAAAATGTTGACATCGACAATTACGCAATGCTAATGTAACGTGCGCAGTTCGGTATCGGAAGTTTTTGCAGTTCCAGGAATCCGTTACATGGCCACAATGTTGGACCTGAGAGAATTCCTGCCTCAAGACTCCGGCAGCTGCAGTACACACGCAAACCGGCACGATAGGCCGGAGCCTAAAAGGAGGCAGGAAATGGCACAGGGTAAAGTCAAGTGGTTCAACGATGCAAAGGGTTTCGGTTTCATCGAGCAGGAGAATGGCGATGACGTATTCGTACACTTCTCCGCCATCATCAGCGACGGCTTCAAGTCGCTTGCCGAAGGTGAGTCCGTGACGTTCGACGTTGTCAACGGGCCCAAAGGCCTTCAGGCTGCCAACGTTCGCAAGGGTTAATTCCCGCCTTGAACAGAAAAAAGCCCCGCCGGCATGCCGGCGGGGCTTTTTT
>Ga0129297_10000041_pt1 | contig 58227 bp, 51 predicted proteins | sample I18A1metaG_FD_94708 | JGI IMG/M metagenome (GOLD analysis project Ga0129297, IMG submission 94708) | Lake sediment bacterial and archeal communities from Gulf of Boni, Indonesia to study Microbial Dark Matter (Phase II) - ​I18A1 metaG | ecosystem: Environmental > Aquatic > Freshwater > Lake >... | reverse complement strand
GTCGCCGCGCGGCGACTGGCGCATGCCGAGCGACTCCAGCGTGGCGATGTGGCTGGCGGAGCTGGAGGCGAATAATTAACGGAATCAGTAAGGCTGACTCTCGCAGAGACCGCAGAGGGCGCTGAGAAGAGCTACGATTTGTTGCCTCTCCTCTGTGATCTCTGCGCGAGACCAAGTTTTGTCGTTTTGTACGTTCTGTTAGACTTGTCAGACAATTACGGAAAGCCATGCCCGGCACTCTCTACGTCGTCGCCACGCCGATCGGCAATCTCGAGGACATCACCGCCCGCGCCCTGCGCATCCTGCGCGAGGTGGTGCTGATTGCCGCCGAGGATACCCGCCACAGCCGCAAACTGCTCAATCACTTCGGCATCAGGACCGCACTGATCTCCTGTCACGAGCACAACGAGCAGCAACGTCAGGAGCAACTCGTAGGACGCCTGTTGACCGGTGAGAGCATCGCCCTGATCAGCGATGCCGGCACGCCGGCCATCGCCGATCCCGGCTACCGCCTGGTGCGGGCCTGCCACGCCGCCGGGGTGACAGTGGTACCGGTCCCCGGGGCTTCGGCGATCATCACGGCACTGAGTGCTTCCGGCGAGCCGACCGACCGTTTCGTCTTCGAGGGTTTTTTGCCGGCCAAGGCGGCCGCCCGCGAGAGCGCGCTGCGCGCCGTACGCGACGAGCCGCGCACGGTGGTCTGCTACGAAGCACCGCACCGGCTGACGGCGACGCTGCAGACGATGGCGGCTGTGTGGGGGGAGGGGCGGGCGCTGGTGGTGGCCAGGGAATTGACCAAACTGCACGAGGAGCTGTTTCGCGGCACGGTGGCGGAGGCCTTGGCCCATTTCGGTACGGCCCGTATCCGCGGGGAACTGGTGCTGATCCTGCCGCCCTATGTGGCGGCGCCGCCGGAGCGCGATCTCGTGACGGTGCTGCGGGAGAGGCTGGCGGAAGGGACGCTGTCACGCAAGGCGGCGGTCAAGCAGGTCGCCAGGGAATTCGGCGTGGCGAGCGATGAGGTCTACCGGCTCAGCCTGATGCTCGACACCTGATCGTTACGCTTTTTTCACTGCGGCGTTCCATCGTTCCAGCAACGTTTCGCGCCACGCCGCATCTGCCCGGGGGGTGAAGCGTTTTTCCTCGCGCCAGCTGCCGGCCAGTTCGTCCTGCCCCTGCCAGAAGTCGACGGCCAGTCCGGCCAGCATCGCCGCGCCGAGCGCCGTGGTCTCCACGGTCTGCGGCCGGGAGACCGGCACCTCAAGCAGGTCGGCCTGCAACTGCATGAGCAGGTCGTTCTGGGCGGCGCCGCCATCGACCTTGAGGGCCGCCAGCGCTTCCCCCTTGTCATCGGCCATGGCCCGGCACAGGTCATGGATCTGCAGGGCGATCCCCTCCAGGGTGGCGCGGGCCAGGTGGGCGGCGCCGGTGCCGCGGGTGATGCCGCTGATCAGTCCGCGGGCGGAACTGTTCCAGTGCGGGGCGCCCAGACCGGTGAGGGCCGGGACGAAGACCACGCCGCCGCTGTCCGGGACCTGGCGGGCGAGAGTCTCGATCTCGGCCGCGGTGTGCACCAGCCCCAGCCCGTCACGCAGCCACTGCACCGCCGCCCCGGCGATGAACGAACTCCCCTCCAGGGCATAGCTGGTTTTGCCGTCCACCTGCCAGGCCACGGTGGTGAGCAGGCCGCTGCGGCTGGTCAGCGGCTTCGCCCCGATATTTTCCAGCAGGAAGGCGCCGGTGCCGTAGGTGCACTTCGATTCGCCTGGTTTGAAGCAGGCCTGGCCGAACAGGGCGGCCTGCTGGTCGCCGGCCATCCCGGCCACCGGGATGCCGTCGGGGAGGAAATCGAGCCCGGTGGTTCGGCCGTAGACCGCCGATGACGGGGCGATCTCCGGCAGCAGCTGGGCCGGAATACCGAAGGCGGCGAGCAGGTCGTCGTCGAAGCGAAGCGACTCAAGGCCCATCAGCAGGGTGCGCGAGGCATTGGAAACATCGGTGACGTGCGCCTTGCCGCCGGTCAGCCGCCAGGCCAGGAAGGTGTCGATGGTACCGAAGGCGAGATGGCCGTCGCTGGCGCGCTGCCGCAGCGCTGGCTGCTCGCGCAGCAGCCAGGTCAGTTTGGTTCCGGAGAAATACGGGTCGAGGACCAGACCGGTTTTGGCCTGCACGGCCGCTTCCAGCCCGGCTTCTTTGAACTCGGCGCAGATGTCGGCGCTGCGCCGGCACTGCCAGACGATGGCGTTGTGCACCGGACGGCCGTCGGCGCGTTCCCACAACAGGGTGGTTTCCCGCTGGTTGGTGAGACCGATGGCGGCGATCCGGTTTGGCGGCGTGCCGGTCGCTTCCAACAGTTCGCGCACGGCGCGGCGCACCGAGTGCCAGATCTCGGCGGGATCGTGTTCGACCCAGCCGGGGCGGGGATAGTACTGGGGAAAGTCGACGGTTTGCTTGCCGTGTACGGCCAGGTCGTGGCCGACCAGCAGGGCGGTGGTGCCGGTTGTCCCCTGGTCGATGGCAAGGATGAACTCGGGCATGGCAGACCTCCCCGCGATACCGGTTTCTCAGCACTTAACAACAAGGAGCGGCAAACGAAACAGGTCTCACGCCAGGCCGCAGAGAACGCAAAGGAAAAGACTGTGCTTTGAATAAAGACGGGCCTTGCGACTTGGCGTCTTTGCGTGAGAGAAGAATTTGCCCTTCTTATCTCAATGCCCAGTATCGGCGAGGTGGCTGTACTCGTCAAGGTGGCATGATTGTTGCTCAAATTTGAAATGTTTCAGTGAGGCAGTCAAATTTTTTCTGAACGGATTCGGTCCATGCACAGACGTTTGAAGAACCTCTTTTATGAAGTCCGCGACCCGCTCCTTGGCTGGGATGACATCGGCGGCTATGCCGACGTTAAGGAGACCCTCAAGGAGATGGTCTGCCTGCCGCTGAAGAAACCGGAGATGATCAGTCACCACGGTCTCGGCCTGCCGGCCGGGGTGATGCTGTGGGGGCCGCTGGGGACGGGGATCACCATGCTCGCCGAGGCCTGCGCCAGGGAGGCCGGCGTGAGCTTCGTCTACGTTTCCGGACAGGAGATGCTTGGCAAGGGGGAGGAGTTGGTCGAAGCGTTCGACTGCGCCATCCACGAGGCTCCGTGCGTGCTCTTCATCTCCGACTGCGAGTGGCTCTGCCCGCGCGCCGGCTGCGACTACGAGTGGAGCCCGGGGAACCGCCGCGCTGTGCCGCCGACCTTCGCCTCTAAGGAACTGTCCAAGCTGTTCATCGAGCAGGTCGATCGCATCAACCAGGTCAAGGGGGTGGCGCTGCTCGGCTCCTGCTACCGCATCGACACCGTCGACCAGGCGCTGATCAAGGAGAAGAAGCGCTTCAACCGCAAGGTCTTCGTCCACCCGCCGACCGCCGTCGATCGGCGCGGCATGCTCGACATCTACATGGACAGGATGCCCAACCTCGCCCCCGGCATCGACCGCGACGAACTGGCGCGGCTGGCGGAAGGGTACGTGGGGTGGGACATCGAGAGCCTGTGCAAACGGGCCACGGTCAACGCCATCAAGGCCGACTCGGAGATCGTCACCGCCGAGCACTTCCACCGCGCGCTCAAGGAAGTGCGGCAGTTCCTGACCCCGGATATGGTCGCCAAATACCATGAGATTCGCGATACCGACTGCCCGCACCACTATGAATTTTAGTTTGGCTCCTGTCGGGGCGGCCGGCTACAGCGACCCTTCCTTGGGCGGTCAGAAACTTGCTGCGCTTCGGACATCTGACCGCACCTGCGGAACGCCAGCCGCATCCGGCCTGAAGATCGGAACTGTCTGACCATGACCGAGTCCACCGACATCTTTCTCCGCATCCATGCCCGCCACGGCCACTACTGCGCCATGAGCACCCTCGGCGGCCGGCTCGGTCTGGCGGCGCTTGCCGCGCTGGGGGAAGGGGACGGGGCGTTGTCGGCGACCTACCTGATCGAAACCTGCGCAGCGGACGGCATTGCCGAGGCGACCGGCTGTCTCCCCGAGGTGAAGAACGCAGGGCGCCACCGGCTGGAGCTGCGCAGCACGGATGGGCGTGGTATGGCCGCCGAGCTGACGGCGATGGCCCTGGAGCTGGCGGCCGCCTGTCGCCATCGGCTCGACTCCGGGGAGGATGCTGACGCGGTGCTGGCGCAGCTGCGCTCCGCTCCGATTGGGGAACTGGTGACGCTGACAGCGTTGGCCGGCGAGGAAAACGATGCCTGAATCGCTACTTGGCCAAATGCTGCAGGTGGTCTGGATGGAAGTCGCCAAGATGTGGTGGTTCTTCCTGCTGGCCTGCCTGCTGGTCGGCATTATCAAAGGGTACAAACTCGACCTGAAAATCCGCGATCTGCTGCGTCGTTCCGGTGTCTGGGGCGTCGTGCTGGGAACCGGCGTCGGCCTGGTCTCCCCTCTGTGCGCCTGCGGCATCCTGCCGGTGGCGATCTCCCTGGCCATGGTGGAAACCCCGCTGGCGCCACTGATCGCCCTGCTGGTCGCGTCACCGACCATGGCGCCGGACGCCTTTGTCCTGACCTGGCGCGGGCTGGGGAGCGAGTGGGCCTGGCTCAAGCTCGGCGGGGCGACGATCCTCGGCCTCAGCGCCGGCTTCATCACCTTGCTGCTGGAAAAACAGGGCTATCTGGCCGGCAACCAGGTGCGGCTCAAGCCGATCCATAACCCCGACGGCACCTTGGCGCCGGCACGGGTGATCGGTGCCGCCGCCGGGATCAAGGTCAAGAGCATGGTGATCATCCCTCGCGACAGCCGGCTGCACTTCATCCTCGACCGCACCCTCGATGCGGTCCAGTTCACCGGCAAGTTCCTGCTGCTCGCCATCGTCCTCGAAGCGGTCATCGTCACCCTGGTGCCGGCCTCGTGGATTCTCGGCCTGGTCGGTGCCAAAAATCTCAGCTCGGTGGTGGTCGCCGGCCTGATCGGGCTGCCGCTGCCGGTCAACCAGATCCCTCTGATCCCGATCCTTGCCGGACTTTTGCAGCGTGGCATGGATCCCGGCGCCGCCCTGACCCTGCTGCTGGCCGGGCCGGTCAGCAGCATCCCGGCGATGACAGCGCTCTATGGCCTGTTCCGTCCGCGGGTGGTCGGCGTCTTCCTGGCTGTCAGCCTGGGGGTGTCGATTCTGCTCGGTGCCATCTGGCAACTGCTGACGTGATGAAGTTCCGCCCCTTTTTCCTGCTGCTGCTGACGGCAATCTGCCACATTTACGGCTGCGTCGCCGTTTCTCCGCCTGTGCCGGTCCCGTCCGAGGTGCGCTATCGGGGAGAACTGCTGACTGCCGACACGGTCTGGTCGGGACGGGTGCTGATCGACGGTTCGGTGAAGATCGCGAAAAATGCCACGCTGACCATCACCCCCGGCACCGAGGTCGCCTTCGTGCGCCGTGACGATGACGGTGACGGCCTCGGTGACGGCACGCTGATCGTCGAGGGGCGGCTGGTGGCGGCCGGCACCCGGCTGGCACCGATCGTCTTTCGCAGCGCCGCACCGGATCCACAGCCCGGCGACTGGCTGGAACTGCGGGTCGACTTCTCCCGCGAGGTGCTGCTGAGCTTCTGCGAAATCCGCGATTCCGCCTACACCCTGCATGCCCACTTTACTCGCGGAACGGTCGAGGACTGCACCATCCGCCACAACTTCGACGGCTCGCGCCTCGGTCAGGCGACCTTCGCCTTCCGGCGCAATCTGATCGAGCACAACCGCGGCAAGGGGATCAACTTCCGCAACTCGCAGGTGACGATCGAGCAAAATATTATTCGTCACAACGAGGCCGGAATCTTTCTGTTCGAAAACGACCGTCCGGTACTGATCCGCGACAACAATTTTTACGACAACCTCGATAACCTGCGTCTCGGCGATTTTTATGCCGGTGACGTGACGGTCGGCAAAAACTGGTGGGGGACGGCCGATCCGGTTGCGGCCAATGCCACGATCTTCGACAAAAAGCGTGATCCGGGGATCGGCACCGTCACCATCGCGGTCGCTCCCGGGTGGATTCCCGAGACCGGGCCGCGTGACACTCTCGCGTTGCAGCCGGCCTGGACCCTGGCGACGGAAGGCTACCTCGATGCCGACCCGGTTGTCGCCGGCGACCTCCTGTACCTTGCCGGCTGGGATGGCCGGTTGCGTGCGGTTGCGCCGGATGGCCGGGAAGTCTGGCAGCGTGATCTGGGGCAGACCCTCGACAGCGCCCCCTTGCTTGACGGCGACCTGGTGATCGTCCAGGGGTGGGAGCGGCAGGTTGTCGCCCTCGACCGGGCCACAGGCCGCGAACGCTGGCGCTTCGTCTATCCGTCTTCGCCGGCCGACGACCATCGCCAGGGCGGACTGCTGGCGGTTGGCGAGCTGGTGCTGGTGCCGGCCTGGAACGGCACGCTGTATGCCCTGGAGGCGACGACCGGCACGCCGCGCTGGCAAGTGGCGTGCGGCCAACCCCTGCGCGCCCGCCCGGCTTTCGACGGGTCCCGCATCTATCAGCCGGCCGGCGATGGCAAGCTAACGGCCCTGACGACGGCAGGGGAGGTGCTCTGGCGGCGGGATCTGGCTGCACCTTTGCTCAGCGAACCGGTTCTTGTCCCCGGCGGGGTCGCGGTGCTGACCCGGGCTGGACTGCTGGCCGCCTTTGCCGTCGACGGCCGCGAACTGTGGCGGCGCGATCTGGCCGAAACCTGCTACTACGGGGCGCCGGTGCCGGTCGAAGGCGCACTGTTCGTCCCCACTGCCGTCGGTGCCCTGTGGAAGATTGCCAATAATAATGGCGCGGTCATCTGGCGCGCGGCGACCTCCGGGCCGGTCTACGCCACCCCCCTGGTCAGCGCTGGCCGCGTGTATCTCGGCGACAACGCCGGCACCCTGCAGGTCTTCGGTGCCGAGAGCGCGGCACTGCTGGCGAGCCACAAAGCCGGCGACGCCATCCAGTCACGACCGCTGCTCTGGGCCGGGCGGCTTCTGTTCGCCAGCCGCGATCATCGCCTGCACGCCCTGGCCGTCAGCACCGGAGCCGGGCCATGACCTCCCCTCTGCTTCCGTCTGTGGAGTTGCGCCGGGTGGGGGGCGGAATCTTCCTGCTCTGCCTGGCAACCCTGATGTACGAGCTGATCCTGACAAGGATCTTCTCGGTGCTGATGTGGTATCACTTCGCGTCGATGGCCATCTCCCTGGCGCTGTTCGGCATGGGGGCGGCGGCGCTGGCGGTCCAGCTGCGGCCACAGTGGTTCGCCGGCGAGGTGCGTTTCGTCGCCGCGCGCTGGGCGGTGCTGACCGGTGTCACCGTGGCCCTGTTTTTCGGAGTCTTCGTGCTCTTCCGCCTGCAGCCGCACGTTGGCTTCCAGGTGCTCTCCTTCTTCCATCAGCCATTCTTCCAGCCGTTCCAGCAGGGGTTCCAGGATCCCGGCGTACCGGCGGGGATGCTGCTGACCCTGACCATCCTCTACCTGGTCACCGCGCTGCCGTTCTTCTGTGCCGGGGTCACGCTGAGCCTGCTCTTCTCCTGTTATCACCGCGACTTCTCGCGCCTTTACTGCTGGGACCTGGCCGGAGCGGGTGCCGGGTGCCTGCTGGTCATCCTGCTCCTCAAGCTGCTCGGCGGTATCACCGCCATTCTTGCCATCGCCGCGGTGGCGGTGACCGGCGGGCTGCTGCTTCTCCCCGAGGAGCTGCCCCGCATCCACCGGCGGGGAGCCCAGGCGCTACTGTTGCTGCTGCTGGCGACGGGGGTGGCCCATCACCTGACCGGTTTCGCCGAGATCCGCTTCGTGCGGGGCCGGTTCGAGCCCAACCTGCTGTGGAGCGAATGGAACTCCTTTTCACGCGTGGCGGTCTATCCCGCCGAAGGGCAGAACCTCGACCAGGCCTGGGGATTGTCGCGCAGCTACCGGGGCCCGATTCCGGAGCAGTTGGGGATGGTGGTCGATGACACCGGCTATACCACCATGTATCGCTGGGACCGGCAGGGCGATCTCGGCTTTTTCCGCAGCAACGTCATCGGCCTGGCCTATCGCCTCAAGCCGGGGGCCAGGGCGCTGATCATCGGCCCCGGCGGCGGCAAGGACGTCCTGACCGCGCTGTCGCTGGAGGCTGCACACATTACGGCCGTAGAGCTCAATCCGCTGATTGTCGAGGCCGTCAACGACCGCTTCGGCGCCTTCACCGGGGAGCTCTACCGCCACCCGAAGGTGACGGCGGTGGTCGATGAGGGGCGCAGTTTCGTGCGCCGCGACCGCAACAGCTACGACGTCATCCAGGCTTCGGCGGTCTTCGGCCGGCAGGCGCCGGCGGCCGGTGCCTTCACCCTCTCCGAGGATCATCTCTATACCCGCGAAGCTTTCGCCGACTACTGGGACCACCTCACGGATGACGGGATTCTGACCATCTCCCGCTTCATCTTCGAGCGGGAAACGCTGCGTCTGGTCTCCCTCGGCCTTGACTTGCTCAAGGAACGCGGAGTGAAGGATCCGGCTGCCCACATCGCCGTCATCCGCGAGCGCGGTTTGGCCAATTTCATGCTCAAGCGCACGCCGTTCACGGCCGAAGAGTTGGCCCGGTTGCGCGAGTTGGTGCACGAGCACGAGTATCAGGTGGTGACCCTTCCCGACCATCGTGAGGGGGAGGGGGTGTTCCAGCGCCTGATCGCATCCCGTGGGGCGGCCGACTTCTATGCCGGTTTCCCGTTCGACATTGCCCCGGTCGACGACGACCGGCCGTTCTTCTACTACATGCTCAAGCCGGTCGACTTCCTCAGCCTGTTCCGTTTCCCCGAGCAGGCCAAGTTCGAGGACCGGGCGATCCTGACGCTGCGCAACCTGCTCGTGGTCGTCACGGTCTGCGTGACGGTCTTTCTCCTTTTGCCGCTGCTTTTGTGGCAGCGCCGCGACTTGCGCACCTTTGGCGCCGGCTGGCGGATCGGCTACTTCACCTGCCTGGGGCTGGGTTTCATGTTCGTCGAGATCGGCCTGCTGCGGCGCTTCAGCATCTTTCTCGGCCCACCCATCTATGCTCTGGCGGTGATCCTCTGCGCGCTGCTGATCAGCTCGGGAGTCGGTGCTCTCCTTAGCGGGAAACTCGCCGAGACGCGTTTGCGCAAGGGCTTGCCCCTGGTCCTGTTGGCACTGGTTTTGCTCAGTCTCTGCTACGGATTCGCCCTGCCGCCGCTGCTGGAGCGCTGGCTTGGCCTGGCGCTGCCGCTGCGCTGCCTGATCGCCGGAATTCTGCTCTTTCCGCTCGGGCTGCTGATGGGGATGCCGCTCCCCCTGGGAATGCGCCTCTTCCATCGCGATGGCAGCGCGGTGCCATGGAGCTGGGGGGTGAACAGCGCCACCAGTGTGCTCGGGGCCATCCTTGCCGTGGCGGTGGCGATGAACGCCGGCTTCACCCTGACCCTGCTGACCGGCACCCTGCTTTACCTGCTGGCGCTGCTGCCGGTGGCGAATTTCAAGGTGCAATGATGAACAGGCCCACAGTAAAAATTTTTTCCTGGTGCTCGGCGCTTGGCGTTTGGCTCCTGGCGCTTGGTTTGCTTGCCGGCTGCACCCAGGAGTCCGGCAGCGGCTTGGCCGGGCAGCTGCTTTTCCAGGATCGCCCGCTGGTGCAGGCCCAGGTTGAGATTTACCTCAAGGCCGACAAGGACCGTTCGATCCAGCCTTTCGCCGTGGCCACCACCGATGCCGGGGGGAATTACCGGATCGAACTGCCGCCGGGCCGTTACTTCGTCATCGGCAAACAGCGCGGCGAGGGGGCGGATGGACGCCCGCGCATGCTGATGGCCGATGCCCCCGGCAACCCCTATGCCGTGGAGCGCGGTATCGCGGCGGTGCCACCGTTCAACCTGCGCGAGATGGGGCGCGAAGGCGGGTTGTCGAGCGCCGCCGACAGCGGTGTCAGTGGCCGTCTCACTGCCGACGGCCGGCCGGTCGGTCGGGCCTTCGTCTACGTCTACACCGATACCGGCGCGGGGCTGATGGGGCCCTCCTACGGCGAGGCGGTGCAGGTCGATGCCGATGGGGCGTTCCGCATCGACCTGCCGGCGGGACGTTACCACCTGGTGGCCCGGCGCCGCGCCGACGGCAGCCGCGCCGGCGAACTGGTGCCCGGCGACCTCAACGGTAACTATCCGGGGAACCCGGTGGAGGTTCACCGCAGCGAACGCCTTGAACTGGGGACCTTTCCGTTGACGCTGATCGATCCGCAGGTGCATGCCAGGCGTCAGGCACAAGGAACCTTTACGGCAACCGGTACGACCCTCACCGGCAAAGTGCTCGACCCGCAGGGGGAGCCGGTCAGTGGAGTGCATGTCTTCGCCTATCTCGACCGGCGCATGGTCGGCAAACCGGTCCATATTTCGACACCGACCGGTGCCGATGGCCGCTTTCAACTGCACCTCGGTGACGGCGGGACCTACTTCGTCGGGGCGCGCAGCAAATTCGGCGGTCCCTTGGAGCCGGGGGAGTGGGTTGGCACTTACGATGGTCGCCCCGATCACGCGGTGACCGTGGTCAAGGGGCAAAACCAGGCCCTTGGCCCTTTGACGGTGCGGGAGGTGTGGTGAGAGTTCTGCTCCCCCTGCTGATGCTGCTCAGTGCCGGCTATGCCGAGGCTCTGACCCTGACGCGTGACACACGCTGGGGCGGCGAATTGCGTTTCGCCGAAACGGTCAGTGTTCCGGCCGGGGTCACCTTGACCATTGCCCCGGGGACCAGGGTCCAATTCCAGGGGGGCGGGCTGGAGGTGGCCGGGCGGCTCACGGCCGAAAGGGCCGATCTCGCTGGCGACAAGTGGGCAGGGGTGACCCTCAAGGGGTGCGATGAGCGGACCCGGCTTGCCGACGTCACCGTGCGCGGGGCGAAAACCGGCATTCTGGTCCAGGGCGGGGCGCCACACATCGAGCGGGCCTTGTTCGACGGCAACGAAACCGGCCTGGAGTTACGCGGGAAGGCGGCCGGGAGCGTGCGCGACAGCCTGTTTCGCGGCAACCGCAAGGTCGGCCTGTTCGTCAAGGACGACAGCGTGGCGCAGGTCACCGGCTGCCGCTTCGAGGAGCAGGGGAAGTACGGTGCCTACATCTACCGGGCCAAACCGGCCCGGTTTACGCAGAATCGTTTCGAGCGCAACCCGGTCGGGCTGATGGTCGCCTACTACGGCAGCGACCCGCTCATCGAGGAGAACGACTTTGCCGACAACGAGACCGCCGTCGAAGTCGACCGGGCCGCTCAGCCCGAGTTGCGCGGCAACCGGCTGCACGGCAACCGGATCGGGCTGTCCCTGCAGCGCCGGGCGGATCCGCTGGTGACCGGCAACCGCTTTGCCGGCAACGACGTGGCGATCAAACTGGCATTCTCCTCCTATCCGCGCATCACCGGCAACGACTTTGCCGGCAACAGGCTGGCGCTCAAACTGGAATTCCAGTCGACGACCTGGGAGCGTGAGCAGGGGGCGGCGGCGCGGGCCGGCGAGGTGGCTGCCGCCGGTGCCTTCGGCACCGGCCAGGGGGCCAGGACCGTGACCGAGGTGGAGCGGCGGCCTGAGGAACTCGACGGCACCATCGACGCTCGCGGCAACTGGTGGGGGACGGAAGGGACTGCCGAGCTGATGCGGCTCGGTGCAGAGGGGAATCCGGGTTTCATCTTCGACGGCCGGGACCAGCCGACGTTCGTGGAAAAAGGCAAGAACTATCCGCTCGATACGGTACGCTTTGTGCCGTGGAGCGATGCCCCGCATCTCAAGGAGGCCGCCAGATGATCCTGCGCCTGTTCCTGGCTCTCGGCGGCTTGCTGCTGCTGAGCGGTCCCGCCCTGGGCGCCTCCGGCATCCAGGGGCGTGCCGCCTGGCGCGGTGAACTGATCCCCGGCATCGTGGTCCGTGCCTACCGCAGCATCGGTGACATCGCAGCCGGCAGGCTCGTGGCCGAATCCGCCCCGGTCGGTCTCGACGGCACCTACAAGCTTGAGCTTCCCCCCGGCAGCTACTATCTCACGGCCCGTGACGGCAGCGGACCGCTGCGCGCCGGCAATTATTTCTGTTACTACAGCGGAGCCCCGGTCCAGGTGAATGCCGGCAGTTACCGCAACGTCGGTTTCAACCTGGTGCGCGTCCCGAACGAGTCCGTTCCGGAAAAGGCGCCGCGCTCTGGAGTTCGCGGAACCATCAGCTATCAGGACGCGCCGCTGGAGCGTTCCTATCTCTACGTCTACCAGGACGCGGAGAAGGGCTTCAAGGGGCCGGCCTACCTGATCCAGCCGGTGGAGAAGGGGAGCTTCCGGGTCAACCTCCCGCCGGGGAAATACTGGCTGCTGGCGCGCAAGCGCCTGCGCGGCGGCCAGTACGGGCCGATCGAGACCGGAGACTACTTCAACTTCTATCATGGCAACCCGGTGACGATCAGCGCCGGCGAGGTGCGCGAGGTCAGGATCGAGACGATCACCCGCCTGTCGATGCTCGAAGACGATTCCGGCGCCCCCTTTGTCGGTGTGCGCGGCAGCATCGTCGATGCCGCCGGCAAGCCGGTGGCCAGGTTGCATGTGTTCGCCTATCGCAGCCCGGAGATGACCGGGACCCCCGAGTTTTTCTCGGCGCCGACCGGCGCCGACGGCAGGTTCGACCTCTCCCTGCCTGAAGGGGGACCGTTCTACTTGCTGGCCCGCCAGGAATTCGGCGGCCCGGCCGGAGAAGTCGAGCTTTACGGCCGGCATGGCATAGCCGTGCAGGTCGACCCGAAAAAACCGCCGATGGAGGTGACCATCCATGTGGCCCCGAAAAATTAGCCTTATCCTGCTGGTGACCGCGCTGGCCATGCTGCCGCAGGCGGTGGCGGCCAAGACCCTTTCCGGGACGACGCGCTGGTCCGGGACGGTCAATCTCGATGAAGCCGTGACCGTGCCGCGCGGCGCAACCCTAATTGTTACCGCGGGGACCACGGTGGTGCCGAAGAATGCCGATGCCCTGATCAACGTCAGCGGCAAACTGCTGGTCGAGGGGACGGCCGCGGCCCCGGTGGTCTTCAAGGGGAAGGGCGATTGGCGGGGGATCGAGTTTTTCGAAGGGGAGAACGGCAGCCGCATCCGTTTTGCCCGCTTCAGCGGGGCTTCAGCGGCGCTCAGTACCATCGCCACGCCGTTCGCGGTGAGCGACAGTCACTTCGAGAAGTGCGAATTCGCCATCAAACTGGTGCGCGAGGGTTCCCCGACCATCGAAAACAATACCTTTGCCGATAACGGCATCGGTGTTTCCAGCGAGATGAAATCGAACCCGCGCATCCGCGGCAATCGCTTCAACAAGCACAGCAAGTCGGCGATCGTGGCCTCCCATGGCAGCCGCGGCGACATCACCGACAACCAGTTCACCGACAACCAGCAGGGGATCGCACTGATCCAGCGCTACGAAGGGCGGCTGGCCAACAATCAGTTCGTTGGCAACGAGACAGCGGTTTTCTGCAACCAGACGCAGAGCACGCCGGTCATCGACAAAAACCGCTTCGAGAAGAACAAGCTGGCGATCGTCAATTTCTCCTTCTCCTACCCGGTGGTCAGCAATAATCAGTTTCTGAACAACGGCAAGGCGTTGCAGAACGATCAGTACGGATCGCCTGTCGTCGAGAACAATCTTTTTAACGGCAACGCGACGGCGCTTTACAATAACAAGAAGTCCAATCCCAAGGTTCGCCTCAACCAGTTCGACAACAATGAGCTGGCGCTGTTCTGCGATTTTTCCTCCTACCCGGAGGTCAGGCAAAACAACTTCAGTGGCAACAAGATGGGGGTGAAACTCGGCATTTACCAGAGCGCCGACTGGGAGCGCCGTTCCGGATCGCGGGGGATCATGCAGCGTGAGGCCGAGGCCCGTCAGAGCCAGAACCCGCTGCTGGCCAAGGCGCCGACGCAGTTCAACGACATCGTCGACGTCAGTGGCAACTGGTGGGGGAAGGACACGGCCTTGCTGACCGCCGCCGGAGACAAGGGGAACGTCGCGATTTTTCACGACCGTCTCGATCAGCCCGAAGTCAGCTACGAGAAGGAAGGGTTCGGCCCCGGCAAGTTCAAGCTCGACCGGATCCAGTTCGCCCCCTGGCTGAAGGATGCAGTCGCCGGAACCGGGCCGAAGGGAAAGCCGTGAGACGCTGGCCTGGACTGCTCGCCCTCTTGCTGCTGCCGTTTTCTCTGCAGGCAGCGGTGATCGAGGGGAGGGTGGTGCGTGACGACCGCCCGCAGCCCGGGGTCATCGTTCAGGCCTTTGCCGGACTTGACTTCACGGCAAAATCGCTGGCGACCTCCAGCCCGAGCAGCGAAGACGGCCGTTACCGGTTGGAGCTCCCCGCAGGGAGTTATGCGTTGTTCGGCTGGTCGGCCGATCGCAGCCTGTTCGCGTTCTGCGGCCGCAATCCACTGACCGTGCCCGCTTCTGGCGAGCCCCTGTGGGCGGGGCTGCAGGCGGTGGCGGTCGAGGCGCCGCAGCGGGATTCCTATGCCGACCAGTACAGCGCCGGCATCGAGGGGCGCGTGCTGCTTGCCGGCAAGCCGGTGGCCGATGCTCATGTTTACCTGTACCTCGACCCGGGCGAGGATTTGAAGGGGCAGGGGTACCGGATGTCAGCGCCGACCGACGCGGACGGTTACTTTGCCTTTGACGGACTCCCCGAGAGCGGCTACTTTCTGGCGGCGCGCAAGCGCCTCGACGGCCAGCGCGTCGGTCCGGTGCGTGAGGGCGATCTCTACGGCATCTATCCCGGCAACCCGTTCACCGCCCGGTCCGGCGAACTCGCACGGGTCACCGTGCATCTGGCGGCCAAGGTCAAGGAGGCCGTAGAGGCGGAAAGTTTCGGGCGCGGCGGCGGCCCGGAATTGCGCGGTGTCGTGACCGATGCGCAGGGGAAGGGGGTGGCAGGCGTCCATGTCTTCGCCTACACCGATCGGGTCATCGGCCATCAGCGCCCGGCGGCGCTCTCCCCCCCGACCGGACCCGACGGCGCTTTCGTGGTGCGCCTGCCTGCCTCCGACACCTATTATGTCGGGGCGCGCGAGTTGTACGGCGATTCACCGGCGCCGGGGGAGTTGTTCGGCATGTACGACGCGAGTGCCGACCACGGCGTGACGGTAAAGGACGGCGAAGCGCCCGGAGCAATCACCATCGTGGTCGAGCCGATCAGGCTGTGAACCAGACACAAGCCGCAAGGCACCACAAACGACGGTTTGTCCGTCGTGGAGTTATCTGGAACATTCAAGGTTTTTTTCAAAGGATGTTCGCTCATGGTTCGACAAGCTCACCACGAGCGGAGTTTCCAAAGAGTAGACGTTCTAGAGACCGTTCACCCTGAGCCTGTCGAAGGGTGAAAATGATTTTTTTGCGAGAGGTTCTTGCCGAAAGGGGTTTTTATTATGAACGATGCCAATACCAAGGAAATCAAGCTGGAGATTCAGCTTGACGAGGAGATGGCCCAGGGGGTCTACGCCAATCTGGCGGTCGTCAACCACAGCGATACCGAGTTCGTCCTCGATTTCATCTTCGTGCAGCCGCAGGCGCCGCGTGCCAAGGTGCGCAGCCGGGTGATCACCTCACCGAGCCATGCCAAGCGCATGCTGCTGGCCCTGCAGGAGAACGTGGCGCGGTATGAGAAGATGTTCGGGGCGATCGAGCCGGCGATGCAGCGGGTGGATGAAGCTGAGGGGCATTACCACTAACCTTCGGGGGCCCGATGAAAAACCCCCGCCTGCGTTGTTGCCCTTGCCCTCGTCGTTGCGACGTCCCTACGGGTACGCCTCGCTCCTCGGACATCGGGCGCCGAGCACTCGGGCATTTTTGATCGGCTTGGTTTTGGAAGGTAAATAATGCGTTCCGCACTTTTTTTGATCCTCATACCGCTTCTCACCGCCTGCGCGGTCGCCCGGCCGCCGCTGGAACTGGCCGATGCGGTGATCAGCGATCGCCAGGTGTGGTCGGGAGAGGTGCGCATCCGCGGGGTGGTGACGGTGAAAAAGGACGGCCACCTGACGATCCTGCCGGGAACCCGGGTGGTCTTCGAACCGCTCGATCGCGACAAGGACGGCATCGGCGACGGCGAACTGCTCGTCGAAGGCGGGCTGGTGGCGCGCGGCACGGCCGAGGCGCCGATCGTCTTCACCAGTGGCGCGGCTCAGCCGAAAGCCGCCGACTGGAAGTATCTCTATCTCGATTTCGCCCGCGAGGGAGAGCTCGCCCACCTCGTCAGCGAATACGCTTACAGCGGGGTGCAGATCCACTTCTGCAAGGCGACGGTGACCGATTCGGAGTTCCGCTACAACGTCGACGGCCTGCGCTTCTCCACGGTCAACCTGCTGGCGGCGGGGAACCGGATGCATCATAATACCCACGGGGTGCGTTTTGAAGAGCGGCGCAGCCAGGCGCACCTGCATCATAACGACATCCGCGACAACGACATCGGGGTGTTCGTGGTGACCCGCTCGGACGATGCCGCGCGGATCGAATTCAACAACATTGCCGGCAACCGGCAATACAACGTGAAGATGGGGTTGGAACAGCCGGGGGACGTCACCCTGCCGCGCAACTGGTGGGGGAGTGCCGATCCCGAGATCGTCGTCAGGGGTTTTTTCGATGACCGCCAGGACCCTGCCCTTGGCCGGGTCCTGGCCCCGCAAGCTTTGTCCGGACCGGTCGCTCCTGCCGACTGGCTCAAGCATCAAGGAGATGTGCGATGAAAATCCTCAAACTGGTTCTGCTGGCCTTTCTGCTGGCTCCGTTGACGTTGCCGGTTCCGGCTGTGGCCTGCGTCGGCAAGACTATCGTAGTCGGTGCCCTCGACACCCCGCAGCAGCAGTTGCTGGCCAACATGCTCGCCGTCCTGATCGGCGAGCGCACCGGCACAACCGTCAAGGTGGTTCCGGCAGCGACGCATGAAGCCGCTCACCAGGCGCTGCTCAAGGCGGAGCTCGACATGTACGTCGGCTATACCGGGGTTGCCCAGGTCAAGCTGCTCGGTGCGCCACCGCTGGCTGATCAGGCGGCTCTTTACAAGGCGGTCAAGGATCGATTCAACCAGGAGTTGAATCTGGTCTGGCTGGAGCCGTTCGGCTTTGCCGACCCCAGGCTTGCTCCCAGCGGCACGGTGGCCGAAGCCGCCCCGGTGGTGCGCAAGGATACCCTCAAAAAATTTCCGGCCCTGGCCCGTCTGATCAACAAGCTGGGCGGAACCATCAGCCTGGAAACCATGCAGAAACTGGAGGCCGGCGTGAAGGGCGACAACGCCAAGGATGTGGCGCGCAAGTTTTTGAAGGAAAATCGGCTTATTTAGAAGCAGGTTGAGGTTAAGGCTGAGGTTGAGGTTCAAAGGATGATCGCTTATGAGCCAACTTGATCGCCGCACCTTTGTCAAGGCCGCGCTCGCCGCTGCCGCCGTCGGCAGTGTGCCGGTCATCGACCTGCTTGCCGCCCCGGTCATGGCGGCGGAGATGCCAGCGCTGGCGGTGCGCAAGGGCACCGACATCCCCATGCTGGTGCGCGACACCCTAGGCGCTTTGGGCGGAATGGGGAAGTTCGTCAAGGCCGGCCAGACGGTGGTGGTCAAACCGAATATTGGCTGGGACCGCACCGTGGAGTTGGCCGCCAACACCCACCCCGAGGTGGTGCGCGTCCTGGTGGAGTTGTGCCTCGAGGCCGGGGCGAAAAAGGTGCGCCTCTTCGACCGCACCTGCAACGACCCGCGCCGCTGCTACACCCAGAGCGGCATCGCGGCGGCGATTGCCAACGTCAAATCCGACCGCGTCGAACTGGAGCACATGGACCCGCGCGGCTATCGCGAGGTGGCGATCCAGGGGGGGAGGTTTTTCGATCGCTGGGAGTTCTACCAGCCGGCCCTGGAAGCGGATGTCTTCATCAACGTGCCGATTGCCAAGCACCACTCGATCTCGCGCCTGACCCTGGCGATGAAAAACCTGATGGGGGTGATCGGCGGCAGTCGCGGCAAGCTGCACACCGATATCGCCGAGTCTCTGACCGACATCAACAGCGTCCTTCCCTCGACCCTGACGGTGATCGACGCCACCCGCATCCTGGTGGCCAACGGCCCTCAGGGGGGGCGGCCTGAGGACGTCCGGCGTCTCGACACCCTGATCGCCTCCCCCGACATCGTGGCCGCCGATGCCTATGCAGCCACCCTGTTCAGCCTCAAGCCCGAAGAGGTGCCGAGCATTGTCGCCGGCGCCCGCCGCGGCTTGGGGGTCATGGATCTCAAGCGCGTGCGCATGGTGTGAAGAACCTTTCCTGGACATATGCCCGCCGTGCCAGCCAGATTCTCTGCCTGACCGGCTTCCTCTGGCTGTTTGTGCAGACCGAGTATCGCGGGGTCGACAACCTGCCGTACCCGGTCGGCCTGCTCTTCCGTCTCGATCCGCTGGCCGCCCTGGCCGATGCGCTGGCTTCCGGCCCCTTCGGCTGGGGTCTGCTCTGGCCGGCCTTGCTGGTCCTGCTGCTGACCGCCGTCTTCGGCCGCTTCTTCTGCGGCTGGATCTGCCCGCTCGGAGCCACCCTCGACGGTCTTGGCCGCCTGCTCGGCCGCGGCCGCCGGGCGTTCTCCCCCTCCTTGCGGCGGGTCAAGTACTACCTGCTCTTCGCCCTCTCCGCAGCAGCCCTCGGCGGTGTGCAACTGCTCGGCCTTTTCGACCCGCTGGCCATTTTCCTGCGCTCTCTGGCGCTGGCGCTCTACCCGGCCTACAACTACGGGGTCAACCGCACGTTTGACGTCCTCTACGCCGTCGACCTGCCGGTCGTCACCCCGGCCGCGCAGGCCGTCTTCCCCTGGTGGCGCGACCACCTGATGGCGTTTCACCAGCCGTATTTCGCCCTGAGTTTCTTCACTTTGCTGGTGTTTCTCGTCATCGTCCTGCTGGAGAAGTTCGAACACCGCTTCTGGTGCAAGCACCTCTGCCCCCTCGGCGCCCTGCTCGGAGTCTGCTCCCGCCATGCCCTGTTGCAGCGGACCCCGAAAACCCTCTGCGCCGACTGTCAAAAGTGCGACGTTCTCTGCCGTTCCGGGGCGGTGCACGCGGACGGCCACCGGCGCAGCGAGTGCCTTTTGTGCCTGGACTGCACCGGCTTCTGCCCGGAGGAGCGCGTCCGCTTCGGGCTGTACGCGCCGCGGCGCAGCGGTCCCGGTATCGACCTCGAGCGCCGCGGGGTGGTCACGGCCCTGGCCTGCGGCGTTCTCGCCGCCCCGGTCGTGCGCATCGCGCCATCGGCGGAACGCACCAACCCCTACCTGATCCGCCCCCCGGGGGCGGTGGCGGAAGCCGAGTTTCTGGATCGCTGCGTACGCTGCGGCGAGTGCATGAAAGTCTGCATCGGCGGCGCCTTGCATCCCGCCTGGCTGGAGGCGGGCCCGGTGGGGCTGTGGACCCCCCTGCTGGTGGCGCGGGTCGGCTACTGCGAGTACAACTGCACCTTGTGCGGACAGGTCTGCCCCACCGGAGCGATCAAACGCCTGCCCCTGGAGCCGAAGCGCAAGACCGTCATCGGCCGGGCGGTCTTCGACAAGGACCGCTGCCTCCCCTTCGCCAAGGGGGTCGAGTGCCTGGTTTGCGAGGAGCATTGCCCGACCGGCGAGAAGGCCATCGTCTTCGAGGAAAAGGACGTCATCGTTGACGGTGCCGCCCGCCGCCTGAAATTTCCCAAGGTGGTCGACAAACTCTGCATCGGCTGCGGCATCTGCGAAACCAAGTGCCCTCTGGAAGGAGCCAGCGCGATCCGCATCATCAGCGAGGGGGAGAGCCGGCGCGAGCGCAAGGGACTGCCGGCCGGACCGTACGGCTGATGCGTCACACCCTGCCTTGCGTCGCCCTGTTTCTGCTCTCGGCCACAGCTTTTGCCGCCGGAGCAGGTCCGCTCGTTATCGACGATTTCGAGCGGGGACTCTCTCCGGCATGGACGGTCAAATCGTTCAAGGGAGAGACCGCTTACCGGGTCGTCACCGACCATGGCAGCCAGGTCCTGCAGGCCGACAGCCGCGGCAGCGCTTCTGGTCTGGTGCATAAGGTTGACATCAATCCCCGTGAATGGCCGGTCCTCACCTGGCGCTGGAAGGTGGCCGGCACCATCCCGCAGGGCGATGAGAAAAGCAAGGCGGGCGACGATTACGCCGCCCGCATCTACGTCATCTTCCCCCACTGGTTCTTCCCCAAGACGCGCACCCTCAACTACATCTGGGCCAACCGCCTGCCGCAGGGGGAGTTCCTCGCCAACGCCTACTCCGGCAACGCCATGATGATTGCTGTGCGCAGCGGCCCGGAGCAGGCCGGCCAGTGGCTCGGCGAGCGTCGCGACATCGTCGCCGACTATCGCCGGGCCTTCGGCGAGGAGCCGTCGCGCATCGGTGCGATCGCCATCATGACCGACACCGACAACACCGGGGCCCGGGCCTTGGCCTGGTACGATGATCTGGTGTTGCTGGGCAATAATCGAGCGCCCTGATGATGCATTACGACCGCTATTTCAAGCCGGGTCAGAAAGTGGTGCTGCGCCGGGTTGTCGTTCCCCAGGGCGAGGCCGCCTGTCTCGACAGCCTGACCGGCTGGCTGGCTTCGTGTGATGCGGCCGGCTTTGTGATCAGGCCCCAGGATGCGGGGGCGGGTGACGAGATCTTGCCGGGAACGCTCTTCGAGCTTCTGGGCGACATCTACGATTTCGGCATGCGCCTGACGGCAGGCTTCGACAGGGTTCTCGAAGACGGGACGATCCGCCTTTTGCCCGAGGGCGATCTGGAATTCTTCTTCCGGCGCCAGTATCTGCGGGCAGACTGCTCGCTTTGGCTAGGCTATCGGCGCGGGGCTTCCCTGCGCCCCCTGCGCGGTTTCTGGCAGGGCTGGTCGAAAGATCCGGCGGCCGTCAAGGCCGCCGCCCTCCCGCCGTTTGCCCTGCACAAGCTCTCGCTTGGCGCAGGGGGGGTGGGACTTGCCGTTCCCGCCCCGGCCAGCGAGGGGGAGTCATTCCTGCTCTTTCTGGCACTGGACGATGACAAGCCGCTGATATGCGCCGTTGCCGAGGTGGTACGGGTCGAGACTTCGGGTAGCGCCGGGCTGCAGAACGTAGGTCTTCAGTTCCGCAATCTTCTGGAGAATGACCGGCGCAGGATCGAACTGTACGTCAGGCGAATGCTGTGGGTGCAGAAAAGCGAAAGCGAGGTTTCATAGGGACGGGATCGAGGACTCGACCCGGTTGCGGCCGGCGTGCTTGGCCCGGTAAAGGGCGTCGTCAGCCTCACGGATCAGGGTGTCGACGCTGACGATTTCGGAGCCTGGACGGCTGGATACGCCGAGACTGATGGTCAGGCAGAGCGGGTTCATCGAGCCGCCGAGCTTGATGCCGTCAACCGCCTCGCGAATCCGCTCGGCGACCAGCAAGGCGCCGGAAAGGTCGGTTGCGGGGAGGATCACGGCGAACTCCTCGCCGCCGAAGCGGGCGGCGATATCGTAGTCGCGCAACTGGTTGCGCACGACCCCGGCCACGACCTTGAGGACCACATCGCCCTGCTGGTGGCCATAGGTGTCGTTGATCTGCTTGAAATGATCGATGTCGGCCATGATCAGGGAAAGGTTTTGCCCGGTTCGCGTGCTGCGCTGGAACTCCTTCTCGAGGGCGTCCATCAGCGCCCGGCGGTTGGCCAGCGAAGTCAGGGCATCGGTATTGGAAAGCTCCTCGAGCTTGCGGTTCTGCTCCTTGAGGTGGTCCTGCAGCCGCTTGATCTTCAGCTGAACCTTCACCCGGGCGATCAGCTCGTCGGGGTCGAAGGGCTTGATCACGTAATCGCTCGCTCCCCTCTCCAGCCCCTTGACCTTCTGAGTGGACCCCTCGCGACCGGTCAAGAGGATCACCGGGATATCGCGCACCTCCGCCCGGCTCCGGTGCAGGTCGAGAAATTTCAAGCCGTCCATCCCCGGCATTTCCAGGTCGCAAAGGACAACGTCGACCGGTTCCGCGAGCAGCAGCTTGAAGCCCTCGAGGCCGTTTTCCGCTTCGAGATAGCGGCCGAACAGCCGTGCCGGCTGGAGGATGTCGACCACCTGGCGGCGCATGGTCTTGGAGTCGTCGATGATGAGCAGGGTTCTGGGCACGGGGCTGTCTCCACCGCGATAATAAAGCGATTCCGCTGGAAAATGTAAAGGGCTGATTTGTCGCCGCGGGGAAGAGGGGCGGCTGCGCTCCGGCCGTGACCAGGACGGGGAGCTAAGAAGCCGCGGCGGCCACGACCCGGTTGCGGCCGCCGTGTTTGGCCCGGTAGAGGGCATCGTCGGCTTCGCGGATCAACTGGGTGAGCGTCTCGACCTCCCTGTGGGGGATGGCTGCGACACCGAAGCTGGCGGTCAGCTTCAGGTCGGCCAGGCCCCCGTCGAAGGTGAGCTCCTCAATCTGCTGGCGCAACTGCTCGGCAACCCGCACCGCCTCGCCGAGCGATCTCTCCATCAGGACGATGGCGAACTCCTCGCCGCCGTAACGGGCCGCGAAGCCGTCCCCTTCCAGCAGCAGGTCGCCGATCTTGGCCAGAACGGTGTCGCCGGCCTGGTGGCCACGGGTGTCGTTGAGCCGCTTGAAGTGGTCGATATCCAGCATGACCAGAGCGAGTGGCGTCCCTTCGCCGGTGGCGGCCGTAAAGGCTTCCTGGAGCACCTCCAGGAAATGACGGCGATTGGCCAGGCCGGTGAGCGGGTCGGTGCGCGACAGCTGCTCCAGGCGGCGGTTGCTCTCGCGCAGCCGGTCCTGGAGCGACTTGATCTTGAGCTGCACGTTGACGCGGGCGATCAACTCCCCGGCATCGAACGGCTTGGTGACGTAGTCGCAGGCGCCGCGCTCCAGGCCGCGGATCTTCTCTTCGCTGGTTTCATGGCCGGTGAGGATGATGACCGGAATCTCCCGCCAAAGCTCGCTGGCACTGAGCCGGTCGAGGAGACCGAGACCATCGATGCCGGGCATCTCCAGGTCGCACAGCACCAGATCGACCCTTTGTCGCTCCAAAAGGGCGAGGGCCTCCTCCCCGTTTGCCGCGGCCAGGAGGGTAACGTCCAGTTGCGCCTGGCGCAGGGCGTCGAGGATGACTTCCCTGGCGACTGCGGAGTCGTCGATGACGAGGATGACCGGTTGCAGCTGCTCCATGACAAAGCCCCTTTAATCAGAAGCATACGTCATCGCCAGCGGTTAAGCAAAAATATCCGGTGTTTTTTCGCCGGCGCCGGTTAAATCAGGTATACTTGGCAGCAGAGGAGAACTTAGGACAGGAGGCTGTCATGTCATTGGGCAAAACCTGGTACGCGCCGGAAGCTGCGGCCGAACAGTTCGGCATCACCGTCGGCCAGATTCTCGAGTGGGTCACGGAGGGGCTGGTGCGCGCCGAGCAGGAGGGCGAGAAAGTCACCTTGGTCAACATCGATGATGTCCGCCTCGAAGTCCAGGCGATGGTCGACCGCTCCTGAGCGCAGATGGCCGTGCCGACACATTATGATGCGGTGGTGGCCGGCGGCGGCATTGTCGGCTGTGCCACCGCCCTGGCCCTGACCGCGAACCATCCCGGCCTTAAACTCCTGCTGCTCGAAAAAGAAACCCGTCTCGCCGCCCACCAGACCGGGCACAACAGCGGTGTGATCCATGCCGGCCTCTACTACAAGCCCGGCTCGCTGAAGGCCGCCAACTGTACGGCCGGGCGCGAGGCGCTTTACGCCTTTTGCGCCGAGCACGGCATCCCCCATGAAAACTGCGGCAAGGTCGTGATCGCCGTCGACGAGCGAGAATTGCCGGCGTTGGATGAGTTGGAGCGCCGTGGCCGTGCCAACGGCCTGGCCGGCCTGGAGCGGCTCGATGCCGCCCAGGTGAGGGAACGGGAACCCCATGCGGCGGCGCTGGGCGGACTGTTCGTGCCGCAGACGGGAATCGTCGATTACACGCGGGTCACCGAAGTGATGGGAGAGCTGGTGCGGCGTCGTGGAGGAGAAGTCCGTCTCGGTACGCGGCTCGACGCGGCACGGGGAACGCCCGACGGGGTGCGCCTGTCGACCTCCGCCGGCGAGGTGAAAGCCAGCGTCCTGGTCAACTGCACCGGGCTGCATTGCGACCAGGTGGCACGGCGCTGTGGCGTCGAGCCGGGGGTGCGCATCGTGCCGTTCCGCGGCGAGTACTATCTGGTGCGCCCCGAACGGCGCGAACTGGTCAGGAACCTGATCTACCCGGTCCCCGATCCGACCCTGCCGTTCCTCGGCGTCCACTTCACGCGCATGATCGACGGCTCCCTGGAGGCCGGGCCGAACGCGGTGCTGGCTTTCAAGCGCGAAGGCTACCGCTGGCATGATGTCTCGCCGGCAGACCTGTTCGATACCCTGGCCTTCCCCGGTTTCTGGAAGCTGGCCGGGCGCCTGTGGAAGATCGGTGCGGGCGAATATCGCCGCTCCTTCTCCAAGCGGGTTTTTGTCAGCAGCCTGCAGCGGTTGGTTCCGGAGATTGCCATGGCAGACGTGACACGCGGCGGGGCGGGGGTGCGGGCCCAGGCGGTCGATGGCGACGGCAAACTGGTGGATGACTTCCGCATCATCGCCAGCGAGCGGATGGTCCACGTCCTCAACGCGCCGTCGCCGGCGGCCACGGCTTCGCTGAGCATCGGCCGCACCATTGCCGCCGAGGTCGGTCAATTGCTGCAAGGCTAGGTTGTTGCGATAAAGGCCGGCACAGCGGGTGCGGGCCTTTGGAATCAGTAGCGGATTGCAAACTCCCCGGACGCTCCCGGCCCGTCCAGCCACTCCACGGTCAGTTCGTCGACCGCCGCTCGCGGCGGGCCCTGCCGGCACCAGGCGATGGCCCGCTCGACCAACTCCCGTTCCCCCTCGAACAACGCCTGCACGCTGCCGTCGGGCAGGTTGCGCACCCAGCCGCGCAAACCCAGCCCTTCGGCCATTTCCCGCGTCGACTGCCGGTAAAAGACCCCCTGTACCCGCCCCGTCACCCGCACCTGTGCCCGTACCGTCATTCCTGCTCTCCGCGGATCATGGTGAAAAACTGTCGTTCGTCGAGGATTTTCACTCCTAAAGCCCGGGCCTTGTCCAGCTTGCTGCCGGCATTCTCGCCGGCCACCAGGTAGTCGGTCTTCTTGCTGACCGAGCCGGCCGCCCGGCCGCCGAGCTGTTCGACCAGCGCTTCGGCTTCGCTGCGGCCCATGCCGGCGAGCGTGCCGGTGATGACGAAGGTCAGCCCGCTCAAGGCGCCGTCGCGCTGCACAGTCGCTTCGGCGGCAGGACTGACGCCAAGCTCGTCGAGTTTGGCCAGCAGCTGTTGAGTGGCGGGGTCGGCAAAATAATCGGCCAGCGCCTCGGCGACCTTGGGGCCAATCTCGTGGATCTGCTTGAGCTGCTCCATGTCGGTGGCTGCCAGCTCTGCCAGGGAGGGGAAGCGCTTGGCCAGAATCTTGGCCGTATGCACGCCGACGTGGCGGATGCCGAGAGCGAAAAGCAGGCGCGACAGTGGGCGGGTACGGCTGGCGTCGATCGCCTGCAGCAGTTTCCCTGCCAGCACCTCGCCCATGCGCTCCATAGCGAACAGGTCCTCCTGGGTCAGCCGGTAAAGGTCGGCGACATCCTCGATGCGCCCGCGATCAAGGAGCTGCTGGAGCTGCTTCTCGCCGAGCCCCTCGATATCCATGGCGTTGCGACTGACGAAATGCTTCAGGCGCTGCAGCAGCCGCGCCGGGCAGAGCGGGTCGGTGCAGCGCGGCACGACCTCGCCGGGCTGTCTCTTCACCACGCCGCCGCATTCGGGGCAGCTCTCCGGCAACGGCACCGGCTGTTCCGTGCCGCGCCGCTCCTCCGTCAGCACCTTGACCACGTCGGGAATGACGTCGCCGGCCCGCTCGACGATCACCTGGTCGCCGACGCGTACATCGAGCCGGACGATTTCGTCCCAGTTGTGCAGACTCGCCCGGGAGACCATGACGCCGCTGACCTCGACGGGCCTTAAGTGGGCGACGGGGGTGATCGCTCCGGTGCGGCCGACCTGCAAGCCGACGGCTTCGACCACGGTGCGGGCCTGCCGCGGCGGAAATTTGAAGGCCACCGCCCAGCGTGGTGAGCGGCTGACCTCGCCGAGTTCACGCTGCAGGGCCAGGTCGTTGACCTTGGCCACGACACCGTCGATCTCCATCGCCAGGCGGTCGCGCCGTTCCTGTAGCTGCTGGTAGTAGGCGACGACCCCCTCGCTCCCGTGCACCACGGCGGTATCGACCAGATTCACCGGCAGCCCCCATGACTGCAACCTCTCCAGAAGTTGCCGCTGACTGAGCGGGGCCACCCCTTCGAGACGTCCGACTCCGTAGCTGCAGAATTTTAGGGGGCGGGCGGCGGTGACGCCGGCGTCGAGCTGGCGCAGGCTGCCGGCAGCGGCGTTGCGCGGATTGGCGAAGGTCTTCTCGCCGGCGGCCTCCTGGCGGCGGTTGAGCTGGCGGAAGTCGGCCAGTTCCATGAACACCTCGCCACGGACATCGAGCAGGGATGGGCAAGGGGGAACCAGCTGCTGCGGGATGCCGGCGATGGTGCGCAGGTTGTCGAGAATGTTCTCGCCGGTGATGCCGTCGCCACGGGTACTGCCGGCAATGAGCCGGCCGTTCGCGTAGGTCAGCTCGACGGCGAGGCCGTCGAGCTTCGGCTCGCAGGCGTACTCGATGGAGTCGCTGCGGGCCAGGAACGTGGTCCGCAGGCTTTGGTCGAACTCCTCGAACTCGCCGGCATTTTTGACGTTCCTCAGCGAGAGCATCGGCAGGGCATGCGGCACCGGGGCGAACTTTGCCAGCGCTGCGGCCCCGACCTTCTGGCTTGGCGAAGCCTGGTCGATCAGCTCCGGGTGTGCCGCCTCCAGGGCCAGCAGCTCACGGAACAGCGCGTCGTATTCGGCGTCGGAGATCTCCGGGGCATCCTCCTGATAATAGAGGCGATTATGCCGTTCGATCTCGGCGCAGAGTTCGGCGTAACGCTGGAGAGTGAAGAGGTCGGCCATGACAAGCGGACTCCGGTCGCAATTGAGTTGCGCAGATTTTATAGCCTGAATCGGCAAATAAGGAAAGATTTTGGGAACTTCTCCCGCGGGTTCGGCGCAACCCTGACAACTCTTCCTAACGCCTGAAAAATAAGAATATTTTCTAAGTTTTCGGTTGACACGCCGCAAGCTCGGCGATATATTCTGCCCAATTGGTGGTGAATCGTGTAATTTTAGGCCAAAAGGGGCCAAAATGGGTTTTCAGGGTGTCTACTATAACGCGATCGACGCCAAGGGGCGGGTCAGTATCCCGGCGCGCTTCCGGGAGCTCCTTGCGACCGGCGACGATGCCCTGGTGGTCACCCAGGATCGTGGCGGCATCGTCGCCTATCCGGTTGCCGAGTGGGATGCCTTCATGCGCAACTTTGCGGCGCTCCCCTACGACGAGTTCCGTGAAGCCCTCTATTTTGCCACTGTCACTCCCGCGACCCGCTGCACGTTCGACAAGCAGGGGCGCATCCAGATTCCTCAATCCTTGAGGGAAAACTGCCAGCTTGATACCGACGGCGAGCGTGACGCGGTCATCGTCGGTGCCGACCGTTCGATCCAGGTGTGGAACAAGGGGAAGTACGCGGCGATGCTGGCCGAGGCCGAGCAGCGCCTGGCCCAGATGCGTCAGCGCAGGCTGGAACTGGGATTGTAGCCCTTGGCCACCGACTCCTTTCGGCATCTGTCGGTGATGCCCCGGGAGGTGGTGGAACTTCTGGCCCCCCGTCCGGGTGGTCTCTATCTCGACGGCACCCTTGGCGGCGGAGGTCATGCGCGCCTGATTCTGGAGGCAAGTTCGCCGGACGGCCGGTTGATCGGCCTCGATCACGATCCTGCCGCGCTGCAGGCGGCGGGGGCGTTGCTGGCCCCGTTCGGGGCGCGGGTCACCTTGCGGCGCGGCAGCTTCGCCGAGATGGCCGAAGTTGTTGCTGGGCTCGGGGAAAGCCGGCTCGACGGGATTCTGTTGGACCTGGGGGTTTCCTCGCATCAGCTGGATACCCCGGAGCGCGGGTTCTCGTTTCGGGAAGAAGGGCCGCTCGACATGCGCATGGACCCTGCCGGTCCGGAGACGGCCGCCGATCTTCTGGCAACGGCCGAGGCCGGCGAACTCAAGCGGATCTTTCGCGACTACGGCGAGGAGCGCTGGGCTGCCTTGATCGCCAGGGAGATTGTGAGGATGCGCGACCGCGAGCCGTTGACCACCACCCGCCAGCTGGCCGAACTGGTCTCCCGGGTGGTCCCCGGCGGGAGGGTGCCGCAGCGCATTCATCCGGCGACCCGGGTTTTTCAGGCCCTGCGCATCGCGGTCAACCGGGAGTTGGAAGCCCTGCAGGCCGGCCTGGATGCGGCGTTGCGGTTGCTGGGTCCCGGCGGGCGCCTGGCGGTGATCAGCTTCCATTCGCTGGAAGATCGTCTGGTCAAACAGACCCTACGGGCGGCCGCCGGTCCCTGCACCTGCCCGCCGCGGCTGCCGGTCTGTGTCTGCGGTCAAACAGCCCAGGTCAAAGTTCTTACCCCGCGCGGGTTGACCGCCGGCGCGGCTGAAATCGAGGCCAATCCCCGCGCCCGCAGCGCTGTGCTGCGCGGCGCCGAGCGATTGGCCGCCTGAAGGAGGCAAGCATGTCGAATTCATCCATCGCGCTACCCAAAATCAACGGTTTTGCCCTGCGCCGGCCGCGCCTGCTGCCGGTGCTCGGCTTTATCGTACTGCTGAGCATGGTTTCCATCTTCTTTGTCTGGTGCCGGGTGCAGGCAACCAGCCTCAGCTACGAGATTTCCAGCCTCGAGAGCAGCGTACGCAAGGCCAACCAGGAGACCGTGGCCCTGCGCCTGGAAATCGCCACCATGAGCACGCCGCAGCGCCTCGAGCAGGTCGCCGTAAGAGATCTGGGCTTGCGCTTCCCGGCGGCGGCACAGGTTCATACCGTCGACTGAGCGATGAAGAACCTGGAGCGCGGCATCGCCATCCGCATCCGCCTGCTGGGGATTCTGTTCCTGGTCGGGTTTGCCCTGGTGGTGTGGCGCGCCTTCAGTCTCCAGGTGCTGCAACAGCGCAACTGGGTCGAAATGGCTGAACGCCAGCATCAGAAAACCATCCCGCTGATCCCCCAGCGCGGCACCATCTACGATTGCAACGGTGAAGCGCTGGCGATGAGCATGGAAGTCGACTCGATCTTTGCCGAGCCGCGCAAAATGCAGAACCGCGACGAGGCCGCCCGGCTGCTGGCGCCGATTCTCAACCTCCCCGTTTCCACCCTGCACGCCAAATTGGCAACCGACAAGGGGTTCGTCTGGCTGAAGCGCCAGGTTCCGCCGGACCAGAGCCAGCGCGTGCGCAATCTCAAGATCGAATCGGTCGGCGTGGTCAAGGAGCATCAGCGCTTTTATCCGAACTCCACCGTCGGGGCGCAGGTCATCGGCTTTACCGGCCTCGACCCGAACGGGCTCTCGGGGCTGGAGGCCACTTACGACAAGACGCTGCTCGGCCGCGGCGGCTACCTGATAACGGAGCGCGACGCGCTTGGCCGGGGGATCGGCGCCGGGGAGCCGGTGATCGAGGGGGCGACGCGCGGCCACGACCTGCACCTGACCATCGACGAGAACATCCAGTATATCGTCGAAAAAGAGCTGGCGGCCGGGGTCGAGGAGTTCCGCGCGGCCGCCGGTGCCGTGATCGTCATGGAGCCGGACAGCGGCCGGATTCTGGCCATGGCCAACCAGCCGACCTTCAATCCCAACGCCTTTGCCAAGTACCGCCCGGCCGAGTGGCGCAACCGGGCGATTACCGATACCTTCGAGCCCGGTTCGACCATGAAGGTTTTCGTCATGGCTGCAGGCTTGAACGAAAAGGTGGTGACGCCCACCCAGTTGATCAACTGCGAGGGTGGCTCCTGGAAGGTAGGCGGCCGCGTCATTCATGACAGCCATCCGCACGGGGTTTTGACCGCCGAAGATGTTCTCAAGGTCAGCTCCAATATCGGCTCGGCCAAGATCGGCCGGATGTTGCAAAAGGAGCGGCTGAACAAGTATCTTCGTGATTTCGGTTTTGGTCAGAAGGCTGGCATCGAACTCTCCGGAGAAGAGAACGGCATCCTGCGCGACCCGAGCCGCTGGTTCGAGATCGACCTGGCTACCATCTCCTTCGGTCAGGGGGTGAGCGTAACGCCCTTGCAGTTGACCACCGCGACCGCCGCCATCGCCAACGGCGGCTACCTGATGGAACCCTATCTGGTCGAGAAGGAAACCGACAGCGAAGGGCAGGTCATCAAGGAGCGCCAGCCCAAGGTGGTCCGGCAGGTGGTTAGCAGCGAAGTGGCTTCCCGCGTGGCGCGCATGATGGAGAGCGTTACTGCCGATGACGGCGGAACCGGGGGGAAGGCGCGGGTGCCGGGGTTCCGCGTGGCCGGCAAGACCGGGACCGCGCAGAAGGTTGACCCGGTGACCCGCGGTTACTCGGCGGACAAGCGCATCGCTTCTTTCGTTGGCTTCGTGCCGGTGGAGGATCCGCGCCTGGCGATCATGGTGATGATCGACGAGCCGCGCGGCCAGGTGTATGGGGGTCTGGTGGCCGCGCCGGTGTTCGCCAAGATAGCCACCCAGTCCCTGCACTATCTGAAAGTCAAGCCGAGCGAACCGCTTCAGCCCGGCGATTCGCTGCCGTCGACCGAGGAGATCCTTGCCCTGCTCAAGAAGGAGAAGGAGGAGGAGGCCAAGGCCATGGCAGCGGAAGCCAAGAAGACCGAGGCGAAAAAGGCTGACACCAAGGTGGCGGCGAAAGGGCAGGAAGAGGCTGCCGAGAGCGATCCCGGGACGACCCCCGAAGCCGCGGAGGGCGAGGTCTCGTCCGTTCCGGCCGGGCCGCAGATGCCTGACTTCAAGGGGATGAGCTATCGGCAGGTTCTCGATGTCATGCAGGCCAGCGGGCTCAACATCAGCCTGCGCGGCCACGGGCGGGTGGTCGAACAGTCACCGCCGGCCGGTGAACCGGTCCGCTATGGGACGCCGGTTTGGGTGAGGCTCGAACCCCCCGGACAAACCAACGCCGCGACCCAGGGAGTTCCACGCGGATGAACAAGACGTTGCAACAACTGCTGGACGGAATTGAAATCAAGGCGCTGCGCGGGTCGACAGACGTCGTGGTGCGCGGCCTGTGTTACGATTCGCGCCGAGTGCAGCCTGGCGATGTCTTCTTTGCCTGGCGCGGCCGGCAGCAGGATGGCCACCGCTATCTGGCCGATGCGGTCAGGGGCGGAGCCGCTGTGCTGGTGGTTGAGGAGGCTCCGGCCGAGGCGGGGGCGGCAACCGTTGTCGTGGTCGCCGATTCGCGCCGGGCCATGGCGCTGATGGCCCGCACCTTCCACGAGGATCCGTCCCAGGGGCTGGCCGTGGTCGGTGTGACCGGCACCAACGGCAAGACCACCACCACCTACCTGCTCGAAGCGATCCTGCAGGAGGCGAGTCTGGCACCGGCGGTGATCGGCACGGTCAACTACCGTTTCGGCGGCGAAATTCACAATGCGCCGCACACCACCCCCGAGGCAGTCGAACTGCTCGCGACGGTCGCCGGGTTCAGGCATCAGGGGGCCCGTTCGCTGGTCATGGAGGTGTCCTCCCATGCCCTCGACCAGTATCGTGCCGATGGCATCCGCTTCGGGGTGGGCGTCTTCACCAACCTGACCCCTGAGCATCTCGACTACCATGGCGACATGGACAGCTACTTCGCCAGCAAGCTACGGTTGTTTGCCGAACTGCTGCCGCAAAGCGGCGGCCGGCCGGTCGCAAACATCGACGATTCCTACGGGCGGCGCCTGGCGGCCATGCTGCCCAACGTACTGACCTGCGGGCGCAGCCCGGAGGCCCATGTCCGTCCTGAGCAACTGTCCGTGACGCTGCACGGTATTCACGGGACGGTCCACACCCCTGTCGGGACGGTAAGCGTCGCCAGTCGCCTGGTCGGCGATTACAATGTTGAAAATCTGCTTGGCGCCATCGGCGCGGCTGTCGCCCTCAACCTGCCGCCTGCCGTGATCGAGCGTGGGATCGCCGGTGCCGTGGCCGTTCCCGGACGCCTCGAGCCGGTGGAGAATGACCGCGGTGCGGTCTTGCTGGTCGATTACGCCCATACCGGCGATGCCCTCGATCGGGTGTTGCAGGCTCTGCAGGCGCTCAGCCCCAAGCGCATCCTGACCGTGTTCGGCTGCGGAGGCGATCGCGACCCGCGCAAGCGCCCGGTGATGGGGGAAGTCACGGCTCGTCGCTCCGATATCGCCATCGTCACCTCCGACAACCCGCGCACCGAGGACCCCCTGGCGATCATCGACATGATCCGTGGCGGCGTTGCAGCGATTCACCCCCGCGAATGGACCCGCCAGGAAGCGTCTGCAGCGGCCGGGCGCGGCTACGTGGTCATCCCTGACCGGCGCGAGGCGATCCGTTTCGCGGTCGATCTGCTGCGCCCGGGAGACGTGCTGCTGGTGGCCGGGAAGGGGCATGAGGACTACCAGATTCTCGGTACCACCCGGATTCATTTCGACGACCGCGAGGAGTTGCGCGCGGCCCTTGCCGCCGGAGGAACACTGTGAACGCCATGGATGTGCGGACCATTGCCGCGGTGACCGGTGGCCAGATTCTGCACAACGGCGCCGATGTGGTGGTCAGCGGCTATTCCACCGACAGCCGCACCCTGCAGCCGGGCGACCTGTTCGTGCCGCTGCGCGGCGAGCGCTTCGACGGTCACGACTACCTGGCTCAGGCCGTGCGCAACGGGGCCGCGGCCTGCCTCAGCGAAGAGGTGGTGGCCGGGCTGACCATCCCGGTGGTGCAGGTGCGCGATACGCTCAAGGCCCTGGGGGATCTGGCTCAGGCCGTGCGCCAGCGTTTTGCCGGCCCGGTGATCGGAGTGACCGGCACTTCGGGGAAGACCACCACCAAGGAGATGCTGGCGGCAATCCTGGCGCGTACGGGACCCGGCCTGAAATCCGCGGGGAACTTCAACAATCTGATCGGTGTGCCGCTGACCTTGTTTGGCCTGTGCGAGGACCATCGCTGGGCAGTGATCGAGATGGGGATGAGCGCCCGCGGCGAGATTGCGCGCCTGGCACAGGTGGCCGCACCGCAGCTTGGCGTGATCACCAATGTCGGTGCGGGCCATCTGGAGAACCTGGGCGGACTCTCCGGGGTCGCACGGGCCAAAGGGGAGCTGTTCATTGCCCTGCCCCCCGGCGGCACCGCCCTGGTCAACGCTGACGATCCGCAGGTCAGTCAGCTGCCGCTGGCCAACGGGGTGCGGCGGGTGCTGTTCGGCGTCCATCCCGAAGCGCAGGTGCGCGCCAGCGACATCCTTGCCATCGATGGTGGCGTGCGCTTTACCCTGCATCTGCCGGAGACCGCGCTGCCGGTGCAGCTGCCGGTCCCCGGCCGCCACAACGTGCAGAACGCTCTGGCCGCGGCGGCTGCAGCCTGGGTCCTGGAGGTTTCTACCGCCGACATCGCCGCCGGATTGGCGGAGTTTCGCCCGTGCCCCGGGAGGATGGAGCTGTTGCACCTCCCCGGGGAACTGCTGGTCCTTGAGGACAGCTACAATGCCAACCCCCTGTCGATGGGGGCGGCTCTCGACGCACTTGACGATCTTGGCCGGACGGGACGCCGCCTGGCGGTGCTTGGCGATATGCTCGAACTCGGTCCGGCAGCGCGCGATCTGCATCGCGAGGTCGGCACCTTGGTCGCCGAACGGGCCGACTGGCTCTTTACGCTTGGCGAGATGGCGCGCGAGATTGCCGCCGGAGCCGAAGCGGGCGGTCTGCCCCCCGGGCGGATCTTCTGCGCCGCGACCGTCGACGAGTTGGTCGGCCGGTTGCGCGAAGTGCTGCACCCCGGGGACCGGCTTCTGGTCAAGGGGTCGCGCGGCATGCGCATGGAGCGGGTTACCGCATGTTTGCGCGGTGAAGAACCGCCAGCCGGCCACTAGGGGGACGACCGATGCTCTACCACCTGCTCTATCCCCTGCACACCAAGTTTTCGGTGCTGTTCGTTTTCAAGTACATCACCTTCCGGACCATTTATGCCACCATCACCGCCCTGGTCATCAGCTTTCTGCTCGGCCCGTGGATGATTGCCAAACTGCAGGAACTGCAGATGGGGCAGAGCATCCGCAAGCTCGGTCCTGAGTCGCACTTCAAGAAGGAGGGGACACCGACCATGGGGGGGGCGCTGATTCTTACCGCCATTGTCATCCCCACCCTGCTCTGGGCTGATCTGACCAATATTTACGTCTGGCTGACCCTGCTGGTGACGGTCGGTTACGGCATCATCGGCTTCACCGACGACCTGCTCAAGGTCCGCAAGAAGAACAGTGACGGCCTGTCGGCACGGCAGAAGATGTTCTGGCAGATGTTGCTGGCCATGGCTGTCGGCGTGGCGCTCTGCAAGTTTTCGACCTTTCCGACGACGCTGACCGTTCCGTTTTTCAAGACCCTGCGCCCGGATCTCGGCCTGCTCTACATCCCCTTTGCCATGCTGGTGATCGTCGGGGCGAGCAACGCCGTCAACCTGACCGATGGCCTCGATGGCCTGGCCATCGGCCCGGTGATCATCGCCGCCGGCACCTATCTGCTTTTCGCCTATCTGGCCGGGCATGCCAACCTGGCCAACTATCTGCAGATCACCGGGGTCTCCGGAGCCGGGGAGCTGGCGATTCTCTGCGGCGCCATGGTGGGGGCCGGCCTCGGTTTCCTCTGGTTCAACAGTTACCCGGCCCAGGTGTTCATGGGAGATGTCGGCAGCCTGTCCCTCGGCGGGGCGATCGGCACCATCGCCGTCATCACCAAGCAGGAGATCGTGCTGGTCATCGTCGGCGGGATCTTCGTGATGGAGGCCCTGTCGGTCATCGCCCAGGTGACCTCGTTTCGTCTTTACGGCAAGCGCATCTTCCGCATGGCGCCGATCCATCACCACTTCGAGCTCAAGGGGTGGCCGGAACCGAAGATCATCGTGCGCTTCTGGATCATCAGTATCATTCTCGCCCTGATCGGGCTGTCGACCTTGAAACTGCGCTGATGATGACGGACTACCGAAATAAACGGATTGTCGTGGTCGGTGCCGGGCGTTCCGGGATCGGGCTGGCTCGTTACTTCAATGAGCGTGGGGCGCACGTCACTCTCTCCGACCGGCGCCCCCCCGAGCAGCTGGCGGGACTCGAGCCGCTCGTCGCCTTGCAGGTCTGGCTCGATCTTGGCGGTCATACGGAGGCGCTGTTCGGCGCTGCCGACCTGATCGCATTGAGCCCCGGCGTCCCCCTGGAGATACCGGCGATTGCCGGGGCGCTGGCCAAAGGAATCCCGGTTCTCGGCGAGATCGAGATCGCCTGGCGTGAATTGCCCCAGCCGATGGCGGCGATTACCGGGACCAACGGCAAGTCGACGGTGACCACGGTCATGGGCGAAGTCTTCCGTGCCTGGGGGAAACGGACCTTCGTCGGCGGCAACCTCGGGACGCCGCTGATCGAGGCGGTCGGTACCCCCTGGGATTGGCTGGTGGTGGAGCTTTCCTCCTTCCAGCTGGAGACGATCGAACATTTTCGTCCGCGCTGGGCGGTGCTGCTCAACATCACCGAGGATCACCTTGACCGCTATCCCGACATGGCCAGCTATCAGGCGGCCAAGGCCCGGCTGTTCGAGAACCTGGACGCCGGCGACTGGATGGTGCTCAACATCGACGATCCGCGGGTCATGCAGGCGGCCGCGTCATCGCCAGCCGGCTGCGTGCCGTTCAGCGGCAGCCGGCCCCTGCAGGAAGGGATGAGCCTGCAGGGCGACGATCTGGTCTGGCGCTGGAATGGTGCCGAGACGCGCTTTGCCGCCAATGAACTGCGCATCGGCGGCCAGCACAACCTGGAGAACGTCATGGCCGCCCTGATCCCCCCGCTGGTCGAGGGCTGCCCGCCGGAAGTCGCCTGGCGCGCAGCCACCGCCTTCGCCGGCCTTCCGCATCGGATGGAACTGGTGGCCGAGATCGGCGGGGTGCGCTGGTACGACGATTCCAAGGGGACCAATGTCGGCAGCGTGGTCAAAAGCTTGGCCGGCCTCAAGGCTCCGGTCACGCTGATCGCCGGCGGCAAGGACAAGCAAGGCGACCTTGCCCCGTTGAACGCCTTGATCGCCGAACGCGTGCGGGAACTGATCCTCATCGGCGAGGCAGCGCCGCGCATGGCGTCCGCCTTTGCCGGCCTGACCAGCATCCGCCGCGCCCAGAGCATGGACGAGGCGGTGCAGATGGCGGCGCAGCTGACCCCGGCCGGGGGGACGGTGCTGCTCTCGCCCGGCTGTTCGAGTTTCGACATGTTCAAGAGCTACGAGGACCGCGGCCGGGTATTTGCCGCGGCGGTGAAGGCTTTGACCGGATCGGGGGAGGGCAGACATGGAGCTTAGGAAGGGGCACGATCAGTCGCTGCTGCTGATGGCTATCGGCCTGACCTGCCTGGGGATCGTCATGGTTTTCTCCTCATCGTCGATCATGGCGATGCGCGAACACGGGGACAGCCTCTATTTCCTCAAGCGCCAGGGGATCTACGCCCTGGCCGGCTTCAGCCTGATGGCGGTCATGATGCACTTCAACTACCAGCACCTGCGCAAGCTGGCGGTGCCGATCCTGCTACTGTGCATTTTTCTGCTCGTCCTGGTGCTGATTCCGGGGATCGGTGCGCGGATCGGCGGGGCCAAGCGCTGGATCCGCCTGTTCGGTTTCTCCCTGCAACCGGCCGAGTTCGCCAAACTCGGGCTGATCATCTTCATGGCCCACTCCCTGGCGCGCAAGCAGGACAAGATGCGGAGCTTCAAGCTCGGCTTCGTCCCCTACATGGGACTGCTCGCCATTCTCCTCGGCCTGATGCTGATGCAGCCCGACCTGGGGAGCGCCCTGACCCTGGCACTGGTGGCGATGGTCATGATGTTCATTGCCGGCACGCGCCTGGCCTACATCGCCGGCCTGGGCGTGCTCTCCCTGCCGTTCCTCTACTTCCTGGTGATGAACGTCGATTACCGGCGCAAGCGCATCATGGCCTTCCTCAACCCCTGGGAAGATCCCAGCAATACCGGGTTCCAGATCATCCAGAGCTGGATCGCCTTCGGCTCCGGCGGCTCCCTTGGCAACGGCCTCGGCGAGAGCAAGCAGAAGCTGTTCTTCCTTCCCGAGGCTCACACCGATTTCATCTTTGCCGTGGTGGGCGAGGAACTCGGCTTCATCGGGGTCATCATCATTGCCTCGATGTTTCTGCTGCTGGTGCTGCGCGGTTTCCGCGCGGCGATCCACGCACCGGACAACTTCGGCTGCTACCTGGCCTTCGGCATGAGCCTGTTGATCGGAATCGAGGCCTTCGTCAATATGGCCGTGGTCATGGGGCTGGTGCCGACCAAGGGGCTGGCCCTGCCGTTCCTCTCCTACGGCGGCTCAAGCCTGATGGCTTCGCTGATGGCGGTGGGGATTCTCCTCAACGTCTCCAGCAAGACCCCCGGCGAGGTCCGATGAGGCTGCTGCTGGCCGGCGGTGGGACCGGCGGGCATCTTTTCCCGGCGGTAGCGCTGGCCGAACAGCTCAAAAAGGAAGAGCCGCACGCCGAAGTGCTCTTTGTCGGCACCGAGCGCGGCCTGGAGTACCGGCTGCTTCCGCCCCTGGGCTGGCCGCTGCGCACCATCTCCATGAGCGGCTGGGCCGGTTTGGGGGTCGCGGCACGCTGCAAGGCCTTGGCCGGGCTGGCTAGGAGCCTTGGCGAGTCGCGGCGCATTCTCAAGGAGTTCCGCCCCGACGTGGTCGTCGGCGTCGGCGGCTATGCGTCGGTACCGGTGCTGCTGGCCGCCAGGCTGGCCGGGGTGCCCTGCCTGATCCACGAACAGAATGCCTGGCCGGGGCTGGCCAATCGGCTGCTCGGCCGCTGGGCCCGGCGCATCTGCCTGTCGTTCCCCGATGCGGCCCGCGGCTTTCGGGGCGGGCGTACGGTGGTGACCGGCAATCCGGTGCGGTCGGCGATGGAAGCATGCCCGGAACTGCCGGGAGGGGAGACGCTGCTGCTGGTTTTCGGCGGCAGTCATGGCGCCCGGGCGATCAATCGCGCGATGCTGGCTGCCCTGCCGCAACTGGACGCGTGGCGCGGCAGCCTGCAGATTGTCCATCAGACTGGTGCCAGCGAGGTCGACGGCGTGCGCGCCGGCTATCTCCAGGCCGGGTGGAACGACGTCAAGGTGGAGCCGTTTATCGACGACATGGCCGCCGCCTACAGTCGGGCCTGGCTGGTGGTCTGCCGGGCCGGGGCCACGACGCTGGCCGAGTTGAGCGCCTGTGGCCGCCCGGCAGTGCTGATCCCTTATCCGCATGCCGCCAACAATCACCAGGTGGCGAATGCCGCGGCGCTGGCCGCCAAAGGGGCGGCGATCATGATCGAGGAGCGTGACCTCAAACCCGAGGAACTTGGCACCCTGATCGGTGGGTTGCTCGCCGACCGGGCGCGCCTCGCACAAATGGCCGGTACTGCCCGCAGCCTGGCCCGACAGGGTGCCGCGGCGCGACTGCTGGCCGAATGCCGTGCCGTGGCCAAGGTCCCCTGAGGAGGAAGCATGTACGGCAGAATCCGTAAAATTCACTTCGTTGGCATCGGCGGCATCGGCATGAGCGGTATTGCCGAGGTGCTGCTCAATCTCGGCTACCAGGTCTCCGGTTCCGATCTCAAGGAGAGCGATATCACCCGGCGCCTCGCCGCCCTCGGCGGCGAGATCGCCTACGGGCATCGCGCCGAGAATCTGAGCGAGGTCGATGTGGTGGTCACCTCCACCGCGGTGCGTGCCGACAACCCTGAGGTTCTCGAAGCGCATCGCCTGCTGGTGCCGGTCATCCCGCGTGCCGAGATGCTCGCCGAACTGATGCGCATGAAGTACGGGGTGGCCATCGCCGGTACCCACGGCAAGACGACCACCACCAGCATGGTCGCGACCGTCCTCACCCACGGCGGCATCGACCCGACCGTGGTCATCGGCGGTCGCCTCGATCTGTTCGAATCCAACGCCAAACTCGGCCAGGGGAAGTTCCTGGTTGCCGAGGCCGACGAGTCGGACGGCTCGTTTCTCAAGCTGTCGCCGACCATCGCCGTGGTCACCAACATCGATGCCGATCACCTCGACTACTATCGCGATCTCGACCAGATCAAGGAGACCTTCGTCGATTTTATCAATAAGGTGCCATTCTACGGGCTGGCGGTGCTGTGTCTCGACGACCCCAACCTGCAGGCGCTCATCCCGCAGGTCAAAAAGCGCTTCGTCACCTACGGTCTGGCCAACCAGGCCGACTTTTACGCCACCGCCATCGAGCATCGCGCCGACCGCACCGCCTTCACCGTGCACTATCGCGGTGAAGAGCTCGGTCGCGTCGGCTTTCGCATGCCGGGGCGGCACAATGTGCTCAACGCTCTGGCCGCTGTCGCCGTGGGGATGGAGTTGGGACTCGATTTTCCGGCCATTGCCGATGGCTTCAAGGACTTCGGCGGGGTCGGGCGACGTTTTCAGATCAAGGGGGAAATCAACGATATCATGGTGGTCGATGATTACGGCCACCATCCGGCCGAAATCAAGGCCACGCTTTCCGCCGCCCGCAGCGGCTGGCAGAGACGGGTGGTGGTGGTCTTCCAGCCGCACCGCTACAGCCGCACCAAGGCGCTGTTCGATGAATTCGTCACCGCCTTCTATCAGGCCGATCACCTGGTGATCATGGATGTCTATTCCGCCGGCGAGGATCCGATCCCGGGGGTTGCGGCCAGCGATCTGGCCAGGGGGGTCAGCGGCCATGGCCACCGCTCCTGCGTCTATGCGGCTGATCGTGCCGCGGTCCTGAGCCATTTGCACGAGGCGGTCCTGCCGGGCGATCTGGTGATCACCCTCGGGGCCGGCAACGTCTGGCAGGTCGGCGAGGAGTTTCTGGCCGGGCTCAAGGCGCAGGGAGCCAATGGATCCGGCGGTGCTTGAGGAACTGGGCCGGCGCTGCCGCGGCGAATTGCTGCGTGACGAGCCGCTGTGGCGTCACACGACCTGGCAGGTCGGCGGTCCGGCGGCCGCCCTGTTCCGTCCCGCCAATCAGGTCGACCTGGTCAGGGCGGTCCGTCTGCTGGCCACGTCGGGCGTGCCGTGGTTGGTCCTCGGCGGCGGCAGCAACCTTCTGGTGCGCGACGGTGGTTTCGCTGGCGTGGTGCTGGATCTTAAAGGGCTGGCGGACGTGCGCTTCGGGGCCGATGGCCTGGTCGAAGCCGGTGCCGGCGCCCGCCTGAACACTCTGGTCAAGCAGCTGGTCGCGGCCGGGTTGGGTGGCCTTGAGGCCTTGGCCGGCATCCCGGGGACTGTCGGCGGTGCGGTGGTGATGAATGCAGGGGCCGGCGGTCAAAGTCTCGGTCAGGTGGTGACCGAGGTGGAAGTGCTGTCCGGCGAGACCTTCGCCTGGCGTCCGGCGCCGGAACTCGGCTTCGCCTACCGCCACAGTGCCCTGACCGCCAGCGAAGTGGTCACGGCCGTGCGGATGCAGCTGCGGCCGGAAGATCCGGAACTGCTCTCCGCTACCTATGCCGAGGCCCTGGCTCACCGCCGCCAGGCGCACGCGGTGGGTGGCCCGAGCGCGGGGTCGGTGTTCAAGAACCCGCCGGGGCAAAAAGCCTGGGAGCTGATCGACAAAAGCGGCTGGCGCGGGCGCGGCATCGGCGGAGCGCAGGTGGCCGATCGCCATGCCAATTTCATCATCAATGCCGGCGGAGCCATGGCGGCAGACATCGAAGCGCTGATCGAGGCCATTCGTGCCGATGTGCTGCAACAGTCCGGGGTCACGCTGGAAGCGGAAGTCCGGATCGTCGGCGTGCCGGCCGCTAACAAGGGGACACCATCATGAACCAGACAGCGACAGGCAACGGAGCGCGGATCGTCGTCCTCATGGGCGGGCTGTCCGCCGAGCGTGACGTATCGCTGCGTACCGGCAGTGCCGTACTGAAAGCCTTGCAGGAAAGCGGACATGACGCAATCGGTCTCGATGCCGGCACCGATCTGCCGGCACGTCTGATGGAACTGGGGGCGGAGAAGGTTTTCATCTCCCTGCACGGACGCTTCGGGGAGGACGGGACCGTACAGGGGCTTTTGGAACTGCTGCAAATCCCGTATACTGGCAGCGGCGTGCTGGCTTCCAGCGTGGCGATGAACAAGGTGGTCGCCAAGCAACTGCTGTGTCAGCATGGTGTGCCGACCGCAGAGGGTGCCGTCTACCGGGCCGGTAACGATCAGGCGGCCTTCGTTGCCGCGCGGCGCAGCTACCCTCTGGTGGTCAAGCCGGCCCGCGAGGGTTCGACCATCGGGGTCAGCATCGTGCAGGATGCCGCCGGACTGCAGGCCGGGCTCGCCGAGGCCCTGCGGCATGACAGCCTGGTGCTGGTCGAGGAGTTCATTGCCGGCGCCGAGGTGACGGTCGGGGTGCTCGGCGATCAGCCGCTGCCGGTCATTCAGGTTGTCCCCAAAGGGGGCTTCTACGATTACCAGTCGAAGTACACGCCGGGACAGACCGAATACCTGTTGCCGGCGCCGTTGCCGGAAGCGATTCTCTGCCGTCTGCAGCAGGCGGCGGTGGCTGCCTGCCGGGCGCTGGGCTGCCGCGGTGCGGCGCGGGTCGATTTCATGGTCCGCGGCGAAGAGTTGTTCTGCCTTGAAGTCAACACCATCCCGGGGATGACTGAGACCAGCCTGCTGCCCAAAGCCGCTGCGGCAGCCGGCATCAGCTTCCGCGAACTGGTGCTGCGTATTCTTGCTGATGCCGGGTTGAACAAGTAGGCTGCCAAGGGGGCCGGGGATGGTCGACTACAAGCACAACCTCAAAAGGCACAAGCCGCCGAAGGTCAAGGGCAACAAGCGCAAGGAGGAGAATCGTCCGCCGCGCGACTGGCGCAAGCTGCTGTTGCGCCTGCTGCGGGTCAGCCTTTTTGCCGGCGGGGCGACGTTGCTGGTGGCGGCGGTGATGATCGGCCTGCAGTTCCTGCGCGAATCCGACTACTTCACGGTGCGCAACGTGACCGTGCACGCCCAGCAGCGGGTCAGTGCCGAGGAGATTGCGGCGTCCTCGGAGATTCGCAACGGCGTGGGTATCTTCGATCTCGACCTGGCGGAGATCGGCCGCAAGATCGAGGAAAACCCGTGGATCGCCCGGGCCGAAGTGGTCCGCTCCCTCCCCGATGAAGTGGTGATCCGGGTCACAGAACACCAGCCGTGCGCCATCGTGCAACTCGACTACCTCTATTATGTGAACGCCGACGGAGAGGTGTTCAAGCTGCTTGACGCCAGCGACCGTCTTGACCTGCCGATTTTCACCGGCATCGACCGCCAGTACCTGCTTGACCACCCCGACGAGGGGCGCGCCTGGCTGCAGCAGGCCCTGTTGCTGGCCGAAGGCCTGCGCGGGAGGAGCCAGTTCAATCTTGACGACGTTTCGGAAATACGTATCGACCTCGAGACCGGATTGGTGGTACATACCCGTGAACATGGCGTGCCGGTGGTGTTCGGCCGGGATGATTTCGGGCGCAAGCTCGATCAGTTGGAGCGGATTTACGCCGAACTGGAGCCACGCCTGACGGCATTGTACTATATCGACTTGAATGTGCCGGACCGGGTCGTCGTCAAGGTCGATCCGAAATATGCGGCCGGGCGCAACGAAAAGCAGCGAGGAAAGGGATTGTCATGAGCAAGAAGGGTGAGAACCTGATCGTCGGTCTCGATATCGGCACCACCAAGATCTGCGCGATCGTCGGCACCATGACTGAGAGCGGTCTCGACATCGTCGGCATCGGGACCAGCCCCTCCCGTGGCATGCGCAAGGGGGTGGTGATCAACATCGAGGGGACCGTGACCGCGATCCGCAAAGCCATCCAGGAAGCCGAACTGATGGCCGGTTGCGAGATCAACTCGGTCTTCGCCGGGATCGCCGGCGGACACATCGCCGGGATCAACTCGCAGGGGGTGATCGCCATCAAAAGCCGCGAGGTGACCGCCGAGGATGTGCGCCGGGTCATTGATGCCGCCAAGGCGATCGCCATCCCGATGGACCGCGAGGTGATCCACATCCTGCCTCAGGAATTCATCGTCGATGACCAGGACGGTATCCGCGAGCCGCTGGGGATGAATGGTGTCCGGCTGGAAGTACGGGTGCACATCGTCACCGGGGCGGTCGCCAGCGCCCAGAATATCATCAAGAGCTGCCAGAAGGCCGGGGTGGCGGTCGGCGACATCGTCCTCGAGCAATTGGCCTCGGCAGAAGCGGTGTTGACCCAGGACGAGAAGGATCTCGGTGTGGCGCTGATCGATATCGGCGGTGGCACCACCGACATCGCCATCTTCGTCGACGGTGCCATCAAGCACACGTCGGTGCTCTCTCTGGGCGGCAATCACCTGACCAACGACATCGCCGTCGGCCTGCGTACCCCGACCCAGGAGGCCGAGCGGATCAAGCAGAAGTGGGGATGCTGCCTGGCCTCGATGGTCGGCAAGGATGAGACCATCGAAGTGCCGTCGGTTGGCGGCCGCGAGCCGCGCGTTCTGTCACGCCAGCTGCTGGCCGAGATTCTCGAGCCGCGTGTCGAGGAGATCTTCACCCTGGTCAACCGCGAGCTGATCAAGAGCGGCTATGAAAATCGCATCAGCTCCGGGCTGGTGATTACCGGCGGCTCGGCGATCCTGCCGGGGATGCCGGAACTGGCCGAGCAGATCTTCAACCTGCCAGTGCGTCGTGGCACGCCACAGGGGATCGGCGGGCTGGCCGACGTGGTCAACTCACCCATCTATGCCACCGGGGTCGGCCTGGTCAAGTACGGCAGCCGCAACATGCAAAGCAAGAACTTCGCGATCGGCCAGGAGAATGTGTTCGACAAGGTGGTGCGGCGCATGAAGGAGTGGTTCGGGGAGTTTTTCTAGGAAAGGGTTCTTTTCCGCCCTGTCGGTGTCAATCTGCGGGATTTCTTGTGCGGCGTACCAACGGGTACGCCTCCGCGGCATCCCTTGATTTCCTGGCCAGGACGAAAAATCCCTCCTTTCTAATCAGGAACGGGCCCGTGGTGTTGCGCTCCGTGCTGGCCTACCTCGCGAAGTTTTCTGACATCCGGTTGATCTTCCGAATCTTTTTTGTGATCGCTTGAATTTGCTCATATAGCGTCTTGACCTGAAGTCGCCCACAAGATATTGTATCCCCCACGTGTTATTTAGTCTGTCGGAGTGCCAACCGGTTACAGCCAGTCGGGGAGGAAAAGCAGATGTTCGAATTCGATGACAGCAAGGATCAGGTCGCCAAAATCAAGGTCGTCGGAGTTGGCGGCGGGGGGAGCAACGCGGTCAACGCCATGATCGCCGCAGAGGTCGAGGGGGTCGAATTCATTGTTGCCAATACCGATGCGCAGGCGCTCAAGGCCAGCAACGCGCCGATGCGGGTTCAACTCGGCAGCCACCTGACCAAGGGGCTGGGGGCCGGAGCCAACCCGGAGGTCGGCCGCGAGGCCGCCGTGGAAGATCGCGGGCGCCTGGCGGAGCTGCTGCAGGGTGCCGACATGGTGTTTATCGCCGCCGGGCTGGGCGGCGGCACCGGGACCGGTGCCGCGCCGGTGATTGCCGACGTCGCCAAGGAAATCGGGGCGCTCACCGTGGCCATTGCCACCAAGCCCTTCGCCTTCGAGGGGGCCAAGCGTCAGAAGCAGGCCGAGCACGGCGTCAAAGAGTTGAAGAAGGTGGTCGACTCGCTGATCCTTATCCCCAACGACCGGCTCAGCGGTCTGGCCGGAAAAAATCTCGGCATCCTCGATGCCTTCAAGCCGGCCGACGACGTCCTGCGTCAGGCGGTTCAGGGGATTTCCGACCTGATTACCAACCACGGCCTGATCAACGTCGACTTTGCCGACGTGAAGCGAGCCATGAGCGAGCGCGGCATGGGAATGATGGGGATCGGTATGGCCTCCGGCGAGAATCGCGCCGTTGAGGCGGCCCGTCAGGCGATCTGCAGTCCGCTCCTCGAAGATATCGACATCACCGGTGCCAAGGGGGTACTGGTCAACGTAGCCGGCTCTTCGAGCATGACCATGGACGACTTCCAGGAAGTTTCGCGGATCATCCACGAGAAGGTCAACGACGAGGACGCCAACATCTTCATCGGGCTGGTCATCGACGAGTCCCTCGGCGACCGCATCAAGGTTACGGCGATTGCCACCGGCTTCGGCGAGTCCTTCGACAAGCAGCGTCAGGGGGTGCGTGAGCCGGTACGCCCGACTCTGACCACCATCGCCGGGACCGGTCCGGTCAATACCAGCGACGTCGAGGTGCCGACCTTTATCCGCCAGCAGCGCGAAGGCAACCGCACCCGCGCCGCCCGCCCGGGGTTGGCCGAAGAGGGCGATAACTACGAGGTGCCGGCATTCCTGCGCCGCCGGGTCGACTGATCCGGCGCCTCACAGGTGCAGCCAAAACCGACCGGGGACGGACATTGCTTCCGTCCCCGGTTTTTTTATATCTCCGCCAGCAAGCGGCCCGGTCGCGGCCATCTCCCGCCTAATACCACTTCAGCCGCTCCACCTTGATGCCTGCCACCTGCTTTTCGAATGCGTCGAGATCACTCATCCCGTCTTTCCCCCGGTAGTGATAGGGGATCACCTTCCCCGGTCTGAAGGCGTTGACGGCATCAGCCGCCTGCGCAACGGTCATGGTGAAAGGCAGGTTCATGCACAGGAAGGCAATGTCGATATCACGCAGGGCTCGCATTTCGGGGATGTCCTCGGTGTCGCCGGAAATGTAGAGCCGGCGACCGTCCCTGCTGAGCAGATAACCGTTGTCGCGCCCTTTGGGGTGGAAGCTGAGCCGCTCGGCCGTGGTGTTGTAGGCCGGGATGGCTTCGATCACCAGGTCGGCGACCTTGGCTGACTCGCCGTTGCGCAGCGACGTGCCGTAACCGAGTTGCTCGATCACCGTGGGTGCGCCGATAATGCTGGTTTGCGCCGCCCTGACGCTCGCGACCAGTTCCGGGGCGAGATGATCATTGTGGATGTGGGTGATCAGGATCAGGTCAGGCGGGGGGAAGGCGGCGAAATCCGCCGCGGCGCCGACCGGGTCGACGTAGACGGTTGTCGGGCCGGCCTGTAGCACGAAGGTGGCATGCTTGATCGGGGTGTAGGTGAAGACCTCGCCGGCGCCGGCACAGGCGGGGACGAGCAGGGCGAACAGCAACGTCAGCACTAGCGGTCTCATGCTTGGCCTCCTGGGTGGGATGCTCTCGCTGACATTATAGCCGATATGTGCTATGCAGTGCTCATGACCCTGACCTTTGCCGTCTCACCGGAGAAAAATGCCGAACTGCACCGCCAGATGGCGGCGCTGGGCGTGTGCGAGGAGGATCTGGAGGAACGCTTCGTGCGCTCCTCCGGCAAGGGCGGTCAGCACGTCAACAAAAGTTCCACCTGCGTGCAGCTGCGACACCGGCCAAGCGGGATCGAGGTCAAGTGTTCCACCGGCCGGAGCCAGTCGCTGAACCGCTTCTCTGCCCGCCGGCTGCTGTTGGAACGCATCGCCGCGAGCCTTGGACTGCCGACCGGCGCTGACGCGGCGGCGGAGCGTGTGCGTCGTCGTAAGGCGAGTCGCGGCCGCAGGGCGGCGAAGAAATACCTGGCTGCCGATCATGACGCAAACGCCACTTTGGAAGGAGACCGCCCATGAAAGTGATGATCGATCTGTGCATCGTCCCCCTCGGTGTCGGGGTGTCCCTGTCGCCTTATGTCGCCGCGTGCGAAAAGGTGCTGGCCGATGCCGGCCTCAAGACCTCCCTGCACGCTTACGGCACCAACGTCGAAGGGGAGTGGGATGCAGTCTTTGCCGCCGTGAAGCGTTGCCACGAGGTGGTGCACGCGATGGGCGCCCCGCGCGTCACCACCACCATCAAGGCGGGAACCCGCACCGATCGTGCGCAGAGCATGGAGGACAAGGTAAGGAGCGTGAGGGAGAGACTCTGAGCTGATGCCGCTGCCGTGGAAAGCAAACCACCCCTTTACGGCTAGGCGTTCGAAAAAGGTGTTGAAAAACCCTGCTTAAACCAGAAAAACCCCATAAGTCATAACGGCTTATGGGGTTTTTCTTTTGCAAAATATATTTTCCGGGAGAGTTTGTGACAAGAAATGGCGTAAACGCCTAACAAATCTGTTAGATTGAATAGTTACAACTTATGGCGTTACATTTTCGTGTTGAAAATTATCGCGGTGAAAGGCCATTATCGTCAGTGGGGAGGTGGCCCGCATGAGTGAGAACAAGCCAGAAAGGCCGCGTATTTCTAAGCCAGACCGAGGACTTCAGGTCAATTTCTGCAAGAATCCTGTCTGCCGTAATTTCGGTCGCCCGGCCAGTACAGCTAAACAGCCCAAAGGACCAGGGGCGCAGAACCGACCAGAGCGGGACGACTATCTGATTTCGGCACACGGCAAGGATAAGCCGCGGCTTGAATGCCTGTCGTGTGGATGGCAGGCCCCGCTGAAGAGCAACCAAGGCATCAACGAGGAACTGGAGAGATTCAGCGCCTACCTGCAACTGCCACCGTTACCTGCCTGCCCCAATCCCAGACTTGAACCATCGAGCAGCGTACGATATCCCTTTGGCAAACTCGTAGGAGTCCCGCCGGCAGTCAGAAGTCGCGATGTGTAATATTCGACTGGCTACAAGCATGGAAGCACTTGCCGAATAGTAAACGGAATATAATTTAATACCTTACTTGACTGGTTATGATTTGGCGCTAACATGAGCACGTAGGCGGGAAGAGAAGTTTACACGCTACGTCGTTCGATACGGGGTACATGGCAAATGAAACGAGGACTCTTCAGGGCAGGGCGTGCGACATGGGCGACAGGGCGGAGGCCCTGGCCATGCTAGCCGCCAGCCACAGTCAGATGGCCGGGATGCCGCACTTATCAAGGGCCGGGCAACCAGGATGCAACATCCGGTTCGCCCGGCCTTTTTGCGTGCGGTGGCGGCCGGCGCGTTGAGCGCCGCGAGCCCTGCGGCGCCGCGTGCGGGGAGCCCCCGAAACAGCAGCCGCCCGGCAGAACGGGCCGGCAGAGGGGCAAAGGAGGCAACATGCAAGACGCGGACAGCTATCACGCAGCGGGTGACCCCGCTCTGACCAAGACACCCTCTCTCGTCAACCGCTGGCACGGCGCCTGGCGGCGCGTCCGCCACGCCGCCGTCGCCGCCGTCTTCCTGCTGGCCGGGGCGCTGACCGCCCATGCCCAGCCCTACGCCGTGACCAACCTGGGGGTCAACGGCCAGGTGCCGGCAAACGGCATCAACGACCTGGGTCAGGTGGCGGGTTATGCCCATTTCTCTGGTCAAACTCATGCATTTTTCTACGACGGCGCCACAGTCATCGATCTCGGCATCCTTCCACCTGGGACCGATATCAATGGCAACCCCCCTTACTATTCCGAATCTGTCGTTCAGGGCCTCAACAATGCGGGGCAGGTCGCCGGCTACAGCGTCAGCTATTTCAACGCAGCGCCATCGACTAGGATACACGCTTTTTCGTGGACGCAGGGAGGGGGGATGGTCGATCTCGGCACACTCGGCGGCAGTCTTTCCTATGCTTTCGCCATTAACGACGCCGGGCAGGTGGTCGGCTACTCTTCCACCGCCGGCAACAGCGCAGCGCATGCTTTCCTCTGGACCCAGGCGGATGGGATGGTCGACCTCGGCGGCACCCTCGGTGGCAGTTATTCCTATGCCATCAGCATCAACGACGCCGGGCAGGTGGCCGGCAACTCATACAACACCGGCAACAGTTCCTACCGTGCCTTCTCTTGGACATCGGGAGGCGGGTTGGTCGACCTCGGCACCCTCGGTGGTAGCAGCTCCTACGCCTTGAGCATCAACGACGCCGGGCAGGTAGTTGGTTATTCTCTCACCGCCGGCAACAGCGCATGGCATGCCTTTAGCTGGACGCAGGCGGGAGGGATGATCGATCTCGGCACCCTCGCTTTTGGCAACGATATCGATGGAAATCCCCCTAATTATGGCCAATCTGTTGCTCTAAGCATCAACAATGCGGGACAGGTGATCGGCAACAGCGCCAACACTTACAACAACAATCCCTGGATTATTCAACACCCCTTCTCATGGACACAGAGTGGGGGAATGGTCGATCTTGGCAGCTTGAATGCCCCCCCCAATGCCAATTACTCCTATGTTGGCGCCATCAACGACGCGGGACAGGTGGTCGGGGGTTCCTACACGCCCAGTTACATGAATCATGCCTTCCTGTATGAGAACAACTCCCTGTACGACCTCAACAACCTGCTCAGCAACCCGCCCCCCGGGCTGGAGTTGTACGACGCGTTTGCCATCAGCAATAACGGCACGATCGCGGCCCAAGCAAACGTCGGCCTGGTCCTGCTGACAGCCAGCGCCCACGCCCCGTCCCTCGGCCCCATTGCCCTCGACAATGACCCAGTGGCGGTCAACACCGTGGTCACCGCCAGCGCCGGCTTCACCGACGCCGACGCGGCGGACATCCACACGGCGAGCTTCACCTTCGGCGACGCCAGCCCTGCGGCAGCGGGCGCGGTCACCGAGAGCGGCGGCGCCGGCACGGCCAGCGGCGCACACAGCTTTACCGCGGCCGGCATCTACCCGATCACCCTGACGGTCACCGACAACAGCGGCCTGAGCAGCCAGGTCAGCCGCAACATCGTGGTCTACGATCCGTCGGCCGGCTTCGTCACCGGCGGCGGCTGGTTCATTTCTCCGCCGGGAGCCTACCTGGAAGAGCCGACCCTGGGCGGCCGGGCGACCTTCGGCTTTGTCTCCAAGTACCTCAAAGGGGCGAAGGTGCCGACCGGGAAGACCGAGTTCCAGTTCCAGGCCGCCAACCTCAACTTCCACAGCGACACCTATGACTGGTTGGTGGTCAGTGGCGCCCGCGCCCAGTACAAGGGGGTCGGCACCATCAACGGCTTGGGAAACTACAAGTTCCTGCTCACGGCGGTGGACGGTGCGCTGCTCGGCACCGGCGGCAAGGATCGCTTCCGCATCAAGATTTGGCACTACGATGCAGATGCGCAGCAGGACGTGGTCGACTACGACAACCAGCTTGACACGTCGCTCATCGGCACCAACACTGAAGGTACGCTCTTGGGCGGTGGCAGCATCGTCATCCACAAGAAGTAGCCGCAGATTCTCAATGCGGCCCGCCCCCGAATAAGGGGCGGGCCGCTCGCTTGCAGCAGACTTGAAAGCACGATCAATCTAACAAATCAGTTAAAAAAATCGGCTCACCAATTGAGGTGAGCCGATTTTTTTCTCCTAACGACATGTTTTACGATTAGCCCGAAATTGTTCAACACCTTTTTTGAACGCCTAGCCTTTACGGGGCGGTTTTTTTCGTTAGCGAAGCAAAGTTTCGATGCGGGTTAAAGCCGGTTCTGAAGCGTTCCGGCAGGCGCCTAGAGGGAGTTGTAGTCGTCGGCCTCGACCTTCTCGCTGGAAGAGCTGAGAAATGATCCTTTCTGGGAATCCTTGACGATCTCCAGCCTGTCGTGGTTCACGGCGCAGACGGTGCCGCACACGGTGCATTCGTAGAGCTCTTCGTGGAACTGGAAGGCCGTCAGATCGGTTTCGTGGCTGACCATGGAATTGCAGGTCGGGCAGACAAAATCGGTGCAGACCTTCTGCTGGGGCAGCGCCTGTTTCTTGATGATCTTCAGGGTGCTGCCGGAGAAGGTCCACACCGCCCCGCACACACCGCATTCCCGGGCATCCTGGGAAAAACCTTCAGCGTGCAGATCAATCTCCACCTGGTTTCGGCTTTTGCACATCGGGCATTTCATGCGCCACTCCTTCCATGACAGTGATAGTCAGACCAACACCTTAAGAATACCTCATCCTTGCCGGCAAAGCAAACGCGCCGCGCGGATGAAAGGCCGGCGGGCAGCGGTTAAAAACTTGACCTGCCGTCCCGGCTGGGCTTCAATGACACTTTGAGTCCGTTCCGCTCAGGGAGTCCCGCAACATGTGCATCCGTCCGACTTTTTTCACTCTTCTTTTCATGCTGCTGCTCCTGGTGCAGGGGGTCGGCGTGGTCTCCGCCGCATGCAGCGACGGGGATCAGGTGCAGGTCTGGAGTTCCCCTCTTCTCGCCCGCCCGGGAGAGCCGCTGCAGCTGCTGGCCGTTGCCACCGACGGGGAGCTGACCGAACTGGCGGCCGTCGATCCGGCCGGCCGGCGCAGCACGCTTGCCGCCGTCAGGGGGGGTGGGCCGCCCTGGAGCCTGCGTGCCATCTTGCCGGCACCGGTGCGTGGGCTGTACCGGATCGAGGCTCGGCGGGCGGGGGGCGTGGTCGCCTGCAGCGAAATCCAGGTGGGCGGAGCTGCGGGGAAGCGTGGCAACGGCAACTGGGACCTGCCAACCCAGGCGCTGTTCGCGGCGTGGGTCGAGCACCTGTTCGATGCCCCCCCCGAACAGGCACTCAGCTTTGCTTCTCTCGAGCCGGTGCTGCGCGACCCGCAGCGCAACTTCCTTTATGACTACTTGCGTAACGGGGAAGACCTGAAGGTCGCGGCCGAGCCGGACTGCGCCGACCTCTCCTTTTTCCTGCGCGCCTATTTCGCCTGGAAAATCGGGCTGCCGGTGGCGTGGCGCGCCTGCGACCGTGGTACGGCCACCCGCGCTCCGCGCTGCGATCAGCCTGAAATCGACCGTTCCTTCATCGATACCATGGCTTCCGCAGAAACCTTCCGCCGGGTCAGCCGCCGGGTCATCGACCGGGTCACCTCCGGCGGCGGACGTACGGCTCTCGACGACGAGGCCAGTGACTTTTACCCGGTGCCGCTGGAGCGCAACGCCCTGTGGCCAGGCACGGTCTACGCCGACCCCTACGGGCATACGCTGATGATCGTCAAGTGGGTACCGCAGACGGTCGGTCGCGGCGGTCTGCTGCTGGCGGTCGATGCCCAGCCGGACAACTCGGTGGCGCGCAAGCGTTTCTGGGAAGGGACCTTTCTCTTCGCCCGGACGCCGAGTGCCGGCCCCGGTTTCAAGGCCTACCGGCCGCCGCTCCCGGACAAGGGGCGGGGCGGTCTGGCGACCCCGGGCAATACGGCCATCGCCGCTCATTCCGGGCTTCCGCCGTATTCCGGTGACCAGGCCGGCCTCGATGCCGAGGCGTTCTACGCCCGCATGGAAAAGCTCATCAACCCGCGGGGTCTCGAACCCGAGGACGCCTACGAGGCAATGCTGGCGGCGCTCATGGAGCAATTGGAGACGCGTGTGAAGTCGGTGGATAATGGCGAACAGTACATGCGCACCCATCCGGGGACGGTGATGTCCATGCCGAAGGGGCCGGCGATCTTCGAGACCGTCGGGCCGTGGGAGGACTATGCCACGCCCTCGCGTGACATGCGGCTGCTCATTGCCCTCAAGGTGCTGGAGAATCTACCGGCGCGCATCCGCAAACATCCGGAGCTTTATGTTTTCAAACAGCTGCTCGGCCTCAAGCTGGAAAGCGCGGCGGATGCCGCCGCGCGCATCGAACAGCTGCACGCCCGGCGCATCCGCGAGAACTTTATCACCTACACCCGCACCGACGGTTCCTCCTTTCGGTTGAGTCTGGCGGACATCTATGCGCGACGGCCTGGACTTGAGGTCGCCTACAACCCCAACGAATGCGTGGAGCGCCGCTGGGGGGCGACTCCCGGCGCCCCGGATTACGGCACCTGCCGGCGCCAGGCCCCTGCCGACCAGCGCCAGCGCATGGACGAGTACCGGCCATGGTTCCGCGAGGCGAAGCGCCCGCCGCGCTAGCGGGTTTGCAATCTGGCCGGTGGCGCGAAGGGAGAACGGTTGCGAGCGAAGATTTTTCTGCCATACTTGCCACAACTGTTTGTCGAGTTCGTTTGTTTCCGTCTTTTTGACCACACTGAAACAAGCCGGCATGCCTATGGCCAGGAAAGCTCTGCTCACGCTTGGATTACTTGCCCTGCTGCTCCTGTCAGGCTGTGCCAGTACGCCCCCCCTCCTTGAGTCACTCTCTGTTGAGCAACTCTCCGGCGAGGCCGAGGCGTTGCGAACTGCAGGCGATTACTCCACGGCGGCCCATCTTTATGCGGTACTGACCTCTCGCGAACCAACGGTCGGACAACACTACCTGCGCTACGGCGAGATGCTGGAAGCGCTTGGTGATGATGCCGCCGCGCGCAAAACTTATCGCCACGCGATCCTGACCGTCCCCCGCTTCACCCCCGCACATCTGCAGCTCATGCACCGTTATTCCCTGCTGGACGCCAAGAACCAGTTTGAGCTGGAAACTGCGGAAAGATTGGTCCATGCGATGACCGCAGGGACTATGGAGCAGTCCGATACGGTCGCGTTCCTGCTCTACCAGTCCGGTCAGCATGAAAAAGCCCTGGAACTTTTGGAAAAGTCCATGGCCCGTTCACACACTGACGAACAGAAGGGGGTGGTGCTCTACCATATGGCGCTGGTTCATGCGCGGCTGAAAGACCGTGCCAATACCTATGGGGCCATCTATCGTGCGCTCCAATATGCCGGGCATCGAGGGGTGCTCCGTGATCTGGAGACCTTGTGGCGTGAACTCAACGATCCGGCGGTTGCCGATAATGAAAGATGGCCTCCGGCAGCACAGCTCTGCGTCGAGGCCGAGGATGCGGTGAGTCGCAAGGCCAAAATGGTGACGCTGGATTATTAAAGGGAATTTGTCGGTTTAACGGTGCGTTCGAGGGAATATGCGAATCTTTTGGTCGACGTTGTCTTTGCTGTCTTCACTGTTGCTGCTGGCGGCGGCTGCGGCTGCAGAAGATTACGAGACCCCGCATCAAAGGGCGTTCGCCTGTTTAGGTAACCCGGAGATGATCTTTGCCGATGATCCGGCAGACTGCGATGCCGTCTGTAAAGTGTGTCACGCGGGGGAAACCGTGACCTCCGGTGATGCTGCCGTCAGCTTTACCCTATCTTACACCCTGGCTTTCAATGAGGCGGTTGCCAGCCTGAGCGCTGCTGACCTGAATATTGCCGGCGGTGAACTTGTGGCGGGGAGCCTGTTGCAGCTTGATGCATCGACCTGGACGTTCAAAGTCAACCCCACTGGCAGTGTCTCTGACGTGGCAGTTTCGTTAAAAAACGGCAAGAGCCCGGTTGTCACAAGGAAATTGGTTGCCGGTAGAATAATCGAGGGGCAGTCGCAGAACCCGGAAATGTTATGGACTGATATGGTCTATCCTGGGTTGTACCCGAATGTTTCAAGCCGACCGCTGAGCAGTTCCAATACTCCCGAACAGAACTGGGAGGCACTTCCGGCCCTGCACAAAATCTGCAAGGAATGCCATCCGACCCAGTCGGAGCCCTTGCACAACCACCCCATGTTCGTCAAAATGGCGGTTGATTTCGGCAACGGAAACACCGAGGAGATGGGGCTGCTTCTGTGTACCACCTGCCATGACCCGCACAGCAACAAGTCCGCCCTCTTGAGGATGGAAAATACGGGGTCACAACTCTGCCAGTACTGCCACGGCAAATAGGAGCAGACTCAAGGTTTGGATGGGCAGATCTCCCGTGGCTCCAGGCAGAAACGTATTGTTTTGTCCTGGAACAGCTTGCTCAGATCAAGGGGGGCTTGGCATTTTTTGCATGGAGCACTGGCCGCTCCAGGGAAAACTGTCTCCTCCGCCTTGGATCGTCCTTCCTCTCGATGTATCTTGGCCAGAACATATTCAATGTGTTCAGTATCGACGGCGATATTGTTGAAGCTCATGCAGCCCTTGCATTTCACCGTGCCGAGACATAGCACTTCCTTGTAGGCATCGCGCGTTTCCTCGAGGTCTTTGTTCACCACCCGTTCCAGGGTGATACTCTGCCCCTCGCCGACATTGAACGCACTGGGACGCCTGGCGTTTTTGTCGCCGGGCTGTTTGGCGACATACTCCTGGCAGGAGAGTGCAAAGTTCTGCCCGAAGCGGTTGAAAAACCCCAGGGTGGGTGCATTCGAGATCAGTTGCCAGACGCTCAGCCGGAAGTTGTTCCGGTCGGCAATGAACACCTGTCCTGACTCATCGATTTGGATGTCTGCCGGGCCGTGGAAGCCCAGGAGATGATTGTCTTTGCCCTTGCTGGTGCCGGTGGCAAGCAGAATCTCGCCATCGTCACGACAGGTGAGAAATACGTCCAGATCCTGGTCAATAATGTGCAGCAGCCCCTGGGAATCGAAGGCAAGGTCCCACGGTTTTTTCAGAGGGGAAGGAAACCTTTGCTGGCCGATGGGAAAATCCTCGAGAAACTCCCCCTTGGGGCTGAAAATCCGGATTTTGGCACTGCCGGTGTCGGCAAGGTAGAGATCGCCGTTCGGGTGGATCGCCAGCCCATGCGGGTCCTTCAGGATGCCCGCACCAAAGCGGAAGAGTAGAGTCCCTTCGAGGTCGAAGGCAAACCCCTCGTTGAGGAACGAATCCGTCAGGTAGAGAACGCCGGTTTCTTTGTTGAGGACGATCTTTTCCAGTGATTTCAACTCGAGAGGTGCCCCGATCTTGCGAACGGGTTTGAGCCTCTCAGTGAAGACCAGAACCTGCTGCTGTTTTCGGTCCGCGACATAGATATTGTCGTCTCCATCAACGGCAAGATCGACGGGTTCTGTGAAGGGGCGTTCTTGGTCAAATAGCGGGGAGACATCCCTCTGGGTGAAATCGATGAGCTTGATGTCCGGGGGAGTCCTTTCCACAACCAGGATTTTGTCCCCCCCGATAAGGCAGCTGCTGATGGGATACTTGAGCTTTTCAAATCCAACGCCAAGGGAGCCTTCGCAAGGGCCTTCGGCGAAATTATTCGCGGAGGTAAAAACCCCCAGGAATTTCAGGATCGGTTGATAAGGGGGGGCTGGCCAGACACGTTCGGCATCGATTGCCGGGGGGCTCTCCGGAGTTGTGCTGCAGGCAGTCAGCGCTGCACAGAGGCTGGCTTTCAACAGGAACGGGAGGAACTTCTCCAAGCCTTTAACCATTTCCCCCTCCACAGCGCTGTTCGGCGCATCGGAATTTATGGAAATGATACTTGACTGCCGGTAAGATGCAAACGATGGAACCCATGACAACAGCTGTCTGTGCCTCCAGACAAAAGAGCCGGTTCGGCATCATCGTTCTCGTCTCATTTCTGCTGCTGACCCTGGCCGGTTGCGCCGTGCGCCCGGTGGGAGTGGCCGACCTGGAGCGGTTTCCGCAGGATGCGACCCGCTACCTCCCGGCCGATTCGGCGGCGCTAGTGGCGGCGGACGTCCAGGGGGGGCTCGATGCCCGCTACAACCAGCGCTTCTTCGCCCCCTGGCGTCTGCAGAAGGCGAGTCTGCCAGCCCGCGAAGCGTTCTGGGGGGTCGCCTCCTACGGCAACCGCCAAGGCTTCGGCGAGAACCTGCAGCCGCTCGAGAAGGCGCGCTGGGAGCAACTGGTGGCGTCCTTACAGCAGGAAAACTACCCATCCCTGGCACGTCCGGCCATCACCGTGCGCAACACCGCCTGCCGGGTCTTCCCGACCCGGCGACCGTTCTTCCTCGACCCGGCCAGGGCCGGCGAGGGCTTCCCCTTTGATTATTTCCAGAACTCCGCGCTGTGGGCAGGAACGCCACTGCTGGTCACCCACACCTCCAGCGATGGCGCCTGGCTCTTCGCCGAGGCCGGCATGGTCGCCGGCTGGCTGCCGGCCCAGGATCTGGCCTTTGCCGACGACATCTTTATCACGGCCTATCAGACCGGGCGTTACGTGGCGCTGCTGCGCGACGATGTCACCCTGCGCGAAGAGAGCGGAACGTTCCTGACGCAGACCCACCTGGGTGCGCTCTTCCCGCTGCTGGCGGAGGAGGCAGACGGGTTGCAGGTGCTGGTGCCGGTACGCGAGGCCGACGGCCAGGCCACGGCCAGAGTCGCCCGGCTCGCCCCGGAGGACGCCGCCGTCAAACCGCTGCCGTTGCAGCCGGCCCGGATTGCCGAACTGGTCAATCGCATCATCGGCCAGCCCTACGGCTGGGGTGGCCTCTTCGAAAATCGTGACTGCTCGGCAACGCTGCGCGACCTGTTGACGCCGTTCGGCCTCTGGCTGCCGCGTAATTCGTCCGAACAGGCGAAAAGCGGCGGTACCTTTGTTGACCTGGCCGGTCTCGATATCGAGGAGAAACGCCGGCGTCTGCTCGACCAGGGGGTGCCGTTCTACACCTTGCTCTGGCTGAAAGGGCACATCGGCCTCTACCTTGGCCCTGATCCGCTCAGCGGCGAGCCGATGCTGCTGCATAACCTCTGGGGCGTGCGCACCACGGATGCGGAGGGTCGTGAGGGTCGCGTCGTCATCGGCCGGTTGGTGATTACCTCGCTGCAGCCGGGCGAGGAGCGCGCCGATGTCGAGGACGGCCGTTTCTACCGGGCGATTCGGGGGATGACCATTCTCCCCGGCGCGGCGCCGAGATAGACACTCTGCATGTCCCATCACCTGCTCGAGCGTTATCGCCAGCGCCTGGCTACCGAATCGGGGGTTCAGCCGCCTCCCTGGGGGGGGCGGCTGAGCGTGGCCCTGGTTTATCCGAACACCTACCACCAGGGGATGAGCAACCTCGGTGTGCAGACGGTTTACCGTCTGCTCAACAGTCGTGACGACACCCGCTGCGAGCGCTTCTTCCTCCCCGATACCGAAGAGCTGGCCGAGCACCGTCGCACCGGCTTCCCGCTGGTGTCGCTGGAAACCCGCCGGCCGTTGTGCGATTTCGACCTGATCGCCTTCTCGATCTCCTTTGAGAACGATTACGTCAACCTCCCCGTGCTGTTCGAACTCGGGCAGCTGCCGTTCTGGCGCACCGAGCGAGATGCCCGTCATCCGCTGGTACTGGCCGGCGGGGTCTGTGCGTTTCTCAATCCCGAGCCGCTTGCCGAAATCATGGACCTGTTTGCCGTCGGCGAAGCTGAAATCCTGCTTTCGCCGCTGCTCGCGGCGCTGAATCAGGCCGACGGCCTCGAGCGGGCCGACCTTCTGGCGGCCCTGGCCGTTCTGCCGGGCATCTATGTGCCCTCGCTGTATCAGGTCGTTTATCACCAGGACGGGACGCTGCAGGAAATGACCCCCC
>Ga0129297_10000040_pt1 | contig 59221 bp, 52 predicted proteins | sample I18A1metaG_FD_94708 | JGI IMG/M metagenome (GOLD analysis project Ga0129297, IMG submission 94708) | Lake sediment bacterial and archeal communities from Gulf of Boni, Indonesia to study Microbial Dark Matter (Phase II) - ​I18A1 metaG | ecosystem: Environmental > Aquatic > Freshwater > Lake >... | reverse complement strand
CTGGTCATTGTCACCGGCCCCGGCCCCGGAAGTGGCAAGCTCGCCACCTGTCTGTCTCAGCTCTACCATGACCATAAACGGGGGATTGGATCAGGCTTTGCCAAATTTGAGACCTTTCCCATATGGAACCTGCCGCTCAAGCACCCCGTCAACATCGCCTATGAAGCAGCGACGGCAGATATTGGCGATTTTAATCTGGTCGACCCTTACCATCTCGAAGCCTATGGGCTATCGGCTGTGAATTATAATCGCGACGTCGAGGTCTTTCCTGTACTCAAGAGAATATTAGAGCGGATCACGGGAGAGTCATCGGCATATAAGTCCCCCACAGAAATGGGCGTCAATTGCGCCGGAGAGGCGATTACTGATGATTTGGTTGTCCGGGACGCATCCAAGCAGGAATTGATCCGGAGATTTTTCCGGTACAGGTGCGAATATGCCCTGGGCTTTGTTGACCGCGAAACTGTGCAGAGGGCAGAACTCTTGATGAAGGAACTTGGAGTCAGGCCCGAGGACCGCAATGTTGTTGAGCCGGCCAGGCGGGCTGCTGAAGAAGCCCGGGACACGGGGAAGGGGAATCAGGGCATTTTTTGCGGCGCGGCCATCGAACTCAAAGACGGCAGCATCGTCACTGGAAAAAACTCGCCGCTCATGCACGCGGCCTCGAGCCTGATTCTCAACGCGGTTAAAAAACTGGCCGATATCCCGGATAAAATCCATCTCCTGTCCCCCGCCATCATCAACTCAGTGGGGAACCTCAAAGAAAATATCCTTGGCGCCAAGACGGTCAGCCTGGATGTCGCCGAGGTCTTGATCAGCTTGAGCATCAATGCTTCGACGAATCCATCGGCGCAATTTGCGCTCGAAAAGCTCAACGAGCTTCGGAATTGCGAAGTCCATCTGACGCATATTCCGACTCCAGGAGACGAGGCTGGCTTGCGCCGGCTGGGAGTCAACCTGACCTCGGACCCCAGTTTCTCGGGCAAAAATCTTTTTGTGATGTGAGTCCAGGGCCTTTTGAGGAGGATGGCGTTATGAAGCACAAGTGCAGGAAAAATATCCTGACTTACGTCTTTTCCCTCAGCGTGATTTTATTCGGGTTCTTGAAGCCAGCGGTCTTCGGCCAAACAGAGGAAGCGGGACTTCGCCTGGGAGTCTCTTTCCCGCCGGAGCGGTCCGCGCAGCCTCTCGATGGCAGAATGCTGCTGATGATTTCGGCGGACGGAACCGCGGAGCCGCGCTTTCAAATCAGCGACGGCCCGAAGACCCAGCTGGTCTTTGGAATCGATGTCAATGGGCTCAAACCGGGGCAGGTGGCTATTTTTGATCAAAGTGTCTTTGGCTATCCCGTCAAGAGCATCGCTGAAATCCCGGCCGGCGAATATTGGGTTCAGGCGCTCCTGAATCGGTACGAAACATTCCATCGCGCCGACGGCCATACGGTCAAGCTTCCCATGGATCGAGGGGAAGGACAGCAGTGGAACAGGAAGCCGGGCAACCTGTACAGTGCGTCGCGAAAGATCTTCCTTGATCCCGGAAAAAACGAGCTGATCAAGATTATTCTGGACCAGGAAATTCCCGTCATACCTGATCCGAAAGATACGAAATATGTAAAGCATGTCAGGATTCATAGCCAACTCTTGAGTCAATTCTGGGGCCGGCCGATGCACCTGGGAGCCTGTGTGCTCCTGCCCGAAGGGTTTGAGACGCATCCGGAGGCGCGCTATCCGCTGATTGTCTTTCACGGCCATTTTCCTTATACCTTCGGCGGATTCCGGGAGACTCCGCCCGACCCCGAGCTCAAGCCAGAGTACAGTGAAAGGTTTAAAATCGAGGGATACAACAGAATTGTTGAGGAGTACGCTTATGAGTTCTATAAGTACTGGACAGCCCCGGACACACCGCGTTTTATCATCATCGAGATCCAGCACGCCAATCCGTATTATGACGATTCTTACGCTGTAAACTCCGCGAACGTGGGCCCCTATGGTGACGCCATCAATTACGAGCTTATTCCTTATATCGAAAAGACATTCCGTGGGCTGGGCGAGGGCTGGGCCCGGTTTCTTTACGGAGGGTCCACGGGCGGCTGGGAAGCTCTGGCGGTTCAGGTGTTTTATCCCGAAGGATACAACGGCTGCTGGGCGGCCTGTCCCGACCCGATCGATTTCCGGGCTTACGAGATCGTCAACATCTATGAGCACAAAAACGCTTATTATGTGGATAGCCAGTGGAAAAAGACGCCCCGGCCCGCTCGCCGCAACTACCTAGGGGAAGTTGGCATAACTGTTGAACAGGACTGCCACCGCGAGCTCGTCCTCGGGACAAATGGCCGGTCGGGAGACCAGTGGGACATTTGGCAGGCCGTTTTCGGGCCTGTCGGCTCGGACGGCTATCCCAAACCAATCTGGAATAAAATGACGGGCGAAATTGACCGGTCTGTCGCTGAATACTGGCGGGCCCATTATGACCTCTGCCACATCCTCGAGCGGGACTGGAAAATTCTCGGTCCCAAGCTCAAGGGGAAGATCCATATTTACTGCGGGGACATGGACAATTTTTATCTCAATAATGCCGTCTATCTGATGGAGGATTTCCTGAAAAGCACCACAGATCCTTATTATGATGGTGAAGTGGACTATGGAGATAGGGCTGAGCACTGCTGGAACGGGGACCAGACCCGGCCGAATTATATCTCTCGGCTGCGCTACCATCAGATGCACATTCCCAAAATCATGGAGCGGATCCGAAAGTCGGCCCCGCCGAACGCCGATTTGACGAGCTGGCGGTATTGATTCTTGAGAGTTGACATGTGAATGTTTCAAGAGGGAAGATGGGGCTGAATCCGGTCCCGGACTTGAAAGAAGGAGTTTGGCCGTGCCGCAAAGAAAAAGCGATGAGCTGAAAGGGCCGAAAGAATATGCTGTATATTACCGTTCTCCGATCGGAACGATCGAAATACGAGGAACAAGGGCCGGCCTGACGAGTCTCGTGTTTACCAAGGCGAAAACCGCTACAGCCTCTCCTGTTCCTGTGTCTCTCCAGCGGGCTCTCCAGCAGGTCGACGAATACTTTCGCGGTCAGAGAAAGAAATTTTCCTTAAACCTGGTGCTCGATGGCACGGATTTCCAGAAAAAGGTCTGGCGCGAATTGCTGAAGATCCCTTATGGAGGAACGGCCTCTTACAAAGATACCGCCGAGGCGATCGGAAAAAAAAGGGCCTTCCGGGCCGTGGGCAATGCCAACCGCCTCAATAAGATCTCCATCATCATTCCCTGCCATCGGGTGATTGGAACGGGTGGCGGCCTGACGGGATACGGAGGCGGGGTATGGCGCAAGAAATGGCTCCTGGAGCACGAACAATCGGAGAAGTCACGTGGGTGTTGATTTTGAAAGATTATTCGTAGAAAAACCTCAAGAATTGGAATGGCTGAAGGAAAGTATTTTAGAAAAGATAAAAATTTAAGAAGAGAGGAGGTCGGATCAATGCCCATAAAACAATGGATGGTTGGGGCGGGTATTCTGATGATCGTCTGGATGGCGGCGTGCCCCAGGCCCAAGCCCGAAGATATCGTGCTCAAGGAATTCCCCCTCGACAGCCTTTCCGGCGTAATCACACAATCTGGAGTCGAAATCGATTCTCAAACTAAAACGGCGGGCCGGGGCTCTCTTCGGATCATCGTTACAGAGCCCTCGATCATCCGGCTTTTTGAGCTTAGTGACATCAATATTGAGAATGCGGCCTTGATCTATCAGGCCAGGCTCCGGACGGAAAACGCCCAAGGCAATGTCTATCTGGAAATGTGGTGCCACTTCAAGGGCCGAGGGGAGTTCTTTTCCCGGGGGCTTCAGAGTCCCCTTAAAGGAACAACCGATTGGACAATAGAAGAAATTCCTTTTTTCCTCAAAAAAGGCGAACAGCCTGACCTGGTCAAGCTCAATGTCGTTAGCGAGGGGCGGGCGACGGTTTGGATAGATGACGTCCGGCTTATCCGAAGGCCCCTGCCAAGCCAGCTATGAATTGGGCGAGCGTCCTCAAGGCCCCAAAAGGATTCTGATCCGCGTGAAAATGGCTGAATACTGGATCAAGAAATTGCACTTGGCCAGACACCCTGAGGGCGGCTACTATAGAGAAATCTATCGCTCAGCGGAAACCATTCCCAAAGAGGCTCTGCCGGACCGGTATGACGGGTCGAGAGCTTTTTCAACATCCATTTATTATTTGCTGCCCGGGAATGAAGTGTCGTATTTCCATCGCCTGAAATCTGACGAGGTCTGGCATTTCTACCAGGGGAGCCCTGTCTCTCTTTTTGTAATCAGCCCGGCCGGTGAGTATGTTGAAACAAACCTTGGTCCTGATTTTGATTCTGGCCAGGTCTCTCAAACTGTCATCCCGGCCGGCCATTGGCTTGGCGCTGCGGTCAGGACGCGAGGATCTTATGCCCTTGTGGGCTGCACCGTCGCCCCCGGTTTTGACTTCCAGGATTTTGAGCTGGGTCGAAGGCAAGAGTTGCTGACCCTTTTTCCGCAGCATCAAGCCATCATTCAGAGCTTGACCAGAAGAATGGCAAGTAGCAAAAAGCGAGGGAAGGGAGGGCAATAGTTCGATTGGCACTTCATATTGGGCAACCGGGATTGACGAGTTAAGATTAATAAGTGCGCAGCACCCGCCTAGGAATTTGCCAATTCCAAGGGCATGGAAGCTGTTTGATAAGGTCTCGTTTCAAGCTATAATTAACAAACTGGCTCGAGAGACATGACCGACTTTGATTTCTGTTTGGCCTGGAACTGGGAATACGACGCCGATTTTGTCGCCATTCTTGAACAGGCCTGCCTCGCGCGGGGGCTGAAATTCCTCCAGGTCATGCCCGCGAATCTCTTTTCGATCACTGAGGCGCTCGAAAAAAACGAGATCGCTTTCTCGGCTTTCCTGGACCGGGCTTTAGAGGCCGACCCGCGCTTTTTCCCCCTGGTCCGGTGGGCCAGCGAGCACGACGTTTACAGGATCAATCCCTACGACCGGGCCGTTCACGCCATGAACAAAGCCACCATGCACCTGGAATTTATCACCGCCGGCATTCACACGCCCTATACAATCGTTCTGCCGCCCTACGAAAAGCAAGTGGAACTCCCGCCTTTAGACCTCAGTCCTCTTGGGGACAGGTTCACGATCAAGCCGGCTCATGGAGGAGGCGGCGAAGGAGTGATTACCGAAGCGACCTCAGTCGGACAAGTGCATCAGGCCAGGCTCGAGTTTCCCGCCGATTATTACCTTCTGCAGGCGCATATTGTGCCGGCCTGGCTGAAAGGCCGGCCGGCCTGGTTCCGGGTCATTTGCTGCGCCGGGGATATCTACCCCTGCTGGTGGGACGTGAACACGCACGTCTATGTTCCCGTCAGTGCGCAGGAGCTAGAAGAATACGGGCTGGCTCCGCTATATTCGACCACACAGGTCATTGCCCATGTTTCTCAACTCGACATCTTCAGCACCGAGATCGCCTTGACCGCCGCCGGTCTCTTTGTAGCCGTGGATTATGTCAATGACCAGATCGACCTGCGCCTCAAATCCAAGGCTTTTGACGGAGTTCCGGATGAGATCGTCCATAGCATTGCCGAGCGCCTTGTCGAACTTGTCTTAAACCATGCCCGAGCTCGAGTAGAACCCTAGACCGAATCATTTGACTATCCCGCTCAGCCGTATTAGCATTAGTGCTTGCGAAAACCAGCGCGAGGAATTTCCATGAGAACACAAAGAATAATTCTGGCAATTTCTATTCTTCTGATTCCGTTCGTCAGCCTGTTGCCCCAGCAAGCGGAGGACATCCAACCCATTCTTGCGGAGATCCAGAAGGCCGGTGGGCTCAAGGAGCACCCTGACGCAAACGCTGTGATCATCTTTGAGGACGCAAACGTGATCTTTGAGGAGAGCGGCGAATTTACCGCAACTGAGCATTCGCTCGTCAAAATTTTGACAGATAAGGGCAAGCAGATGTTTGCCTCCAAGAAGCTGCCCTACCACCGGAGATACACAACGGTCAGTGTTGCCCTCGCCCGGGTGATCAAGCCGGACGGAAGGATCGTTCCTGTGCCTAAAGAGGCCATGAAAGACGGGACAATGGAAGAGACCCAGCAGATGAATATTCTCGAGGAGAATTTTCGCAGGATCAGCATCACCTTTCCTGGCGTCGAGCTGGGGGATTCTATAGAGACCATAGTCGAAACGGAATCCAAGCCGTTGATTAAGGGGCATTACAACGACCTCATCGTCTTCCAGTATTTTGAGCCGATTTTGAGGAAGCGGTACACCATCGAAGGCCCGGCCTCGCTGCCATTGAATTATGTGGTGAAAAACGGCAGCCTTGAGTTTTCGAAGCAGGAAAAAGGAAACCGGGTTGTCTATGAATGGAAGGTCTTCGATTCCCCGAAAATCGAACAGGAGCTGGGCATGGTGCCCATCACTGACGTTGCCCTCAAGGTGATCGCCAGCACGTTCAAGAATTGGGCCGAGCTTTCCAGGTACGGAGACAGCCTCAACGTCGGGAAAGTGGACTCAAACGAAGCATTGAAGGCGAAGGTCGCGGAGCTAACCAAGGATTTGAAAACTGAGGACGAAAAGATCCTGGTCATTTTTCACTACATTTCGCGCAAGATTCGCTACATGGGTTCTTCGATGGACCTGGGCGCATTTATCGAACCGCATCAAGCGACATATACGTTCGAGAAACAATACGGCGTCTGCCGGGATAAGTCGATCTTGATGATGTCCATGCTCAACGAAATCGGAGTCAAGGCGTATGACGCCATAATCAACATATCTCGGCAAACGGACCCCGAGATTCCGATCATTTTTTTCGAACACGCTATTTGCGGGGTCATTCTCAAAGACGGACGGATTGTGTATATGGACCCGACGCTCGAGCTAAGCTCGGGGTTTGGAGAGACCTATGTTGGCGGCCGCTATGTGCTCCTTCTGGATAAAGACGGCAAGGACCTGATCAAGCTCCCTCCTGTCCCAGCAGAAAACAGCCTCGGCCTCATCAGGGGAGAGACTAAGTTGCTTCCCGACGGCAGCATCGAAGGGAAAGTCAACATCTCCGGAAAGGGGTTTTACGACCTGGTCCTTCGGAGCATTGCCAAACGGGTTCCCGCTTTCCAAATGCCCATGGTCTGGTCACAGCTTGGCCAGAACCTGGCGACGACAATAAAGATCGAAAATTTCAAGGCGTCCGATTTCGCTGATCTGGCGGTGCCGTTTGACATTTCTTTTGACTATAAAGCTAAAGATTACGCAGTTGATGTTGGCCGGCTGACGATGTTCAAGATTCCTTTTTCGAGCCAGGCCTTCGACCTGGCTTCGGTCGGCATTTTCCAGATTCTGGCCGACCGCGAAGAGAGAAAATATTCAGTTTTTCTTCTATCCACCCGCGGCTGCCGGCAGGAAGAGGTTATTGCGATTCCTCCAGGGTTTAGAATTCGGGTAGTTCCTGATCCGGTCGAGATCAGGGATGGTCCGGTATTCTTGGCCCTGCGAGTCTCGCTCCAGGGAGACAGGATTCTCTTTTCTAGCGACTTCCGGATTGAAGAGCCGGCGCTGGATTCAAAGGGGTACCAGAGTCTGCGAAAAATCGTCAAAGGACTCAGAAGGTTCCAGAAAGCGATGGTCATCCTCGAAAAGGCCGAGGGAGAGGGAAAAGGAGGGCGGCCATGAAACAAATCAGAGTATTGAGTGCCGTTTTGTTGGTTTTCTTTCTTTCCCCGCTCGTCGCGCAGGAAAAGATCGAGGATATCGTCAAAAGCGCGCCGTCTCGGGCGAAGTATCCTGACTCGAGCGCTGTTGTCATTCGGGCTGGCCAGACATTTGCTTTAGACCAGACCGGGAAAAGAACCGAGGAGTATTTCCGCGCCCTGGAGATATTCAACCTGACGGGAAGAGAAAAGTTCAGCGATTTTCGCATTCCATTTGATAAAAATGAGGATAAGGTGAGCGTCCTCTTGGCCAAGACATTCAAGCCTGACCTTGCCTCGATGGAGGTGGAACAGAAGGCCATCAATGACGTCACTCCGCCGGAGCTGGCCGAGGCGGATATGTATGCCAATGTCCTGCACCGCGTCCTCTCTTTTCCCTCCGTCGATCCCGGTTCAGTCCTGGTTGTCCATTATCAAAAGGAAAAAGAAAAGGCCGGGACTTTGGACGGGCTGGTTCATTTTCAGCTGGATGAGCCGATGATCAAGAAAGAGTTGAAGGTCATAATCCCCCAGGATCAGTCCCTGAAATACAAGATTAAGGGATTAGAAACGGGCTTCAAGGAGGAAACAGCGGGCGGCCAAAAGATCTTCACTCTTGTGGCCGCGGATTGTCAGCAGATCAAGCCAGAAGAATACATGCCATCCCTGGGAGAACTTGCCTCCCGGGTTATTTTCGCCACCTTCAAAGATTGGAATGAAGCCTCCCGGGCTTTTTCTGAATCGTTTTTTAAGGCAGCGGCTCCCTTGGCGGAGGTCAAAAAAACAGCAGCCAATATCGTTAAAAACGCTTCCTCAAAAGAAGACAAAATAAGGAAAATATTCTATTTCGTGGTCAAGGAAATCAGGAGCATTCGCTTCAATTTCGGAGAGGGTGGATATGAGGTTCACGCCGCAGAGACCGTGCTGAAAAACAGGTACGGGGACTGGAAAGACAAGAGCGCGCTTCTCGTTTCCATGCTTCAGGCAGCCGGCCTGTCGGCCTATCCGGTGCTCGTCAATTCTCGGTCTGTACCTCCGGAAGAAGATGTCCCCACGCTCAAGCAATTTGACGCCATCCTTGTTGCTGTCGTCGGAGGTCAAAAAGACGGAGATTTATTCATGAACCCTTTTGCCGATGATTCCGTGTTTGGCTATTTCTCTGAAGGGAGAGAATCCCGAGGGCTGAAGGTGAAGCCGGACGGCGTCGAGTTTGTTCAGGTTCGCTGTCTTCCGGAGGCGGAGAGCGTTCTTAAGAACGAGATTTCAGCCGAAATTGATGCGTCGGGCAGCATTAGGGGAATGATGGTTTCTGAGCTTTCCGGGCTTTTCGACAGGAGGGCCAGGGCAGAGCTCAAGGACAAAACGGGAAAAGAATTAGAGGTATTTTATTCAGAATCAGTCAACAGAATTTGTGAGGAAGGGAAACCTCTGAGGAATCAACTCAGCGATCCCAAGGACCTGTCGAAGAAGCTGAAGATCGGCCAGGACTTCAGCGGCACGAACTACGGCATTTTTCAGGGAAACATCATGCTCGTCCCGATTCCTCAAGTTCCATATGCATTTTCCGGCCTGCCCGCTACCCCCAGCCTGGCCAAACGCCTGTATCCTTTCCGCATGGCTGGGGAATCAGAGGTCTTCTCGACGGTGACCGTTAAAATCCCGCCCGGGTTCAAGCCTCTCTATTTCCCTGAATCTTATTCTTTTCAAGAGGACTACGGGGATTTTTCATTATCCTCGGCTTATGATATCGGTCAATCTTCGGTTGTCATCAAGAAAACGTTCCGGTTCCGCAAAAAGGAGATTCCGGTCAGCCAGTACGAAGAGTTCAAAAAGATCATTGATTCCTTTGGCCTGCCCAAGAACACCCTGCTTCTGCTGGAGAAAAAATAGGGCCAAAAAGATTCAATTGCCCTGGCCAAGACCCCGGCTGAACTCCTGAAGCAAGTCGACGATCTCTTGCTGGCTGAGGAGAGTGCCGTCCTGAGGAGAATCGATAATCCTGAAATTAAAGAAAGGGCAGTTGCCATCGTACCAAGGCAAGAGGAAGGAGCGGCCTGAAGCGGTTCGTCTTCGGGATTCCTCGCGGTTGAGCAGGGCGCCCAGGCCCTTGAGATATACGCCTATGTCCGGGTCTACACCGAGAATGTATCTCTGATTTCCAAAGTTAGTAAGCAAAAAAGAAAAGCCCTCTTTAAAAGAAGGCTGGTTGATATCCCGCCGGGCCCATTCTCTGAGAAGAAAGCTGGACGGGTTTCTAACGATGAGCCCGTCCACGCTTCTTTTGCCTTTTTTTTGGGACAGAGGGAGGTCCAGGATGAGGCTTTGAGACCGGCTGACATCGTCAAGGTAATGGAAATAATCGGCCTCGATTTTTCTCATGGCTCCTTCATACCGCTCGACGCCGGAGAACAGCAGCCGGTTCTCCTCAATGTCGTATCCCTCTTGCGCTCTGGCATAGAGAAACCGCATCAATTTGTTGCCCTCAGCCGTCCTTTCCCGGTTGATCTCGCCTTCCTCTTTTTTAGCCCCGGAAAAGAGAGCCCTGAGGATAGAATAGGGAGTGGCAGCAAGGTCGATATTCTTGGGCAGGGAAGCGGAATCCACCATCTTGGCGTAACTGGCGATCGTTTGCATCGCGGGATCGACTCTGCCGATTTCCAGAAGTTTGAGAGTCAGAAAGATTGAAGAAAGAGCATCAAAATCAGGCAGACGGTGGGTAATCAGGCGGAGGTTTTCCGGGCTCTTAACATGGTTAAGGACGAGCTCAGGATATTTGGCGATGAGAGAGGCGGTGCATTCGGCCTCGGCGTCCGCATGGTGATGGTCAATGACACCGGGGACGGTCCTCATGCCAACATCCAGTACAACTGTATCAGGCTGCGGCTCGAATTTTTCTCCGTAAGCGACAAAATCGAAGGTCACCTGCATCGCGAAACCTGGCTATTTCTCTTTTCTAAGAAGCGAACGACCTTGGCGCTCCCCGAGGGAAAAGGGTACAGTTTCAAGTCCTCGAGTGCGACCCACCGGTGGGAATCACCGGTGAGCCGAGGCTTGCGCCGAAGCACACATTCGTAAGCATAAAGAGAGACCCGAAATTGAGTATAAGCGTGCCGCAAATTGAGGAGGAATTTCGCCTCCTTGACTTCTGCTCCCAGCTCCTCTCTGATCTCACGCCGTAGCGTTCCTTCTCGTGTCTCGCCCTTTTTTCTTTTTCCTCCCGGGAACTCCCAAAGCCCGGCCAGCAGCCCTGTTGAAGGCCGTTTCTGGATCAAATACTTGCCGGATTTCTTGATGATTCCGACAACAGTCTCAATCTGCCTGTAATTTCGCTTCCTGGGCGCCGGAATGACTTCCTGCTTGCCCTCCTTGTAGGCCAGGCAGAATCGCTGGACGGGACAAAGGAGGCAGGAGGGATTCTTTGGCTTGCATACGAGGGCGCCGAGTTCCATCATCGCTTGATTGAACTCGCCGGGACGGGTTTCTTGCATTAAGGTGGACAAGTCACGAAGCAACTGCTTTTCCATTTTGGAATTAAGCTCTCTTCTGAGGCAGGAGATTCTCATCAAAACACGCCGGACATTAGCATCCAAAACAGGGGAGGGCTTGTTGAAGGCGATGCTGCTAACAGCTGCCGCTATGTACGGGCCAAAACCAGGCAAGGCCAGCAGCTCATCATAGGATTGGGGAATAGAGCCCGCATGCTCTCGGCTGACAACCCGGGCGGCGGTGTGCAAGTTCCTGGCGCGCTGGTAATAGCCCAGGCCTTGCCAGGCTTTGAGGACCTTAGGCAGACGGGCCCGGGCCAGGGCCCGGACATCGGGAAAGAGCTGAAACCAGTTGCGGTAATAGGGCAGGACAGCAGGGACAGTGGTTTGCTGCAGCATGACCTCTGATACCCAAATCCGATAGGGATCTCGGGTTTCCCGCCAGGGAAGTTTACGGCGATGTGACGTGTACCAGGCGAGAAGATCTCTTGTAAAGTCAGCGTCTTTTTTAAAATCTATTTCTTGATCTCCTTCTTTTCTTCGGGTTTCTGGGCGTTCCAGTCTTTGGCGTCCTTGGGGAACTCAGCCAGGAATGAGGAGTCGACGAGAAAAAGGTATTCCAGAGCTGCGTTCTTCACTGCGACCTGCTTTTTTTCCTTGTCCTCGCGACCGACCAGGAGTCGGGACTCTTTCTCCGTTTCATTATCTTTTGTCCAAATTGTCACTTCGGCTTGAGGCTGGTCCAAACCGTGTTCTTGAAGATTCTTCGGTGAATCTACGAATTCGGCGGCCTCCAGGCTTTCAATTTTACGGAGAAATGTCTCGATCTTTGACCTGTCTGCTTCTTCTTGAGGTTCTCCTTCCAGAAACCATTTATCATCCTTGCCGTGAACGGCCGTGAGGGCGAGAGGCCCGGCCTTGAGCTCGAGCTTCTGGGCGTCCCAACTGTTAAAAACGAGGACCTGCTTCTCTCTCAGGTCCCCGGCGTTTTTCTCGAAGCTGGCGAGAACATGTCCGTCGACGGCGATGATTTTTGAAGATAGCGAAGTTGTCGCATAGACGTTGTCGGCTTCTTTATGGAGAAAGAAGATCATTTCCTGGTTTTTTGATGGCAGGGAGAGCGAGATGACATACTCAGGCTCGGCAAGCCCCAATTTCTTGATGTCTTCATCATGCTTCTGTTCCGATAGGAATTCTTTGGCTCTGAGATCGGCCAGAATCCTCATGATATCTTCAATCTGGCTCTTCTTGGCCAAAGCGACTACAGGCTTCTGGAAGAACCAGCCCAGGTCATTTTTTTGAGCCTCCCAGGTGATGTCCTTGGCCCGGAGTTTGATGGCGTTGACATCGGCCGGCTCAAACCTGAAGATATCCTTCTGGCGAAAATCAAAAGTCTTCTTGTCCAGCGTGCTCTTGAGCGAGCTGGAGATAAGGATGATCCTTGGGTCATCTTCCTTTTTGGCAAAAAGGGCGTTATCGAGCGGATTTTCCATGCCGAAGAGGATCTTTACAGGTTGAGGCCTGTTCTTATACCAGAGGGTTAACTCTTTCTTGGGAATTTCATACTTGGCCATATCCCCGCCCTCTTTATCGACGACCCGTTCGATCCTGAGACTCGAAAAATCTTCGGCCAGGCGGTTGACCTCAAAGGAATCTGCTTTTGCCTCTAGGGGTTCGGTGATGAGCCACTCCTCTCCACCTTCTTTTTTAAAAGTGATGGTTTCGTCCTCCTTTTTTAGGATGATCTTTTCGACGTCGGCAGATGAAAAGTCCACAAGCTTGTCTTCGCCCTCCTTTTTTGCCTTGGTCTTCGATTCGAAGAGAATGACAAAGGCCAGAAGCCCCGCGAACACAGCCAGGAGAATGAGGGGGGTCTTGATTTTCATAGCGATCGTCTCCTGATCCAGACGGAAATTCCCAGAACAAGAACAGCAAGAGGCAGGATGATGACAGACGTGAAGAAAATCAGCCGTCCCTGCGAGGGAGTGAGCTGAATCGTGCGGGGTGTGGTGGTTTTGGACTGGATGGAGATCAGGTCGGCCTCCTGGGTGAGCCAGTTGACCGTGTTGAGGAAGAGGTTTCCGTTTCCAGAGAGGTTATAGTACCTATTAGTGGGAAAATCCGAATCTCCGTAAATGGCCAGCCTTCCTTCAGGCTTCTTTTCTTCACTCTGTTTTTTTTCTTCGGGCTTTTCCATGGCTTGTTTCTTTTCATCTATCGGCTTGACCGTAACAACCGCGGCGAGGGGAATCGGGCCTTGCCTATCCTTGTCTTTATCGAAAGTTACTGTTTTTTGGTCGAGCTGTCGTTCCGACCAGGAGTTCGGGCTCGTTTTGCCGATGATGTTGACATTCACTCCCTCTGGCTTTGGCTCCGCGACATTCACCGACCGGGCATAGGGAAAGAAGGTGGCATAACGGAAGTTGGAGGTAATTTCCTGGGGTTCATACTCCGTGATGACAGGCATGAAGTAATCGCCCCCAAATAGCCTGGAGACTGTGTCCACGACGACATCGTTTTCGAGCTTCACTCCATAGCTCAAGAGAAAGGGGTTGAGTCCGGGAGCCGTCTCCGGGTCCACCATGAAGAACACCCTTCCGCCCCGGCTGATATAGCTTTTTATGGTTTCCAGTTCATCGGGCAGAAGGTCTTTCTTGGGTCCGGGAATGATCAGGAGTGCACAATCCTGAGGGAATGACTCGGAGAGCGCCAGGGTGAGCTTCTTCACCTCATAGCCGAGCTTCTGGAGCTCGTCCCTGGCCCCAGAAAACCCGGTGTCCTCGGTGATTTCGATGCTGCCTTCACCATGGCCTTCGAGAAAATAAACTACTTTTTTCTTCTCCCTTGAGATCTTGATGAGCGCGTTAGTGATATCTTCTTCGGTTGTCGTTGTGATTCGGTTTTCTTTGTCCCCGCTTTCAAAAATCGTGGTCCCGTCCTGGGTCACTCCGTACCGTTTGACAAGTCCTGGGTTCTTGTCGGGGTCGATGAACTCGGACTTAATCCTGTTGGAATGATAGGCATAAATCTTGAGCAGGGCCTCCAGCCTGGCCCGGCCCGCGCTGCCTTCCCGGGAAAAGGCCTTGATCGAGACATCTTGCTTCAGGTTCTTCAAGACCTTAACGGACTGGTCGGCAAGGCTGTGGATCTTGGCTTCAGTAAAGTCAATCCGATAATGGTGCCGCGCGAGAAAGTAGTTGGCCAGGACAAGAATGGCAAGCACGAGGACGACCACCAGCACCAGGTTGCTGGAATAGAGGAAGGCCCTGCGGCTAAAGCCCCGCTTGAGCGTGGACAGATTGAGAATTATATAGATTATAAGAAAAACGAATCCGAGCGCCAGAATAGCCACGTCCGCTGTCTTTCGCTGAGGCCATATGATCAAGGAAACTGAGCCCATAAGAACCAGGGTCAGACCGATGTAATTTAAATATTTTTTCATCGTTTCCATGGCTTACCTCCAACGTCTCGACTGGATGACAGAGTGCGTCAGGAACAAAGCAAAAAAGGAGAAGCTGAGATAATAAACGACATCCGTAGTGTCGAGGATGCCGCTGGTCATCCCGTCAAAGTGCTGGAATATGGAAAGATAATTAAGCACATCTTTCCATATCCCTGTCGCCGAATAGGATGCCCAGTTGAGGATCCAGAAGAGCAGGAGAGCGCCGAACGTCAGTATCGCGGCCACGATTTGGTTCTTTGTGAGAGAAGAGAAAAAGAGGCCGGCTGCGATAAAAGACGCGCCCATTAGGAAAAGTCCCAGATAGCCGTTCAGGATCTGGACGAGCTCGGGATTTCCCCAAAGGAACGTGAACACGGAAAGCAGACCGGCGAGCCCCAGCATGGCCGCCAGGACCACGAGGGCAGCCAGGTATTTTCCCAGGATGACCTGAACCACATGGACCGGAGATGTAAACAGGAGCTCGTCCGTTCCAGTCTTTTTTTCTTCCGCAAAGAGACGCATGGTCAGGAGGGGCAGCATCAAAAGGAGGATGATACTCATATTGTGGAAAAGCGGGGCATAAACCATCTGGTTGATATTGATCTGCTGATAATAATAAGGATTCTGGGCCATTTGGATGGCCTGGGAGTTGAACCACCAGATGGCGCTGTAAAAAAAGAAACCGACCAGAACTAGGAACACACATATGACCACATAAGCAATGGGCGAAGTGAAGTATGTTTTGACCTCTTTTCTGGCGATTATTCCAATGTTTCTCATTGCCCCGCACCTCCTGAGACGATCCGCAGGTAGAGGTCCTCGATGTTTATCGCTACAGGCCTCATCTCCAGAAGACCCCAACCTCTCTCCACCGCAAGCCTGGACACAGTCTCGCGCAAATCCTTTCCCCAAACCCACTCCACGGTGAGTTCGCCATCCTGCCGGGAAACGCGGCTAACTCCAGGGATCGCCTGGAAAGAAGAAACAGCCTCATCATGGCCTGTTCTGAGCTTAATGATAATCCCCTCTTTTCCTCCAAAAGACGTTGTGAGTTCCTCCAAAGAGCCCGAAGCCATGAGTCGGCCTTCGTTGATGATAACTACTCCATCGCATGTCTGTGTGACTTCGGCCAGGATGTGAGTTGAGAGCATGATCGTGTGCTCGCCCCTCAGGGATTTGATGAGATCTCTGATCTCCTTGATCTGGGCCGGGTCGAGACCGATGGTCGGCTCGTCAAGGATCAGAATTTGCGGGTCGTGGATTAGGGCCTGAGCGATGCCGACGCGTTGTTTAAACCCGCGAGATATGTTCTCGATCAGCCTGTTTTTGACCGAGGCCAGGCCGCTGACCTCAATGGCCTGGCCCAGCGCTTCTTTCCGCTTTGAGCGGGGGACCTGTTTAATCGCTGCGACAAAGGTCAAATACTCCGAAACGGTCATTTCAGTGTAGAGGGGGATGACTTCAGGAAGATAGCCGGTGATTTTCTTGACCTCGTTGGGCTTTTCAAAGACGTCAAACCCGGCGACACTGGCTCTTCCTTCAGTCGCGGGCAAAAAACCGGTGAGAATTCGCATCGTGGTTGTTTTGCCGGCGGCATTGGGTCCGAGCAAACCCCAGATCTTGCCTTTTTCTACCGTGAAGCTGAGGTCGCGGACAGCCATGAGCTCGCCGTATTTTTTGGCCAGGTGTTCAACTTCGATCATGCGTTGACTCCTTTCTCTTAGAAAACCGGCTCAGTCTGTTTTCCTACATTTTTTCGGGCCGCGGAATGCCCATCAGGAAAAGGACCTTTTGAAGAATTTCTTTGACATAAAAAATGGTCAGCAGGCGCATTTTTTTAAGATCCTTGTTTTCTTCGCCCAGGATGGAATAGAGGTGATAATAAGCATTGGTCTTCTGACAGAGGTTGAAAGCGAACTTCGCCAGATGGGAAAATTCGAGGGAGAGGACGGAGTTGAGAACCTGCTCTTCGAACTGGGACGCATAAAAAACCAGGTTCCAAAAATCCCGGGCTTCCTCTTTCGGCAAAACGTCCATAGAGAAGTCTTCTTGCCGGAGAAGATTTTCCATCTCTTTTTCGCTGAAATTCTCTCTCTCTCGGAGCTTCCTAAAGATGCTATTGAGACGGACAAACGTGTACTGCAGATAGGGGCCTGTTTCTCCCTCGAAACTCAATGCTTCCTCGAAGTCAAAAATGATCAGGGAATTCCGGGCGAATTTGAGCATGAAATAGCGCAAGGCTCCTGTGGCAATCTGCCGGGCGACAAAAACCTGAAGGTTGTGGCTGAGCTCAGGGTTTCTTTTCTCGACTTCCACCAGAGCCTTTTCTTCCAGCCTGTCAAGAAGATCGTCGGCCTTAACGCCGAGGCCTTTCCGTCCGGAGACCTCAAGGAAAGTTCGTTCTTTGTCCTCCTCGCGGATGGTGTAATCCAGCTCATTGAGGCTTTTCGGTGAAAGGGCAACCATCTCGTAGGAGAAATGAATTGATTTTTCGGCTTGAGCTACATAGTTCAGAGATCTCAGCCCCTGGACGACGACTTTCTGAAGATAGGTCTGTCGGGTATCAATGACATTATAGACTTTCGTCGCCCGGCCAAAAGAGGCCACGTTCCGGTTGGGCCAGCCCGTGGTGATCCAGATGGTCCGGCCGTATTCCTGCACAAAAGGCTCGTAATAGAAATCTTTATCCAGGAGGCCGAATTTCCAGAGTTGATAAGCGATATCCTTGCCAACATAGGTTACGGTTCCGTCCGAGCGGACGATGACTTTTTCCTTTTCTGCCTCATCTTGGAGCCTCATGACCCAGCAGCCGGCATTCGCCCCCTCGTCCGAAAGAAAAATTGCCTTTTTATCCTTGAGCAGGGTAAAGGCTTTTTCCCAGAATCTGAGCCCCAGGATGCTACTTTCGCAAGGCAACACATCATACGTGACGTCGATGCGCTTCATGGTTTCGAGATGGGCCTTGAGAATGCGGCGGGAAACGGCGTGACCTAAGGCTGCCTCCGGGTTCTCGCCGTGTTCGATTTTTTTTAGGATTTCTCCCCGCCTGGCCTGAGCATCGGGGTTTGCTTCTAGAAAACTCGAGGCACGGGCATAGAGGTCCCAGCAATAGTAATCGAATTTTTCTTTGATCGCATCGAGGTCGGCAAGCGTTTTTTTCTCCAGGTCCATGAGCCCAAAGACAACGTCCACAACCTGCACTCCGGTGTCATCGATATAGTTTTGGACTTCGACATTTTCTCCTTTGTACCTCAGGCAACGGGCTAGGGTGTCTCCCAAGCAGGCATTGCGCAAGTGCCCGATGTGAGCGGCTTTATTCGGATTGATATTGGTGTGCTCGATGGTGATTTTTTTCTCTTCAGGAAAGAGTGAGGACGTTGTGAAAGACGCAAGTTCGGACTGGAAAAACGACCTCCGGTCGAGAAAAAGATTGATGTACCCCGGTCCGGCCACTTCGGCCTTAGCCACTCCGCTGAGGCCCGAAAAAAAGGGGAGGAGATCTTTGGCCAGCTGTCGGGGGTTTGTTTTCAAACGCTTGCCTAGCTTGAACGGAAAAGTCAGGGTGAGGTCTCCAAAGTCCTGCTGCGGGGTCAAACTGATCTCGATCTCCGACTCAGCCAGCGCGTATTTATCCCGCAACCTGGCTAAGATTTCCTGCCGGAGCTTGGCTTTGAGGTTGATCATATTAAGCTAATTATTATAACAAAATTCGCTGTCCGGACAAGGGGACAGAGATGAGCTCACTTTTCTCTTGCCAGTCGGACGCTTCTATGGTAGTAAATAATTTTCCTATCGAGGTAGAAGGCCATGAAAAAAACTCGCTTCTATGAATGTCACAAAAGACTTGGGGCGCGTATGATTGAGTTTTTTGGCTGGGAGATGCCGGTTGAATACATAGGAATCATCGATGAGCACATGGCCGTCCGTGAACGGGCCGGGTTATTTGATGTTAGCCATATGGGAGAAATAATCATCGCAGGAAAAGACGCGCTTGCCTTTGTCCAGTATCTCACACCGAATGACGCGGCCAGGCTGGCCGTAAACCAAGTCCAATACACCGCGCTCACTACGCCGCAAGGGACTTTTGTTGATGATATGCTGGTCTACTGCCTCGGTCCTGAAGAATACCTGCTTGTTGTAAATACGGCCAACACAGATAAAGATTATGCCTGGGTTGTGACTCATAAAAAGGGCTTTGATGTCTTGACCGAAGATGCCAGCGGGCGGTATTCTCAGCTGGCTCTCCAGGGCCCCGAAGCCGAAAAAATCCTTCAGCCGTTGACGAATATAAATTTAGCGGAGATGAAACCATTTTGGGCTGCGAAGGGAGAGGTTGCGGAAGTCGGGGCGCTTGTTTCCCGAACCGGCTATACTGGAGAAGACGGATTTGAGATCTATACTGTTTCACCCGAGCCCGCGGTCGTCTGGGAAGAGATCTTGGAGCAGGGAAAAAGACGGGGGATCCAACCCATCGGGTTAGGCGCCAGGGACACCCTTCGCCTGGAAGCAAAACTGGTGCTTTACGGGAATGATATCGATGAAACGACCACGGTCCTGGAGGCCGACCTCAAGTGGATCATCAAGTTCAAAAAAGGAGATTTTCTCGGCCGCGATGTCCTGTCCAGCCAGCTTGAGAAAGGAGTGAAGAGAAAGATTGTCGGGTTCGAGCTGTTGGAGCGGGGCGTTGCGCGGCCGCACTATCCCGTGTTTCTCAAAGGCCAGGAGGTCAGTCATGTGACTTCAGGCACCTTTGCGCCCTACTTGAAAAAGAGCATCGGACTTGCTTATCTGCCCGTTGAGAATAGCGAGATCGGCACGGACATTGAAGTTGCGATTAGAGATAAACGGATGAAAGCCAGAATTGTGCCGACCCCGTTTTATAGGCGAGCGCAAAAGCCTGTCTGACAATACATGTTTTGAATGCAGGAACGGAAGGCTGGACAAGACGCCGTTGGCCTGTGGCTTGGAACTGTCATAATTGCTCGATTTGTTATAAAATGAGGCAGCTCTCGCTTCCAAAGTTCAATTCTGTTTGAGGAGGAAGCCATGTATCCGAGCGATCGCTATTACAGCAGAGACCACGAATGGGTGAAAATCGAAGGCGATACCGCAACTATTGGAATCACTGATTTTGCCCAGAAGCAATTGGGCGATGTCGTCTACATCGAACTTCCCGCAATCGGAGCCAAGCTCGATGTCCACCAGACCATTGGCGTGGTTGAATCTGTCAAGGCGGTGTCCGACGTTTACTCGCCGATATCCGGAGAGGTCATCGCGGTCAACGAAAACCTGAATGATTCCCCGGAGGTAATGAATCAGGACCCCCACGGCAAGGGTTGGATCATCCGGATGAAAGTCGGGGACACAACAGACCAAGAAAAACTCATGAGTTCTGTGGATTACGAGAAATATCTTGAGGGAATCGCATCCTGAGGTGCAAACTGGAACAGGCGGAACATGAGTTATATTTCTTTAAGCAATGACGACAAAAAAAAGATGCTGGCGGCCATCGGCGTCTCATCGCTCGAGGAGCTCTTCTGCTGTATTCCAGACGAGATTCGTTTGAAGAAGAATCTCGCCCTTCCCGTCCCGCTGGCCGAGCCCGAGCTCGTCAGTTGCTTTGAGGAGCTCGGACGGAAGAACCGGGAGTCCGGCCGTACTTCTTTTTTAGGCGCCGGGGCGTATCAGCACCTTATTCCTTATGTTGTGGATTACCTGAGCTCTCGAGGCGAGTTTATCAGCCCCTATACTCCTTACCAACCGGAAGTCAGCCAGGGCACTCTTCAGGTTATTTTTGAGTACCAGACCTTGATTTGCCAGCTGACTGAAATGGAGATCGCCAACGCCTCTCTTTATGATGGGGGATCAGCTGTGGCAGAAGCCGTCCTGATGGCTCACCGGCTCAGCGGAAAGCCAAACATTCTCGTGGCTGAAACCCTTCATCCTCAATACAAGAGTGTCCTCAAGACTTATGTGAAAAATCTGGACATTAACATTATTGAGGTCAATCGCTCGGAGCAGGGAGGGGTTGACCTTGATGATTTCAGCCAAAAAACAAACGCCGAAACGAGCGCCGTCGTCTGTCAATCGCCAAATTTCGTCGGGGTTGTGGAGGACCTTGACCGCATCAGCGAGCAAACTCATAGTCAGGGGGCGCTCCTCATTGTTGCTATAGCCGAGGCCGCTTCCCTGGGCATTTTAAAGGCGCCTGGCGCCGCAGGAGCTGATATTGTGGCGGGAGAGGGCCAATCCTTCGGGTTGCCGCTGAGCTTTGGAGGGCCATACCTTGGATTCATGGCCTGCAAAAAAGATTTTATTCGCCAGTTTCCAGGTCGGATCGCCGGCCAGACAAAAGACGTAGATGGTCAAAGGGGGTTCGTCTTGACGCTGTCAACACGAGAACAGCATATCCGGCGCGAGAAGGCGACGTCGAATATCTGCACCAATCAGGCGTGGTGCGCGCTTCGGGCCACAATTTTTCTGGAGACACTCGGCCGGGAAGGAATCCGCGAGCTGGCTTATCAGAATATCCAGAAGGCTCATTATGCCCTGGAAGAGCTTTCCAGAATCAAGGGCGTCAAGCGGAAGTTCAGCGGAGCCGTCTTTAATGAATTTGTGCTTGAATTTGAACCCGGCTGGTCAGCGGTGGAAAACCATTTGCGCCGAAACATGGTTCTTGGTGGCCTGAACCTCGAGCCCTTTTTTCCAGAACTTAAAGATTGTGCCCTGGTTTGCGTCACAGAGGTGCACGGGAAGGACGACATCGATACGCTGGTCCGGCTTGTGAGTGAGGTGCTCCGATGAATCGCGAGCCGTTGATTTTTGAAATCAGTGCTGAAGGCAAGAGAGGTTTTCGCCTGCCTGTGCTCGATGTGCGGGAAAACAGGGAAATTATGAATTGCTTCGCCCTCCGCCGGGACGTCGCCGGATTTCCTCAAGTTTCGGAGATCGAGGTTGTGCGCCATTTTACTCGCCTCTCCCAGGCCAATTTTTGTATCGATACAACGTTCTATCCCCTGGGGTCGTGCACGATGAAGTACAACCCCAAGGTCAATGAAAAGGTCGCTCAGATCGGGAATTTCTTGTTCTCGCATCCCTATGCGCCCGAAGACCTCGTCCAGGGAAACCTCGAGATATTGAAAACCATGGAAGACATGCTGTGCGAAATCACCGGTATGGAGGCGTTCACCCTGCAGCCCAGCGCCGGAGCGCAGGGCGAGCTCGTGGGAATGATGCTCACCCGGGCCCACCTTCAGGACAAGGGGAATCCGCGGAAGATCGTCCTTATTCCTGATTCGGCGCACGGGACCAATCCTTCAAGCGCTCATAGCTGCGGCTATCGTGTCCAAGAGATCAAGTCCAATGAAAGAGGGACGATCGACCTGGCCGCCTTGAGTCAGCAGATGACAGAGGATGTTGCCGCTTTGATGATTACGAATCCGAACACGCTCGGCGTTTTTGAATCTGACATCCTCAGAATCGCAAAAATCGTCCATTCCAAGGGCGGTCTGGTCTATATGGACGGCGCAAACATGAACGCTCTGATAGGGAAATTCAGGCCGGGGGACATGGGCGTTGATGTGATCCACCTCAACCTGCACAAGACGTTCTCGACGCCTCACGGCGGCGGAGGGCCGGGGGCCGGGCCCGTCGGCGTGAAAAGACATCTGGCGCCTTATCTTCCGGTTCCAGTGGTGGAGAAAACCGCGTCTGGATACATTTTTAACTATCACCGGCCCAAAAGCATCGGTCGCGTCCGCAGCTTCTTCGGGAATTTTCTTGTGGTCATCAAAGCGCTGGCCTATATCCGGTCTCTGGGTGCAGAAGGCTTGAGGGAAATCTCCGAAATCTCCGTCCTGAACTCGAATTATATCCGTGCCAGGCTGGAGGATGTCTATCACCTCAAGTATTCCGCCCCGACCCTCCACGAATGCGTCTTCTCGGACAAGTTTCAAAGAGAGCACGGGGTTCAAAATATTGATATCGCTAAAAGGCTCATTGATTTCGGCCTCCACCCGCCGACAATGTCTTTCCCCTTGATCGTGCCCGGCGCTCTGATGGTGGAGCCCACTGAGACTGAAACCAAGAAGGAGCTGGATGCATTCATCGAGGCCATGAAAAGAATTGCCCAGGAGGCCAAGGTAAGTCCGGACATGGTCAAGTCGGCTCCGCACGCCTCTTATGTCAGAAGGTTGGACGAGACGGCAGCGGCGCGAAATCCTGTTTTGAGATGGGAAATTGATGGAGAGCGCAAAGACAAATAAGATGTCTCTTCAAAACCTGGTCATGAGCTTGCAGAGATACTGGGCCGGCAAGGGCTGCTATCTAGCTCAGCCATACGATGTCGAAGTTGGCGCCGGGACGATGACGCCGGATACATTTTTCCGTGTCCTCGACCGCAGGCCCTGGCGGGTGGCTTATGTCCAGCCTTCGCGCCGTCCTACGGACGGAAGATACGGAGAAAACCCGCATCGTGTTCAAAAACATTATCAGTTCCAGGTCATCATCAAGCCGTCTCCGTCGGATATCCAGCAAATCTATATCGACAGCCTGGTGTCATTGGGGATCAGGCTTTCCGAGCATGACCTGCGCTTCGATGAGGATGATTGGGAGTCTCCAACGATCGGGGCCTGGGGTGTCGGCTGGCAGGTGCTGCTGGATGGCCTGGAGATTACGCAATTTACCTATTTCCAACAGGCTGGCGGGATTGAGATCTTCCCCGTCCCAGCAGAGATTACGTATGGACTGGAACGGCTAGAAATGTTTCTTGAGAGAAAAGATAATTTCTATGATTTGCAGTGGTCGGATGATGTCCTTTACAAAGACCTGAGGCTTCGAGAGGAAAAAGAATTTTCTGGATACAACTTTAATTGGGCGGATATCGAGAGGCTGCAAAAATCATTTTTGGTGGCCGAGCAGGAAGCCGCTTTCCTGACTGAGAAGAATCTTCTGCTTCCCGCTTACGATATGTGCCTGAAATGTTCCCATCTGTTCAATCTTCTTGATGCGAGAGGAGCAATTAGTGTGACCGAACGAGTCAAGGTGATCGGACAAATCCGGGCCCTGGTCAACCAAATCGCCAGGAAATACTGCGGCGGCGAGGTTATACCCTGATGGAATTTCTTCTTGAGATTCGTACCGAAGAGATGCCGTCCTCTCATGTCAAATCCGGTCTTGACCAGATCAGGGAAAAGTTGAAGGCGGAGCTCTTAACTGCACGTATTGCAGTCACGTCTCTAGAGACATACGGGACGAGCCGCAGAATGGTCGTCGTCGGAGAATTCGCTCCCGTTCAGGAGGATCAAGAAGAAATGGTTGTGGGGCCGCCGCGGGCCGTCTCCTTCGGGCCGGATGGCGCTCCCACGGCCGCGGCCAGAGGGTTCGCCAAGTCCCAAAATGTCAGCGTGGAAAAACTTCAGGTCGTTCAAACGGCCAAGGGAGAATACCTGGGTCTGAGGAGGATCACAAAAGGGAAACCCACCCGCACGATTTTGGCAGGAGCCCTTCCGTCTCTCATGACTTCTCTCTCTTTCCCCAAGATGATGAGATGGGGCGAATCAAACCTCCGTTTCTCCCGGCCGGTGAGGTCGATCCTTTGTCTTTTCGGCGGGAAAATTCTTCCGTTCTCGGTGGGTGAAGTGAAGTCCAACAATATCGCGACCGGTCACAAGATTCACTCGCCCCGGAAAGCCAGGGTCGGCTCGCACCAGGAATACATGGCGCTTTTGAAGAAAAACAAAGTGATCATCTCGCCGGAATTGAGGAAGGACATGATCCTGGCGCAGATAGAGAAAAAGCTGAAACCTCTAAAAGCAAAACTCTATCCGGATGAGGAACTCCTGGATACACTCGTTTATGAGGTTGAGTGTCCCCATGTTTTCCTCGGCACTTTTCCTCATGAGTATCTTCAGCTGCCTATCGAAGTGCTCAGCGTGGCGATGAAGGAAGGGCAGAAGCTTTTTTCTGTGGTTCATGACAGTGTCCAGCTGGCCCGCTTTATAGGAGTCGCAGACTCTCCGGGAGACCCGAAATCCCTGATCAGGAAGGGGAATGAAAGAGTGCTTAAGGCCAGGCTTGAAGACGCTAAGTTTTTCTGGGGGCAGGATTTAAAGACCCCTATGGCCGAAAGGGCTGCCGGGCTGAGGCAGGTCGTCTTCCAGGAGCGATTAGGAAGCTATGACGCCAAGACAGCCCGTCTGAAAAGCTTAGTCGGATACCTTTGCGAAAAGATCGATGAGAGCAAACTGAAAAAAGACGCGGTTCAGGCTGCAGAATTGTGCAAGGTTGACCTTCTGACGGAAATGGTTAGGGAATTTCCTTCGCTTCAAGGCAAGGTCGGCGGCCTCTATGCCAGGGCAGAAGGATATCCCCCCGCGGTTGCTCAGGCCATTTATGAGCACTATCAGCCGGTCAGCCTGGAGGACGCCTCGCCCGGCTCGCTCGCTGGGGCGCTGGTGTCTCTCGCAGATAAGGTTGATTCGGTTGTCGGTGCCTTGGGAATTGGCCTTCAGGTTTCAGGGTCGAGCGACCCTTTTGGCCTTCGCCGGAACGCCAATGCCATCTGCAAAATTATCCTTGATAAACAGCTGGTTTTTTCCCTCGGCCATTTTATTGAAAGAGCTGTCTGCGCTTACCAGGACAGTTTGGAGAGGCCAAAAGAAGAAATTGTCGCTTCGTGCCGGGACTTTTTTGAACAGCGGCTCCGATTTGTCTTTGAAACCCAGGGCTACCGTTACGACCTGATCAATGCCGCCCATGGATCAGGCATGGACAATATCTATTACTCAAGCCTGCGGCTCAAAGCCCTGGATAGCCTTAAGAAAAGCCCCCATTTCGAGCCGCTGATCCTCATGGCCAAGAGGGTTAACAATATCCTGCGAGATTTACCTCCTTATCAAATCAACCCCGACCTCTTTTCAGAAAAGGAGGAAAGAGAGCTCTTTTCCGCTTTTACGATTATTAAAGAGAACTGCCTGCCTTTAATCGCAGGAGGGGACTTTGCCGCTGCGCAAAACATGATTTTTAGGATGGAGTTTCCTTTGGCGAGTTTCTTCAACAGCGTCCTGGTGATGGCTGAAGATAAGAGAACAAGACAAAACCGCCTGGCCCTTCTTCAGGCGATTGGCGAACTCCTTCTTCAAGTGGCCGATTTTTCTCAGGTCGTTGTCGAAGGGGAAAAATGATTTAGATCTGAAACTCGTCCTTATCCGAGCCAGACGGCTCCGCGCCCTCATCCTTGGCTTTTTCCAAGAATTTTTGTTCCAGAGCGATGATCTTGACGAGGTTTCCCGGCTGGTTTTGGTCCTTCTTTTCACCGTAAGGATTGAATTGGACTCCGATTTGATACTTATAGCTTTTCCCTTCACTCAAGGAGGACCATTTGACCACCCCTTTCATAGTGAAAGGAATTTTTTCGCCCGGGACAGAGATCTTCATGGACACATCGGTCGTTGGTTTCAAGGCGTTCTGGGACAGGAACCGGATCCCTCCGCGGCTGATATCTATAACCGGGCAGAATTCTTCGATAAACCCCGGCTTTGTAAAAAGGATGGATCTCTTTTGATAGTTCACTGTTGCTCCAGGTATCTTAAAGCGCAAACATGATCGACGCTCAATTTCGTTTTCGGCCATGCTTTTCCTCCATCAGGAACAACTCCGGCTCTGATCCGGGTGGAGCCATCTGGCCATTCCTGGTGCTCCAATTCCTCTTTGAATTAATACATATATATAACAGATCAATTGAAAAAGTCAAAGCAATACACTTCCTGTCGTTTTTCTATTTAGTCATTTTTATTGTCCACGTTAGCTCCCTTTCACCAGATGACCTCGACGAATTGACAGAGGAGGGAACTTTTTTTAAGATTTGTCCTCATGAAAGGAGGATGATCATGTTATCCAGGCATTGTCGATTTAAGGCCGGCGCCTTCTTGGGCATTTTGATCGGAACTAGTTTTTTCCTTGTCAGCTCATTTGCGGCCCAGAAAACAGCGCCGCCAAAACGGGTTCAATCGACTGACCCCGCTTTAAGGATTAAAGGCTACGAAACGCATCTCGAAATGCTGAAGAATTCACCGTTTAACAAGCTCGAATGGAGTCATCTTGGGCCGATTAATGTCAGCGGCAGGTCAATTGATATCGCTGTCGTCGGCCCGAAAGGAAAGAGCTACACAATTTATGTGGCCACAGCATCAGGCGGGCTTTGGAAGACGGTCAATGAAGGCACGACCTGGGAACCTGTCTTCGACCGGGCACCGTCAACGGCCATTGGCGACGTGACTATTGCTCCCTCCAATCCGGAGATCGTCTGGATTGGGACCGGCGAGGCAAATATCTTCAGGAGCTCACAGGCTGGGTGCGGCGTCTATAAATCCCTGGATGGAGGCAAGACTTGGCAGCATATGGGTCTGACCGACACCTATACTATTCCGCGGATTGTGATCAACCCGGAAAACCCCGATATTGTCTATGTCGCTGCGTCCGGTCATGAATGGACTGACAATCCCGAGCGCGGCATTTACAAGAGCACAGACGGAGGGGCGAGCTGGTCCAAGGTTCTGTATATTGATGATAAGACAGGAGCCAGTGATTTGATAATGGACCCGTCTGATAGCGATACCCTGTATGCGGCAACGTGGCAGAGGATCCGGTTGAAATGGAATGACCCCCGCAATTTCCCCGGCTATTCCAAGAGCAGGATCTATAAAACAATAGATGCAGGAAAGACCTGGAGGCTCATTGACTCCGGGCTTCCGGAGGCCAGATACAGGGGCCGAATCGGAATCGATATTTGTCGGCAAAATCCGAATGTCCTCTATGCCTTCGTCGATAGCTATGAAGCATCAACGCAGCCGAAGCCGAGAGAAACAGATTCGTACGGTCGCCCTTCGGGCGGCGCGATTAAAGGCGCCACTCTTTTCCGCAGCGATAATAAGGGAGAATCTTGGACGCTTGTGGCGCCGACGACACCCGAGATGACCACTCTGATGGAGCGCCATTCGGGAACATACGGCTGGGTCTTCGGTCAGGTTCGGGTTGACCCTAACGATGAAAATACGGTTTATATCATGGGGGTGCCGTTGAGTGTATCTAAAGATGGAGGAAAGACATTCACGGAGATTCGCGGGATGCACGTCGACCATCACGGCCTCTGGATTGACCCGGATAACTCGAATTACATCATTGACGTGAATGATGGAGGCATCGTGATTTCATATGATGGAGGCAAGACGTGGAAGGTCTTCACCCAAAATTTGCCCGTTTGCCAATTCTTTAATGTCGCCTACGACATGGCCACTCCATTCCGAGTCTACGGCTCGATGCAGGACCACGGAAGCTACAGAGGCCAGGTTCTTCAAAAGAAAGACAGAATGACTGGGAAAATGCTGGATGGCTACGAAGCCGATGAATTTGAGCGAGCTCCCGGCGGTGAAGCCTGCAGCCACGCTATTGATCCGACCAACCCCGATATTGTCTATGCGGCCAGTTTTTATGGAAGAATTACCCGGTCAGACATGTCTCTTCCGCCTCAGGAAAGGACAAAACGCCTGCTCCCGGCCAAGTATCCGGAAGAGCCGCCCCTGCGGGGGCAATGGCTGGCACCATTCATCATCTCGCCGCATAATAGCGAAACGCTCTATCATGGAATGCAGCATCTTTTGCGCTCGATTAACAGGGGAGATACGTGGGAGCAGATCAGTCCTGACCTGACTTATAATACGGCCGCCGAGATGGGAGATATTCCTTATCATACGATCTTTTCGATCTCTGAATCGCCCCTCCGATTTGGCCTGATCTATGCGGGAACGGATGACGGCAAGGTCCACATGACAAAGGATGGGGGCAAGACCTGGCAGGAGATTATGACCGGCCTGCCTTATCAAAAATGGGTCTCGAGGATTGTCGCCTCCGCGTTTGATTTGGGCACTGTCTATATGACCCAGAACGGCAAGCGCGATGACGATTTTACGCCATATATCTGGAAATCGACCGACTTTGGAAAGACCTGGGTGGGCATCGCGGGGAATATTCCCCTCGGGCCTGTGAATGTGATTCGCGAGGATCCCGTCGACAAGAACATTCTTTATGTCGGGACAGATTTGGCAGTCTATGTGTCCAAAGACGCCGGGAAAACCTGGGACGTGCTGGGCGGGAACTTACCCACGACCTATGTCCATGACCTCATCATCCATCCGCGCGACAACATTATTGTGATCGCTACGCATGGGCGGGGGATGTGGGCTATGAACGCAAACCCCATCAACGAGAAGGACAAGCGCCGACGCAGTTTCTTTGAAGGCAATTAGCCTATCGCAGCGTGCCCTCATAGTGAGCAGTGAGCTGGCGCTTCCGGACATCCTCGGGTGTGTAAGAAGGGAGGAGCACGGGAGCGATCCGGTCTGTTCTGATCTTTGCCTTCTTCATCTCGTCCTCATAGGCCGCGATATGCTCAAGCGTGAGCTGGCCTAGGTTGACAGATTTGACGTACTCAGCGGCGTATTTTCCGGCTCTCCGGCCGAAAACATTATAGTCAAGGACAGAATTGCCCATCAGACGGTTCCGGCCATGAACGCCGCCGGATGCCTCACCGGCGACATAAAGGCCCGGGACGTTGGTCTCGCACTTATCGTTAATCTCGATGCCCCCGTTCTGATAATGCAGCGACGGATAGACAAGCATTGGTTCTTTGGTAATGTCGATATTATATCGGATAAACTGCCGGACCATGGCCGGGAAATTCTTGCTCAGGTAGCCGGAGCCCTGGATGATCTCGATCAGCGGCGAATCGAGCCACACACCCCACCGTCTGCTGGGAGTCTGAATGCCGTTTTTCTTTTCCAGACATTCACGGATAAATGCGGCGCTTTCCACATCCCGCGGCTCTCTCGGAAAGACAAACAACTCGCCGAACTTGTTAATCGGCTGCCCTCCCGCACCTCTGATTTTTTCGGTAATCAGGAAGCCGGCGATCTGCTCGGGGAACACGGCTCCGGTCGGATGGTACTGGACAGAGTCCATGTAAAGAAGCTTTGCACCGGCTCGATAGGCCATGACCAGGCCATCTCCCGTGGCCCCGTAGTGGTTGGTCGTATCGAAGCCGCGGATATGAAGCCGTCCATAGCCGCCAGTGGTGATGATAGTGGCCTTGGCCTTGACGGTGAAATACTCTTCAGTCTCCATATTGTATATTACACCACCGGCACATCGTCCTTTTTTATCCAGGATTAACTCGACGGTGGGCATGAATTCCAGCACAGTAATCTTATCCGGATGGTTACGCACCTCGTCCATCAACGTCCGCATTATCACCGCGCCGGTGTAATCGCGGCAGGAATGCATTCGCTTCCGGGATGTCCCTCCTCCATGAAGGACATACATCGAGCCGTCGGGATTCTTGTCCCAGACCACGCCCAGCTCTTCCAGCCACTTCACGACCTCAGGACCGTCTTCAGTCAAGGCCCGCACGAGATCAGGTTTGTTATCGAAATGGCCGCCTCCCAGGGCATCCAGGTAGTGGCGGGTGGGGGAGTCCTGGGGAGTAACGGCCGCTTGCATTCCTCCCTGCGACATCATGGAGTTGGCATCTCCGATACGGAGTTTCGTTGAAATGATACTCTTAGCGCCTTTCTGCATAGCGATTATGGCCGCGGCGCAGCCGGCACCGCCGCCGCCGATAATCAAGATATCCGTCTCATAGTCCGGCCGGGTCAGCTCGAAAAGCTCCGGCCTGATCCGGCTGTGCGATTCCAGGATGTCGGCCACTTCGGTGGTGATCTCCTCGCCTTTGTTCGGACCGATATGGATGATGCGGCGCGATTCCTTCTTGTAATCGGGATGGAATTTCTTCAGGACGTCTTCTCTTTCTTCGGCGCTCATCGGAGGGAAGACCGCCTTTCCAGATTTTTCGAGCTCCAACCTCTTCTGCCGGGTCTGGTCCACCAGTTTCAGGGACTCATGCATGTATTCTGGGTACATCTTATTCTCCTGTTGTTCCTTCTATGTCCCGAGCGTAATATCTCTTTTTCAGCTCCTCCCTCGCCATGGCCATAAACTCTTTGTATTCTTTGTCAAACTTTTTTTGCTTGACTTCTCTCAACCTCTGCTCTAACTCGGGGCTCTTCGAGCTGAGATATCTTCCGTAGAGTCTCCTCCCGAGCAACCCGACGTTGTAGTGGACGATTTCAGCCGGGCAGCGGATGGCGCAGAGACCGCAGCTCAAACAATCGAAACTCAAGTCCATGACCTTTTCGATATCGCCGCGAATGGCGGCCTGGATATAATCCATGACCTCGAGGCTCTGTGGGCAGGCTTTGGTGCAAGTATTGCAGGCAACACATCGAAAAATCTCAGGGTAGAGCTTCTGAAAGGCAGTGACATTGGGCTCCAGTTTCTCGATATCGTAGACGGGCTTTTGAGCAGGAATCACCGGGAGCTGGGAAAGCCACATGCCCTCCTCGACTAGAGTCGTGCAGGCCAGGCCCGTGTAAATTTTGTAATCGCCGGGAAGGCGGTAGACAGTCGCGCAGGCTCCGCAGAATCCTTCTCGGCAGCCGGCCCCGCGCTTGATCAGGTAGCCGGCATACTCTATGGCGCCCATGATGGTGGCGTCGGCGGGCACCTTGTGCGCCTTGCCCATGATATAAACAGTCACCATCTGTTTCGGCACGGCTTTTGGTTCGGTTTTTTCTTTTCTTGGCCGGGCCGTCTTGGCCGGCTGTCTTGCGGCCGTTTTCTTCTTTGCCATCATCTTGTCTCCTTGTCGATTGAATGCCCCTCCCCTTAGTATTCTTGCGGCAGGTTTTTGAGCTCGGCCCAAGAATAAACAGGGCCGTCTTTGCAGACATAATGCGGGCCGATGTTGCAGCGTCCGCATTTCCCGATACCGCATTTCATCTTGTTCTCGACGGTGGTATAAATCTGATCGTCTTCGAAGTGAAGCTCTTTCAGAGCTCGAATTACAAATTTGATCATGATCGGGGGCCCGCAGGTGATGGCGATCGTGTTGGCCGAGGACGGCTTCTTGTCTAAAACGTTCTGGGGGACGAATCCGACAAACTCATTCCAGCCAGGTTCGGCCACGTCTATGGAAAGAAATACGGGCATCTTTTTTTTGAGCTCCTCGCATTCCTCTCGGAAAACCAGATCCTTGGAGGTCCTGGCGCCGTAGATCAGGCTCAATTCGCCGTAGTTTTCTTTTTTAATCAGCGCAGTCTGGAGAACGGACCAGATCGGGGCCAGGCCGATTCCGCCGCCGATGAAGACAATGTTTTTTTGCTTCCAGTCTTCCATCGGGAAGCCGTTGCCGTAGGGCCCCCTGATTCCGATAAGGTCACCCACTTCGAGTTCATGGAGAGCGCTGGTGACTCTTCCCATCTTGAGGACGCTGAACTGAAGGTAGTCCCTTAGCAGAGGAGACGAAGAAATGGAGATCATCGATTCGCCTTTTCCAAAGATGGAAAGCATGGCACACTGTCCAGAGCGGTACTCAAACTGAGTGCCGTTCGTGAAAACGGTCCGGAATGTCTTGATGGCCCGCGGCCCGCCCACTTCTTCCTTGATTTCGATGATCTTGGCCAGTTTGGGGAGATAGACGTTATTTTCCATGTTCGTTGACTCTCTCCAAAACTCTGATGATGTCGATCCCAACTGGGCAGAGGGAAATGCACCTGCCGCAGCCCACGCATTGGAATTGGCCATGGGTCTCGACAAAATATTGGAATTTATGAAAGAGCCTTTGGCGCAGACGGGAGGCTTTTTCTGGCCGAGGATTGTGTCCTGAAGAATGCATGGTGAAATCGGGGAACTGACAGGTATCCCATGTCCTGACCCGATTTCCTTTGAGAGGCGAGGCGGATTCCACTTCGTCGCTGATATCAAAACAGTGGCAGGACGGGCAAAGATACGTGCAGATTCCGCAGCGAATACAGCTCATCGATTCTTCGTCCCAGAGGGGAGATTCGAATAGTCCCTTGAGCTTTGAGGAGACAGCGCGGGCATCCTTGAGCTGACGATTGATCTTTTTTACCGACTCCGCGCGGATGGTCTTGACTTTTTTCAGGTCTTCAGGCTGAGGATCCTGGAAGAGTTGCTTGGCCGCCCGGATGAGCTGTTCTCCCTTTTTCGTCAGAGACTTGACGAAATACTTGTCCCCTAGGTCGGTGATCAGAATATCCAGCCCTTCTTCTGAAAAAGGCGATCCCTCCACAGAAGGACAGAAGCAGTTTTCGGAAGGAGGAACATGGCAGGCCAGCCCGACCAGAACTGTCTGGTTTCTTCTGATCCAATAGTACGGGTCGGTGAATTCTCCGCTGAAAACTTTGTCCAAGAGCCAAGCCGCTCTGGCATCGCAAGGCCGAACCCCGAATATGACCGTGGCCTTCTTTTCAGGCAGGACTTCCCTAATTTCAAGGGTTTCTTGGTTGCTCTCGTCCGTTTTGATAAACTCGAGGAAAATCTCTTTCTGGGGAAAGAGGATTTTCTTTGGCGGAACAGTTGTGTTGAGAAAATTCAGATCAATGCCTTCATGGTCAATTTCGGTGTAGTTCCATCGCTCTTCTTTGTCTTTTTTCGGACAAAAGACTGTGTAGGAAGCGAGTTGCTTCACCCATTGGGGGAGGGTCTTTTTGAGCAGTATTTTTTCCATCGCCTTACCTGATGAAATCTTCTGGATCGGAATCCTTGAAGCAGGAGATCAGGGCGGGCTGAGAATCGTCAAACCCCACCTCGTAGCCAAAAAGCTCTCTGGCTTCCCTTTCCAGTTTCTTATTGAGAAAGCGGAGCGGAATGTCGAGGGGACATGCCCTTTCGCACTCCCCACAGTCAATACAGCGTCCGCCCAAATGGATGGCTCGGACCATGTGATAGACAAAATTCTCCGAGAACTCAGCGGACCTCTGGATCCATTTGGTTTTATCAGCCTTTTCCTCGGCCGTTGTGTCTGGCGTAACTGCCATATTGATGCTGTCGACAACGCACTCGTCGCAGTAGCACATCGGACAGACAGAACGGCAGGCGTAACAGCGGATACACTTATCCAGCTCTGCCTTCCAAAAATTCCATCGTTCCTCTGGAGAAAGCTTTTCAATTTGTTCTATAGATCCATAAGGCTTTTCCAGGATTCTTTTGGTTTTATCGCCACTCATCACGTCAAAAATGACTGGAAAGTTAGCCTTGCACTCAAGGCATCTTTCCGCCAGAATCTCCGCTGCCGGGACTTCGATCTTGCCTTCAGCGGTACTGATGATAAACTGGCCCTTATTCCCGAGCTCGATCTTTCGCGGTCGTTTCGCGCCGAGTTTCTTGGCCAGTTTCTTTTCGTCCATGACTCCCGCGTTTTCGCAGGAGACGCCCAGGATGTAGACGTCCTTGCGGTCGATAAATTTTTCCTGAAGCAGGACAACGATAGCCCGGCTATCACAGCCCTTGACGATAATGCCGACGGGCCTTGTGTCGGGCTGCTTCTCCTTGGCCTTTCGTCTCTTCTCGTCGACCAGAAAGCGGGTGAGGTTATGGACACACGTCGGATCCCAGATCAGAACGTCCACATCTTCAGGCCTTTTTATGAAGACGGGGTTGGCCATGCAGCCGTTGCTGCCGACGCCGTAGCCGATAATATATTTGACTTTTCCTTCCCGGAGGAGCTTCCTGGCTTCTTCCTTGAGGTCCTCAATCTTGGCCATTATCTCGTTCTCCTCAGCTTCGTTTGAGGCCCAAGTGGTTTCAGCTCCTTGACAAAATCTTTTATGATCTGGGTATATTTTGTCCCTTCTGCGGCGGAAACCCAGGACATCTGAAATCTTTCCGGTTCAAGGCCGACATACTCCAAGAGCTTCTTGACCATGTTCAGGCGCCTGCGGGCATAAAAATTGCCCTTGATATAGTGACAATCGCCAGGATGACAGCCTGATACGAGCACGCCGTCAGCGCCCCTGTTAAAGGCAGAAAAAATGTACAGGGGGGAGACACTCCCGGAGCACATCACTTGGATGGGGACGACATTCGCGGGATATTCCATCCGGGACACTCCGGCCAAGTCGCTCCCGGCTGAAGAGCACCATTTGCAGAGAAAAGCGACAATCCGGGGTTCGAATTCCTCTGCCTTCATTAGCCTCCGAGACAAGCGTTAATCATTTCGTGAACTTGATGCTGGCTGAGATTCTTGACCTGGATGGCCGAACGCAGACACGTGGCTGAACAAGTACCGCAACCTTCGCACAGGACCTCATTGACCTCGACTTTCCCATCCTTTAAAGCGATGGCGTCATACGGACAGACCTGGACACACATCCCGCAGCCCGTGCAGAGATTGGTGAAGACTCTTGCCACAGTCGGGGCATGATACAATCTTTCCTGGGAGAGGATGGTGATGGCCTTGGCGGCGGCGCCACTGGCCTGGGCAACGGCTTCGGGAATGTCCTTGGGCGCTTGGGCCGCTCCGGCCAGGAACAGACCTGCGGTGACGCTTTCGACGGGCCTCAGCTTGGGATGAGCTTCAGCCAGAAATCCGTCCTTGTCCATGGCCAGCTTGAGTTTTTTGGCCAGTTCCTGAGCGCCCTGGGAAGGCCTCATGGCCTGGGCCAGAACGACCATGTCGGCCGCAATCTCGATGTGCTTTCCCGTCAGAGTGTCCACTCCCCAAACCTTGACCTTGCCATTTTCCTCAAAAACTTTGGAGACTTTGCCCCGTAGATAAAGAACGCCGTCTTCCTCAACTGCCCGCTGCACAAATTCCTCGTAGCCTTTTCCCCCGGAGCGGATATCAATGTAAAAAATATACGCCTGACCGTCGTGGACATGGTGTTTGTAGAGCATGGCATGCTTGGCTGTATACATGCAGCAGATTTTCGAGCAGTAGGCGCAATGATTCTCCGGATCGCGTGAGCCTGAGCACTGGATGAAAACAACTTCCTTGGGTTCCTTTTTGTCCGACGGACGGAGGATCTGGCCCTTTGTGGGTCCTGAGGCAGAGCACAGCCTCTCGAATTGGAGTCCATCCAGAACATCCGGAATCTTGCCGAACCCGTATTCGGCCATATTCTCTTTATCGTACAGGTCATACCCTGTGGCCACGATGATTGCCCCGACGTCTTCTTCAATGATCTGAGGCTTCATATCATAATCGATGGCTTTGACGTCGCAGACATCAGCGCACTTTCCACAGGCGATCGGCAGAAGGCCGGGGCAGGCCTTGATGTCGAGCGTGTAGGAAGCCGGGATAGCCTGGGGGAAGGGGATATAGATCGCCCTCCGCCCAGTCAGGCCGAGGTCAAATTCGTTGGGCACAACAATCGGACAGACTTTTGTGCATTCATCGCAGAGGTTACATTTATCTTTGTCCACATAAGTGGGTTTTTTCAGAATCTTGACTTTGAAATTGCCGACGTATCCGCTAATGTCTTGGACTTCGCTATAGGTCATGAGCTTGATCTTAGGATGTTTGGAGACCTCGACCATCTTGGGAGTCAAGATGCATTGCGAACAATCCAGTGTGGGAAACGTTTCGGAGAGCTGGATCATGTGGCCGCCGATCGATGGAGACCTTTCCACAAGAATGACTTCATAACCGCTGTTGGCCAGGTCGAGAGAAGCCTGGATTCCGGCGATCCCGCCTCCAATCACCAATGCCCTTCGGGTGACCGGGACGCTCAGGGCTTCAAGCGATTCGTTGCGGCGGACTTTTTCGACCGTGCTCTTGGTAATCTTAGTGGCTTTTTGAGTGGCTTTGGCTCTATCCTTATGGACCCAGCTGCACTGTTCGCGGATGTTGGCGATCTCGCAGCGGAATGCATTCAGGCCGGCGGCTTTGGAGGCATTGCGGAAGGTCGTTTCATGAAGGTTTGGAGAGCAGCAGGCGACGACTACGTGATCCAGTTTTTTGTCTTTGACCGCCTGGATGATCAAGTTCTGACCAGGGTCAGAACACATATAAACATAGTCTTCCGCGTGGACGACGCCCGCATGCTGAGACAGCTCCTGGGCCACTTTCTTGACATCCACTGTCCCGGCTATGTTAATGCCACAGTGGCAAATGAACACTCCTGTACGTTTCATTTTTTTGCCTTTCGAGTGGAGATTTTTTGGGCTTCTTGAGTCGGCGCCTCCTTCTTGGCCGGGGTCGGTTTGGATTCCTCTTTTTCTTGACCGAGGATCTCAACACCATAGTTAAAGCCTTTTTCGAAGGCGCGGATATTGAGCTCCAAGAATCTCTTGGGCACGAGTCCAGGGAGGGCCTTTTTCATGGCCTCGGGAGTAACGACCTTGGTGATGGCCGTGAAGAACCCGAGCATGACGAGGTTCGCAAAAATGCGATTGCCCATTTCCTCTGCAAACCGGGTGGAGGGGATGCCGTATATTTTGAATTTCGGCCCAACTGATTTGAGTCTCACGAGGTCCGTATCGTAGATCAGGATGCCATCTTCCCGGAGTTCGGGTTCATACTTTTCGTAGGCATCTTGAGACATTGTTACAAGAATCTCCGGCCGGGTGATGTAGGGATAAAGCACACGGTCATCGGAGACGACGACCTGGGAGCTGCAGGCGCTTCCCCGGGCCTCCGGTCCGAAGCTTTGAGTCATGGTCGCGTACTTGTTGTCAAATAGCGAGATGGCCTTTCCGGCAATGAGACCGCAGCGGATAATACCCTGCCCGCCATAGCCTGAAAAACGGATCTCTTTCATGGCTTAACTCCATGAGGGATGTATTTTTCGCCCAAGGTTTTTTGGAGATGAGTGTTCATGCACTCGAGAAAAGTCGGTTTTTCCTGGTCGATGAATTTCCCGACTTTGAATTTTCCCTGAAAGTCGATAGCCAGTGTCCGGGTATCGGCGCCGTGCTGGATGTCGGAGTTTTCGTAGTAGTATTTCATCAGGTTGAGCCCGTCCCCCAGCCTGTTGCGGCGGGCGTAAAGGGTGACGCATGGCGTGATGACTTCAATGAAAGAAAAGCCCTTTTTGCCCAGCGCCTCCTGTATGGACTTGGTGACCCTGCGCAGATGCAAAGCCGTCCAGCGGGCCACATAGGTTGCGCCGCAGGCTTCGGCCAGATAGGGAAGGTTGAAAGGATATTCAAAATTGCCATAAGGCGCCGTGGAAAGATTGGCCAGGATTGGCGTTGTGGCGGCAACCTGACCTCCGGTCATCGCATAGTTAAAGTTGTTAACGCAGATAACCACAATGTCCATGTTTCGCCGGGCGGCATGGATGAAATGGTTCCCGCCGATGCCCACGATATCGCCGTCCCCGCTGAAAACGACAACCTTGAGTTCAGGATTAGCCAGCTTCAGCCCGGTGGCGAAGGGGATCGCCCGGCCGTGAGTGCTGTGGAATGAATCCAGCTTGACATACCCGGCAACCCTTCCCGTGCACCCAATCCCGGAGACCACGGCAACCTTGTCCAAATCGAGCTGACTCTTGCGCAGGGCTTCAGCGAAAGAGCTCACAACCGTTCCGATTCCGCATCCCGGACACCAGATGTGGGGGATCCGGTCCATCCTCAAAAAATTCTCTATTGGGTTCCGTTCTTCGAGCCGGTCTTCTTCCTTCATCGGGCTGCCTCCTTGATGGCCTTGAGAATGTCATCGGGGTCATGGACCCAGCCGCCACAATGGCTGACTCCAAAAGCCGGGGCTTGGCCAAAAGCGCAGCGTTCGACTTCTGTGCGGACTTGACCGAGGTTGAGCTCAGGGACGACGAATGCCTTGACTTTCTTGGCCAGCTCTCTGATCCGTTTCTCCGGGAAAGGCCAGACCGTAATCAGCCGCAATGTCCCCACTTTGAGGCCGGACTTTCTGGCCTCTTGAATGGCCTTGGTCGCGACTCTCGAAGTGATGCCGTAGGATATGACCACGACATCGGCATTGTCGGTTTGAGCTTCTTTGAATTCGACGATTTTGTCGGCATTATGATCGATTTTATCCGCAAGGTGGCGGACGCAGACATCCTGGCACTCTGCATTGATCACAGGGTATCCCCTCTCGTCATGTGTAAGCCCGGTCGTGTGGAAGCGATAGCCGTCGCCGGCTTTGACCATGAAGGGGACCTTATCTTTGTCGGGCCTATAGGGGAGATACTTATCTTTCGGCCCTTCGTACCATTTCCGTTGGACGACTTCTATCTGGTCAGCAGGGGGAATCACGACTTTTTCGTGCATGTGGCCGACGCACTCGTCTGTCATAACAAAAACAGGAACCCGGTAGAGTTCCGAAAGGTTGAAGGCCTTGATAGTGAGGTCAAAACACTCTTGAGGCGAATCGGGGGACAGGGCGATGATCCTGAAATCGCCGTGCGAGCCCCACTTCACCTGCATCATATCACCTTGGCCAACCAGGGTGGGAAGGCCGGTGGACGGACCGCCCCTCTGGACATTGGCGATGACCAGCGGAGTTTCCATCATGCAGGCCAAGCCGATATTCTCCATCATCAAGGAGAACCCCGGTCCGGAGGTGACCGTCATGGCCTTCTGGCCAGCCCAGGAGGCGCCGATTAACGCCGTGATAGACGCGATCTCGTCCTCCATCTGTATAAAAACTCCGCCGACAAAGGGAATCCGCTCGGCAAACCTCTCCGCCGTTTCCGTGGATGGAGTGATCGGGTATCCCGCAAAAAAACGGCAGCCGGCCGCCAGCGCGCCCTCGGCTATGGAAAAATCGCCGTCGAGATAATGGGCTCCGGTCAGGACTCCCTTAGGGTCGGCTTTCACTTTTCTCACCTTCGTCCTCCTCTTTCTTGAGTGTGACAAACAGGGCGAACTCCGGGCAGATCGCTTCGCAGAGCTGGCAATAACAGCATTCCTCTTCTTTGACGATACGGGGCGGATGGTAGCCCTTCTTATTGAATTCTTCGGACAGCTCAAGGACATCTCTGGGACAATACTCCACACAAAACCCGCAGCCTTTGCATCGTTCCTTATTGATATGAATCGAGCCCTTTTTTGCCCTGAGATCGCCAAAGTAAATCATTTTTTCCTCAGATCAAGCCTTTCTGCCCGAGCATCGGCTTGGGATTGACATAATGAAGGTCAAAATGGAGGTCCTTTTCCTCACACCCCAGAGCGATGGCCATGATTTGAGTGAAGTAGAGAATCGGCATAGTCTTGAATTCCGAGTATTTCTGGGCTGTCTCTTTCTGACGGTAATCCAGGTTAAAAGCGCAGAGCGGGCAACTCACGGCGACGACTTCGGCTCCCTGATTCCGGGCGGAAGTCAGGATGCTGAATGTTCTCTCGGCAATAATGTCGGGCTTGTCGACCGTCTGGTAGGCGCCGCAGCACTCTGTCTTGTACGGGAAGTCGATGGCCTTGGCACCCAGGGCAGTCATTAGATTATCGATGATCTGGGGGTTTTCTAGGTCATCAAACCCAATCTCTTTGGGACGCACTAAAAGGCAGCCATAGTAGCTGGCCACCTTGAGGTTTTTCAGCGGTTTTCTGACCTTCTTGGCGATGTTCTCAAACTTGATATCGTCCCGCAAAAGTTCCAGCAGATGACGGACTTTAACATCTCCCTCATAAGAGACTTTTTCCTCGTCCATAAACTTGTGGATTTTTTCCAGGCTTTCGGGGTCGGCCTTGATTCTCTCGTTGACTCTCTTCAGGGTATTGTAGCACATGGCGCAAAGAGTCATCACCCAATCTGTCTGAGCTTCTTTGACGCGGATCAGGTTGCGGATGGAGGCCAGGTGATGTATGAGGTCGTCAGTCGCCAGGGAATAGACGGTCCCGCAGCAGTTCCAGCGTTTGAGCTCCTGGACCTCAACTCCGAGCTCTTTTAAGGAGCATAACGTCGAGCCTTCAAAGTTCTTGGCATTGCTTTTTAAAGTGCAACCTGGGTAATAGCTGACTTTCATCATGATTCCTTAACATGGTTCTATCAAGAAGTAAATTTCCGGAAATTGCTGATTAGGGCGATCGCCGGGACGCTGGCCTTTTCTTCGTCAGTCAGCTTGGGCACTTCGACGTGGTCGCATCTTTTTCGGAGCAGGACTTGCCGGAGAGCTTCCATGACCTCGGCGATTTTTATCCCCTTTGGACAGCGGACGTTACATGTGTAGCAGGATGCGCAGACCCAGATTGATTTGGATTCCAGGAGGTCGTCTTTCAGACCGAGCTGGGCGAAGCGGATGATTTGATTTGGCAGGATGTCCATCTGGGAAACTGCCGGGCAGCCGGCCGAACACTTCCCGCACTGATAACAAACAAGTAGCTTTTGGCCGCTGATCTCTTCGATTTTCTGGACGAAATTGTCTCTAATTTGTTTCTTTGATATGTTGGTTCTCATGTGTTTGGCTCTCTCAAGATTGGGTAGCGAGAAATCTATTTCTTGGAGAAATTTTCATGCCAAAAATGACCTTCCAGTAAAGCATAAATTTGCTGGACTGTCAAGGACAATGCGGGGGGCCAACCTCTGATTTCTGGGGTGATTTTCGGTTAATAAAAAAGACGATATCTTTGATTTTATCTTGAGGAAGTCTTTCCCGGAAATAGTCAGCGCTGATATCCAGAGGATAGTGATCCATATCGACTTCCAGCACTTTCAAATTTTCGACGTTTCTCGGAAAAAGCTTGCGGAGAGGACCCTTTTCGATCGTTTTGTCGGAGGGGCTGATGATGAGGACATAAGGCAAGCTATGAAAGGGGCAAGGCTTGCGGTGTCTCAGGATGATCCTCGCGGTTTCAAAAAAAGTCCTCCCGTCCATATGGCTCGCGACGAGAAAGCCAAAAGAAATCCCCCCAAGGATAAAGCTCTCCAGGTTCAGGCGGTCAAGTCTATTGTGGACATATTTGGCATAGCTATCAATCGAGATTTGAGCCAGGGGATATCTTGGATGAAACCCGGAAGGTCGACAAAATAAACATTGAAATATCCGCTCAGATAATCGATGGGCCCCTTCAAGAATTTCTGGGGCGAAGCAGAAGGAAGATCAGGCAAAAAGAGTTCATAAGAAAAAGATATCTTAAAAGAAGGGGCAGTCCCACAAGGGGGATGAGAACGCTTGACGTTATCAGAGCGCCAAGAAAGGACCCCGCTAGGTCGAGTCCGTAGCCGATTCCGTAATTGCTTTTCTCTTGCAGATAAAGGCGGTTGGAAATAATAAAGAGAGCGCCGCCGAGAAGACCAAAGAAGGCCAGATAAAGAAACGCCAGAACCTCGGGAGGATTCACCTTGAGAGCCAGTTGAAGAAGGGCCAGCAGGACCAAAAATCCGGACTGGGCAATGACAAGATGTCCGAATGATGGGCTCTGAATTCTTGAGCTTGCCAGGCTTCCCAAGAAGAGGCCGAGCATGAAAGAGGTCAGAAGCATGGCGATCCGTCCATAAAGATAGCCGTAAACGGCCTGGAACCAGACGAGAAGGATAATTTCCGCTGCAATCGTGGTCAGGCCCATGACCACAACAGGAGTCAAGAAAAAACTTGCTTTTTTCTTTCTGAGGAATAAGACGAGAAGCAGGAGCACAAAAAGGAAGAGGGGGAAATCCAGAACCCAAAAAAAGGAAACGCCGGACAAAGAACCCAAGATCTTGGAGTCTACGCTCTTGAACTGAGCGCTCCAGAGGATCGAATGGAAAAAGAAGCTAACGGGAACCAGGTCGCGGTTGATTCTGTGTTTTCCTGACGTCAGCATGCTTTCCAAATACGTGACCCTGAGGGGATGAAGGCGAGATGCCAGAAATGACGGAGTGATATAAGTGTTCTTCAAGTGATAGGACTCGATTTTTTGGCCGAGCTGATCCGCGTTAATAGATAGCGGTCGGGAAGAGGCGAGAAAAATATTTCTGTCCCCAGGCACAACTTTCACTTCACGAAAAACGCTAGCCAAGGTAAAATACAGAGAGGAGAGAAACTGTTGAAGGGCGGGGCTAATATAGTTTTCGGCCGATGGGACGGTAAAGGAGAATATTCCGCTCGCGTCGAGTTTTTCTTTAGCTAGGCAAAAGAACTCTCGGGTGTAGAACCGATTGATCTGGGCAGTCGCAGGTTCCGGCAGGATGAGGATGATAAACGCGTATTTTCTTGGTGATTTCTGGAGAAACGTTCTTCCGTCCTGAAAGAACAAATGGACACGCTCGTCGTTTAGAGTGTTCCTTCCCTCGGGGCCCAAGAATCTTCGGGATAAGCGGATCATCTCGGGGTCGAGCTCAACGTAATCAACCTTGACACGCGGATACTTGAGCAGTTCTTTCAAGCTTCCTCCCGCTCCTCCTCCAATAAGCAGAGTCGAGTCCGCCCCAGGATTTTGAAGCAGGGCAAAATGAACGGATTCTTCCGAGGCGGCTGGGTTCGGATACGAATAGGCCTGAAAGCTGTTGCTGTAAAGAGATATTTGTTCCTGAGTTTGGGTGACCTGGAGCTTGCCGTAGCGCGTGTCCTTGGCAGCGATGAGATCGAAGGGCCTCCAGTAGATTTTCTGACTGGGAAAGTCAAAAAGAGCGAATCCGATCAGAAAAACCAGGATCAACCCCAGAAAGAGCCACGGTGGCTTTTTCGTGATGGCGAAGAAAATGAACAGAGCTCCCACCGCTCCGATCATAGAAACGGCCATCCAGGTAGAAAAAAAGGGCAGAAGAAGCCAGTGGACTATAAATCCCGCCGTTGCGGCGCCAAGCGATTCCAATATGTAGACCTGAGCTAGGCGGCCGCCCATGTGGCTGACGTTGAACACAAAAAGGAGTCCCAATGGAAAACTGACCAGAAAACAGAGGCCTATGGAAATGCACAGGATGGAGGTCATCCCGGTAAGTTCGCCGGGAAGCAGACGCAGGACAAACCTGGAAAACCTCACGCCCATGAGCGCAACCGGGAAGAGAACAATGACCAGGCCATAAGTCAGGGACAGATGCTTCGCCTTGAACTTGAAATTCGGAGCCATCAGGCTGCCCAGACCACCCCAAAGGAGCCAAGATGCCAGGACGATTCCGAGAGTCATTTCGTTCCCATAGAAATGGGCGGAAAATTCTCGGAGCAGGAGAATTTGGAATGACGTGGCCAGAAACCCGAGCAAAAACGGAGGAAAGAAGTTGGTCAAGCCCAGATTCCGGGAATAGGGTTGTGGCAGAACTTGCACTTTCCGCCTTTGATGTCAATTTTATTGACTTGGAAGCCGACTCTCTCGATGATCACGTGCTGACAACGGGGGCAGAACGTGTTTTCGGCCTCGTGTCCAGGAACGTTACCGATATAGACGTAGCGAAGCCCTTCAGCTAAGGCGATATCACGCGCCTTCTCTAACGTCGATACAGGAGTGGGGGGGAGATTTTGCACCAGATACATCGGCTGGAAGCGCGAGAAATGGAGCGGGACGTCAGGTCCAATTTCGCTCTTGATCCATTGGCTCATCTGTCGGATTTCTGCGGCTTTGTCGTTCAGCGTAGGGATGACCAAATAGACGAGCTCCAGCCAGACCTTGCTTTGGTGGACTATTTTTATGGCCTCAAGCACAGGCTGCAGTTCTCCCCGAACATAGTTTGCGTAGAAATCCTGTCTGAAGGACTTCAGGTCGATCTTGATCGCATCGACGACTTGGACAAGGTGCAGGAGCGGCTCGCGGTTGATATGCCCGGCTGTGACAACACAACTCCGAATTCCCTTGGCGCGCCCCTCAATAGCCGTATCATACATATACTCAAAAAAAACGATCGGTTCTGTATAAGTGTAGGAAATGCTCGGGCACCTAAAGTTGAGCGCGTTGCTGACAACGTCCTGGGGAGGAAGATCCAGGGGCTTGACCTGTTCGGCCCGCACTTGAGAAATCTGCCAGTTTTGGCAGAATTTGCAGTTGACATTGCAGCCGGCAGTGGCGATGGAAAAAGCCCTCGTGCCGGGGAGGAAATGGAAAAATGGTTTCTTCTCGATCGGGTCGACGTTGGCCGTGCAGGCTTTGCCATAGACTAGGGTATAGTATGTCCCGCCGATGTTTTCTCTCACTCCGCAATATCCTCGCTCTTTGTCCCCGAGCCTGCAATTGCGCGGGCAGAGCTGGCATTCAATCTCCCTGTCGGGGAGCTTTTTATAATAACGCGCTTCCACTCGGGAGAGATCGGCGGAGTCCTTGAAAGCGAACAAGTCTTCGAGAAAAGTTCCCGTGTTTGTACTCAAAAGAAGGCCGGAACCGACCAGGGTTTTAAAAAATTGCCGCCGTTCCATGGTCTGTACCGTCCCGATATGTCTATTATACCTCATCTTCGACGACTTGGATTTGATCAGTTCCGGCCTGCCCGAGTCCCATTTTTTCGGCCGTTAAAAGATAAGTCGGCACTCTGCCGTCATCCTGAAGCGACGGCAATCCCTTCTTGGCCCTCAGTCTTTCGATTGTCCTCCAGCCGACTGAATCTGCGGCGACAGGATCGCGGCTAAATATGAGAACTCCGCACGGTTCGGCCCATTGAGGGTGGAATGAAGGTCCGCGGTGGTACTGAACGATCAGCCCGTCGAGCACAGAGAGCCTGTGTTTCCCTTTGATGAGGTCTGAATCAAAGAGCTCGGCGACAAACGGGTTGCAGTGGGAATCGTGGTATTTATTCGGATTATGGATGGAGCCAAAATAGTTTTTCATTCCGGCCGTCACCCCGGCCAGTCCGTGGTCTTTAAGAATGGCCAGGCTAATTGAGGCGGTCACGAAATTAGTCTGGATTGTGGAGAAAAGACTGCCGATATTGAGATGGGATACGAGCTCGGTATCATATCCCGCGCCGTCCATGTCTGTGCCGAAAACCTTGACGCCATTAGAGGATGAAGAAAGCCGGTAGCCGGCCTCTTTGAGCTCTCTATTGGTGCGATCCCATATAATGATGTTCCGTTCATGAAGACCGCTCTTAATCAGGAGATCGGCCAGGGTCAAAGCGACTTCCGGCCGGGTGGAAATCTTGCGGCCGCCGATCGTATTCACTTTGATGCCGATGCGATCATTCCGGGCGAAGATCTGGCCGCAGCTCTCCTCCGCATTCGGCGATCCGGTAAGGATTTGGAGACCGCGCCGGATCATCTCGGCCAGCTTCAGCCGGTTCAATTCACCAGCGTGATTGATAACCCCTCGTCCTCGAATCGCGGCCACTTTGGATTCGTTCATCCCGATTAAGAAAATTACTCCTCTTTAAGGGACCTGTCAACTCGGCAGGTTTGAAAAAGTGCCACTCATGTAGTAGAGTTATAACAAAGCTTCAGGAGAAAAGGAGGCCCGACATGGCCGCTCGAAAAACGACCTTCGTTATGCTGTGTGCTATGTTCATCCTGCCCTTGGCCTCGACCTTTAGCCAGAATATTGTTCATTCTTCTCTTCAGTCTCTTCTTCCTCAAGTCGCAGGCTGGTCACTCCGAGAAAAACCCCAAACGTTTCTTCCGGCAACGCTGTTTGAATACATCAATGGAGCGGCCGAGGCGTATTTGAGCTATGACTTTAGAGAACTCATCGTGGCTCAATATCAGGACAAAATGTCCAGGCGCTCCCTCACAATTGAAATTTATGATCTGGGGGATGACCGGAATTCCTTCGGCATCTATAGCTCCGAGAGGTATCCGGAGAGTCAATTTATCCCTGTGGGCAATCAGGGCTACCTCGAGGAGGGAACACTGAATTTTATTATCGGAAGCAAGTACGTGAAGCTCCTTTGTTACGACTGCGGAGAGAATTCAGAAAGTGTTTTGAAACAATTTGCCTTGGACGTTGCCACCAGAGTGAAAGAGAGAGGAACTCTGCCACCTCTCTTGGAATATTTTCCGAGAGAAGGATTAGTGGCCAACAGTGAGAAATTTATTCTTCGCAATGTCTTGGGTTTTAGCTTCCTTCATGACGGCTATCTGGCAAGCTATCAAGATGCGGGTCTTGAATTCGACCTTTTTATCATCGCTGGGAATAATGAAGCCGAAGCGACCGAGATGATTAAACAATATCTGTCGGCTCATAAGAAAAACAATAAGTTTTTTGAGGAAATTCCCCTTGGCTATCATATTAAGGACCCCTATGCGCAAAACATCTATATCTCCAGGGCGGGGAAGATTATTTTTGGAGTTTTGAGAATCAAGGACGGTCATGAAGAAACGGGCCTAAAGTATATGCAGGCCTTAGCCCGGCAGGCGGGGAAATCACTTTCCTAATCTTTGACCGGTCCGATTTCCCAAGGGCGACGCTTCTAGGTAGTTCTTGAGTCTCTGGAATTCAGTTTCTAGGCAAAAGAAGGCGCTCCGGGCTTGTTCGATATTCTTTTCGCGTCCAGACATTTCCAAAGCGAAGCAGGCTTTTTTCAATGAAGCGAGGCTGAGGTTGGCGGAGGCACCCTTAAGTCCGTGGCTGAGTTCCTGGATTAGGCTAAAATTCCCCTGTTCTATGGCCTCTCGGAGGAAGGGAATTTTTTCGCGGAATTCTTCAAAATAAATCTTGAGCAACTCTTCAAGAAAAAGCTCGTCTCCACCGATTCTTTCGAGAACCTCGGAAAAATCAATGGGCAGGTCCTGGCTGGAATCAAGATGATTAGACATTTTTCCGTCCTTTGTTAGACATTCCGTGGACTGCGACGCAGTTGCGCCCTTGGCTCTTGGCGATGAGAAGCGCCTCATCAGAGGCTCTGATGAGCTTCTCGGCCGTCGGCTCCGGAACTTCCTCTGAGCAGGCGCATCCTGCCGAAATAGTTATTGGAATTGCATCCAGGTCGGTTTTAATGGCTCTACGGGCGACGGCAAGGCGCAGGCGCTCTCCGATTTTAAATATTTCCGAGGGGGGGCAATTGGGCAGGATGGTGACGATTTCATCACCGCCATAGCGGCCGACTTTATCTGACTTGCGGACTTTTCGTTTAATCCGTGAAACAACCTGAAGAAGAGCGACATCGCCGATATCGTGGCCAAAGATATCGTTGATTTTTTTGAAAAAGTCTACGTCTAACATGATGACCCCCACAGCTTTTTTTTCGCGGCTCGCTCGCTCGAGCTCCTCTCGCAGGAATTTGATAATTTCGCCCCTGTTCCAAAGCTTGGTCAGGCTGTCTCTGCTGGCGAGATCTTTGAGCTGATCCTGGACGAGAATCAGCTTGTCTTCGAGGTTGATAATGCGCTCGCCCGTTCTCAGGCGCGCTCTCAGCTCGAGAAAATTGACCGGCTTGGTCATGTAATCATCGGCTCCGGAGGAGAGGCCGGCGATGATGTCCTGTTTTCGGTCCTTGGCGCTCAGCAGGATGATATAGGTATATTTTTTTCTTCTCCGGCGGCGGATTTTTTTACAGATATCGACGCCATCCATCCCCGGCATCATCCAATCCAGGATGGCCAGGCGCAGATCTTCATCCTTGAGGGCCCCCCAGGCTTCTTCACCGGTTTTAGCCAAGTTGACGTTATAGCCCCAGTTCAGGAGGTTTTTCTCCAAAATCCTGCTGCTGACTGGATCATCTTCGGCGATGAGTATCTTCATCGTTATCTCTTATCAGTTGCCTCCGGTGTCACTCAGCTCCTCGTGGCTTTGGCCTTCGTTATTCATAACCCGGGCGATTGTATCGGCGAGTTGCTTGACGTTCAGCGGCTTGGAAATATACTCGTCCATTCCCGCACGCAGACATTTTTCGCGGTCGCCCTTCATGGCATGCGCGGTCATGGCAATGATTGGGATGTGAAGGCTTGTTTCCTTTTCTTTCTGGCGGATCAGCTGGGTGGCTCTATAACCGTCCATTTTGGGCATTTGGACGTCCATCAGAATGAGTTCAAAGTTCCCCTTCTCCAGAGCCGCCAACGCTTCTTCTCCATTAGTCACTCCCATGACGGAGTGGCCCTGTTTTTCCAGCATATAGATCGCAACTTTTTGATTCACCAAATTGTCTTCCGCGATAAGAATGCGATATGTTTTCGGGCGCGATTGTTTCTGAGAAACGCGAGGCTCGGTGATTTCGGGAGGAGGGACCTCCGCCTCGACGGGTTTGGGCAACGTGGCCGCCAGCCCGAGGACCTCTGCAATCTTATTATTGAGTTCGGCGGGCTTAATGGGTTTGCTGAGATGGGCCGAGATGCCGACTTTCAGCCAGGGTGTCGCGTCAATGCGACTGCTCGTTGTGCCCATCATCACGATGATGGCTTTGGCAATGTCTGGATTATTCTTGATGTAATCGAGGATGATGAAGCTGTCATGGCCGGGGAGATTTGCATCCAAAAGAACAAGAGGAAAAGGCTTTTTCTTCTCCTTGGCTTCTTCAAGCAGGACAGTCGCTTCGTAGGCGCTCTCGGCTTCTTTCACTTTGGCACCCCAGCCGGTTGTGAGATCCTTGAGGATGCGGCGGCAGCTCGCGTTATCTTCGACTAAGAGAAGAGGCAGATTCATAAAGATCAGTTTAGGCTTTGAAATCTTCCTTTCATCAGAGCCCTGGAGCATCCCAAAGCGAGCGGTGAAGTGGAATTTGCTGCCCTTCCCGACCGTGCTTTCCACCCAGATTTTGCCACCGAGAAGGTCGACCAACTGCGAGGAAATCGCCAGGCCAAGGCCAGTGCCACCGTATTTCCGGGTCATGGAGGTGTCGGCCTGGGCAAAGACATCAAAAATGACCTTCTGCTTCTCTTCAGGAATGCCGATTCCTGTGTCGGCGATGGTAAAATGGAGGACAACGTCTTTTCCCGACCGGGTGGATTCATTGACCATAACAACCACATCGCCTTTTTCCGTGAATTTAATGGCGTTGCCGACAAGGTTGACCAGGATCTGACGGAGTCGGCCCGGATCGCCGACGAGGTCGAAATCAAGGTTCGGGGAAATCTCACAGGCCAAGTCGAGCTTGCTTCGATGGGCCTGGACAGAGAGCGGGGCCAGGGTTTCAAAAATGAGGTCTTCCAGGCTGAAAACGGTTGATTCTAGCTCGAGCTTCTTGGCTTCAATCTTGGAAAAGTCAAGAATGTCATTAATCAAACTCAAGAGGGACTCTGCCGAGGATTTGATTCCCCCCAGATACTCTTTTTGCTCAGGAGTCAGCTGGGTATCAAGGGCCAGCTCGGTCATGCCCAAAATGCCGTTCATCGGGGTACGGATTTCATGGCTGATATTCGCTAAGAACTCACTTTTAACCCTGCTGGCGGTGAGCGCCTCCTTGCGCGCCCGGACAAGTTCGGAAACATCCACAAGGTTGAGGATCAGACCTTCATATTGACCATTGCTATGGATGGGTTTGATCCTGAAAATGACTTCTTTTTCGCCCAAAGTCCTTTGAATTTCGACGGGCGGAGCCCCCGACTCTTTCTTGAAGATGTCGACATATTTTTTCAGATCTTCCTCTGGCTTTCCAGCGGGGAGGTCCCAAAGAGTCTTGCCCAGGAGCTCCGGCTTGTTCTTCCCCAAGAGCCTGAGAAAGTAATCATTAATTTCGATGATCCTATCATTCCGGTCTGCGAAAACGACCCCTTCGTCAATACCAGTGATAATGGCAGAGAGCTTGGCCGTCTCTCTGTGAATCGCCGCTTCGGCTCTCTTGCGATTCAGGGCTTCGACGAAGGCTGTCGCCAGAGCTTCCATGGCCTTTTCATCATCCCTATCGTAGCCCAATTCTTTGTTGGCCAGAACGATAACCCCGATGACGTTGCCGGCATGTTTTAGGGGAACGCAGAGCAAGGTTTGGAGAGCCGGATGCCCGGGCGGAAACCCAACCCGGCTCGGGTGAGAACTTGGAGTGTTGATGATCTGGGTTTCGCTACATTTGATAGCCTCACTCCATAATCCTCGGATCGTCATGTTTTTAAGAAGCACGGGCGCGTTTGACTTGGGGATTGTGCAGGCATCCCAGGCGGGGGGGCTCATAGAGATCACATCGAGGTTGTTCTGGCTATTGATCTCACCGATGAATCCGTAATCGCTCCCCGTGAGTTCTTCAGCCAGGCAGAGGCAAAGCTCGGCTAAATCAGCGTCGGTTTCTTTTGTAAATACCTTTTGTAATAGCCTGTTGATGCTGTCCAGAAGAAGGTTCTGTCTGAGGATTTGGGTTTCTGTGCGTTTTCTTTCTGTGATATCCTTGTCCATGCCGCGGTAGCCAACAAGCTCGCTGCTGTCATTGAATATTGGCAAGGCGTTTGTCAAAAGGCAGACCAATCTCCCGTCCCGGGTGAGGTTCCAGTTTTCCAAGTCGACAATCGGCTTTTTTGCGGCTGCGACTTCCTGAAAGAGATTCCGGACGCGCTCCGCCTCTGTTTTGGGCATCAGGTCGAACGGTGGCTTGCCGAGGATTTCTTCGGGCTCGTACCCGAGGATCTGCTTGACTCTGCCAGAAGCAAAGATATACCTCCAGTTCTTGTCTGTTTCCCAGATCCAGTCGGCTGAGCTGAGGGCAATATCCTGAAATCTCTTCTCTGATTGCTTGAGGTTTTCCAGGATTTTGTTCTGCTCGGAAATATCTCTGTAGATGCCAAAGATGGCCTGCAGCTTTCCGTCTTTGATGATCGGAGAGGCGATCACCGAAACATGAAGGAAACTGCCGTCTTTCCTTCGGCGGAGGGTTTCAAAAGACGCTTTTTCTCCGTGGGCGACGCGCTGAGTTATGGAAACCGCTGTATTCAGGTCGTTCCGGGGAGCGATGAGGCTGTCGATGTCTCGGCCGATAATTTCGTCATTTTCGAACCCAAACATTTTTTTGAATTCACTGTTCACTCTGAGGACATGGCCTTCTCTGTCTGCAATGATAATGCCTTCCTGAGCGTCCTCGAACAGTTTTTCAAAATAGGCCGTTTCTATCTGGACCTGGGGAAGACCCAGGACAGTTTTCTTAGGTGTCCTTTCTCGGGCTGCTGGCTCGCTCTGATAGAGGTTATCCTCCTCTTCCAGAGCATACTCATCAGGAATAGGCATTTCTCGGCCTCTCTTTTAGAATAGAGACGGTTTGATTCTAGCCGTTGCCCGAGTCTGGTCAATCGCCCCTTTAGGTGAAAAATGGGGTGAATTTTGGACCGGGAGAGTCACCGGCAGCGGTGAAGAAAGGTCTGAGGGGAAGGGGAGAAGGAAGAGGTGTATTTCACCTGTTTCGGTTCAATATTTTAGGGAGAACATGTATAATATGGAGCCTCATGGAAAACAATAAAATTGTGACAATCACTTCGGCAGTGGTTCTTGTGGTTGTCTTAGGTGTTATACTGCGGCTGGCCAAGCCAGTTTTTTTCCCGTTTTTCCTGGCCATTCTGTTCTATTTCATTCTCTCCCCAGCTCTGGACTTCCTGACTCGATTGAAGATTCCTCGAGGTCTCGCCCTCATTTTTATCATTGTGGTCGCTTTCCTGATCCTTTACCTTCTTGGCATCCTCATCTATACCAGCGGCAAAGGTTTTGCCAACTCGTTGCCCCAGTACAGCGATAAATTGAATGAATACCTTCAATCGGTGAGAGAGAAACTCAGGCTGACCGAGCAGAATTGGGACCCCTGGGCTTGGAGCAAGAATATCAATCCGCAAAAATTGGCCTCTTTGGTCCTGGCTTCCCTAGATAAGGTTTTTTCATTTTTTTCCACATTCGCCCTGATTTTTGTCTTTTTAGTGTTTATGCTGGCGGGACGAGGCAAACTCCGGATCAAAGTCGACAAATCATTTTCTCCTACCCGTGCCAAGAAGGTTAATCAGATCATCGACAACATTGACAATCAAGTCCAGAAGTATCTGATTATTAAAACCGCCGTGAGCCTCATTTCGGGGGTCATTACAACAGCCGTCCTGGCTATCTTTGGCGTCGATTACGCAATCGTCCTTGGCTTTCTGGCGTTTATCCTCAACTATATTCCCAGTCTGGGATCCATTGTGGCGCTATTCTTATGTGTTGTGGCTGCGGCCGTCCAATTGAGCAGCCTCTGGGCGGCTCTGTGGATTTTCCTGATTCTTCTGGTGCTCGATGTCATTGTCGGCAATGTTTTGGAGCCAAAGATGATGGGACAAGGGTTGGGATTGAGTCCGCTGTTGGTCCTTCTTTCTCTCATTTTCTGGGGCTGGCTGTGGGGGATCCCCGGGATGATATTGGCTGTTCCCATTATGGCCGTGATCAAGATCATATGCAGCAATATTCCCGCTCTTCAGCCCATTGCCGAAATGATGAGCGGTTGAGCCGGAGAAGCTCAGGTGGGGCTGATAATTCTTTTTTGCTCAGAGGCGTCCTTAATTTTAGCGAAGCGCCGGTTGAGGTCCTCGATGTAATTCCTGCCCTCGAGATTTTTCTTGGCGAGATATTTCACAGCCACAATGACATTATCCAGGCATTTTAGCTTTTCGTCTTTTTGGTATGTCTCCAGATCCTGGGGAAGGACAATTTTCCTTTGATAGCGACATTGCTCAATATTCTTGAAGATCGCCTCGCCCACTTCATTTCGAGGTTTGCCGCTTTCTTCCGAGAGAACAAGCGCTGACTTTCCTTTCTCCATTTTTTCCTTGGCGTATTCGAGGGCAAGAATTGCGTTTCTATCGGCGAAGGCCGGGTCCCTTTCTCCGTATTCCTTGAGGGGAGCTTCAATATTCAAGGTCAGCCAATTGAGCCGTTCATCCCGGAGGATTTCTGCGGAGAAGGCGGGCCTTTTCTCAATGACCTTCTGTTCTTGATAGGGCTTGTGTTTGATCAGAAAGGAACAGTCGGCGGGACAATGGATTTTCTTCTCCCTCAGGATGCCGCAGCAGAGCGGACAGAGGTCGTTACCCAGAGCGGGGCAGCGCCTTTTTGCTTTTCTCTCTCGGCACCGGGAGCATTTATCCATATCTTTTCCCTTTCAACAAGTCAGGTGGAATGCCCCGGCTGTTTTTTTCTGGGAAATGAGCTGATTAAAGACCTGCACTGCCTTGGGGGTCTTTTCGATATGAAGGACAAGACCTTTTGCGCGGGCCGCGGCAAGAACATCTGGCTCGACTTTCATCAAGCCAAAAAATCCCGTCCCGATGACAAGGGCTTCAATGTCTTCTTTGAGGACGTCTTCAAGGTCCATCAGGCAGAGCTTGTGGCCCTCTTTGCGCCACCAGGTCGATTGAATCCTCTGCGGGAAAATGACCACGTCTGCAGAGTACTCTTGCCCATCAATCACCATAGCGCCGAAGGTATAGCCTTGGATCATTTTTTCACGACAAAAATTTCGCCAGTCAGGGCTTTCATTTTCTTCCCGAGCAACCCCTTTAGAGCAATCTGTGCGGCCTTCTGCTCGGCACTCTTTTTGGAGAGGCCCTTGGCCTTGGCCAGAGAATGTTGTCCGAGACAAACCTCTACGAAAAAGGTTCTTTTGTGGTCCGGTCCGACTGAAGTCAACGTCTTGTAAACGGGCGCAGGAAGGTTTTCCTTTTGAAAATGTTCCTGGAGGGCGGATTTATAATTGTTGATCAGGAATTTGCGGCTATCCACTTTTTTATAGGATTTATCGAGGAGAGGGAGGAGCAGGCTCCTGGCGCGGTCATAACCTTGATCCAAATAGACCGCGGCCAGAAGGGCCTCTAGGGCTCCAGCCAGAATGGTCCTCTTCTTTCGGCCGCCGCTTTTTTCCTCTCCCTTTCCTAAGAGGATGTATCGATCGAGCTTGATTTTCTTGGCCAACTGGGAAAGAGATAAGGTGCTGGCCGCCGCCGCTTTGTACTTGGAGAGCTCGCCTTCAGCAGCAGTGGGGCAAGCGGCGCAGAAAAAGTCGGCCAGCACGAGCCCGACGACCGAATCGCCGAGGAATTCCAAGACTTCATTGTCTCTCAATCCTTGGGCCTGATTTTCGTAGGCATAGGAGCTGTGGGTTAAGGCGCGGAACAGCAGGTCTTTGTTCCGAAAATGAACACCGATGCCAGCCTCAAGTTGAGCAGAGTTTCGACGCATGTTTCCGGGACTTAAGACCAAGGATCCACGATTTTTCCGTTAACGATGATCATCGTGGGAGCCCCTTTGAGTTTCCAGCCGTGAAAGGGATTGTTGTGGCTCTTGGAGAAAAACCGGTGGACGTCCACCACAATTTCTTTATGGAGGTTGAGGATCGTCAGGTCGGCATCCGCACCAGGGGCAATGCGGCCTTTGTCCTTGAGGCCGAGAATCTGGGCGGGCCGGGTTGAGAACATTTCGATGAACCGCGCCAGCGAAATGATGTTTTTGTTGACGAATTTATCCAGAAGCAAAGACACTGCCGTTTCGAGCCCGTCGATTCCGCACGGCGCCCTGTCGAACTCGACGTCCTTTTCCTCCGCTGTGTGGGGCGCGTGGTCGGTCGCAAAAACATCGACCACGCCTTCCTTGACGGCGTCAAGAAGGGCCTGAACATCGTCTTGTCCCCGCAAAGGAGGATTGACCTTGAGATTGGTGTTATAGCTCTCGAGAGCTGAGTCCGTGAGGATCAAATGATGTGGCGTCACCTCGGCCGTGACCTTGACTTTCCTTTTTTTGGCTTCGCGAACGAAATAGACGCCGCCGGAAGTGCTAAGGTGCGCAATATGGATGCGGGCGTTCGCCGCTTCAGCCAGGATAATATCCCGTGCGACCATAATATCCTCGGCCGAGGCGGGGATGCCTTTGAGCCCGAAGAGGTGTGAGGAGAAGCCCTCATGCATGAGTCCGTCGCGGCTGAGGCTCAAGTCTTCGCAATGATCAATGATGGGCGCCTGGAGAAAATTTGAATACTCGAGAGCCCGTCTCATCACCAGGCTGTTCTGAACGCATGTCCCGTTGTCAGAGAAGGCCACGGCGCCGGCGCTAATAAGATCTGCCATATCCGTAAGTTCCTCCCCTTTGAGGCCCTTGGTTATGGCAGCAATGGGGAAGATGTTTACCCGGGACCTCCTGCTGGCTTCAGAAAGGATATATTCTGTCACTCCGCGGTTATCATTGGCGGGATGGGTGTTGGGCATAGCACAGAGAGAGGTGAACCCTCCGCTGGCCGCGGCCAGCGAAGCTGTATGGATGTCTTCTTTATCTTCCTGGCCGGGCTCTCTGAGATGAGTATGCATATCGATGAAACCGGGAGCCACGACTAGCCTTGAGGCATCGATGACCTGGGCGTTTTCGGACTCGATCTTCGCTTTGAGATCGACGATCTTGCCCTTATCGATAAGAATGTCCATAGTTTCATCTGTCCCGGAAGAGGGGTCAACGACTCTTCCGTTCTTAATCAGCAGTCTCACGCTCTTTTCCTCCTAAAAGAAGATAGAGGACAGCCATCCGGATCGAAATCCCGTTTTCGACCTGTTTCAGGATAACTGATTTTATCGAATCGGCCATTTCTGAGGAGATTTCGACTCCGCGGTTGATCGGGCCGGGATGCATAATAATGGCATCTTTGTTGGCGAGATTGTATCTTTTTTCTGTCAGGCAATAGAGGTTTCTGTATTCTCGAATGGACGGGAAGAAGTTGGCGTCCTGTCTTTCCTTTTGGATGCGAAGCATCATAATTACGTCCGCCCCTTCCAGGGCTCTGTCGAGGTCGTAAGAGATTTGCGTGCCGAAATTCTTGAACTCTTCTGGAAGAAGGGGAGGCGGACCGACAAGAATCACCTGAGCTCCCACTTTCTGAAGCAGAAAGATGTTCGAACGGGCCACCCTGCTGTGGAGGATATCTCCAACAATCACAACCCGGAGGTTCTTGAAGTTTTTTTTCTGTTGCCGGATGGTGAAAGCATCGAGCAGGGCTTGGGTGGGATGCTCGTGCGAGCCGTCGCCGGCGTTAATGACGTGAGACCGGCAGAATGTCGAAACGAAATAAGGGGCGCCGGAACACGAGTGCCTGATTATGAGAGCGTCGGGGTTCATGGCCTCAAGGTTGAGAACCGTGTCTTTCAATGTCTCTCCCTTGACGACGCTGCTCGTTTGCTGGCTGAAGTTGATGATATCAGCGCTCAGCCGTTTGGCGGCGAGCTCAAAGGAGCTGCGGGTCCTCGTGCTCGGCTCAAAAAACAGGTTGACGACAGTCTTGCCCCTTAAAGTCGGGACTTTCTTGACCTCTCGGGTTGAAATTTCGGCCAGGGATTCAGCCGTGTCCAAAATTGCCATAATATCCGAGACATCGAGGTTTTGGATGCTCAGGAGATGTCTCTGCTTAAATTCCAGCATGCGTTTCCTATTCGAGCTTGGCGGGCTCGGTGATGAGGACCTCATCCGTCTCATCGATTTCTATAAGCCTGACTTGGACAATCTCCCGTCTGGACGTGGGAAGGACTTTTCCTGTATAGTCCGCGCGAATCGGCAGCTCGCGGTGTCCACGGTCGATGAGCACAAGAAGCTGGATGCTCTGCGGCCGTCCCAGGTCAAAAAGGCTGTCCATGGCCGCCCTGATCGTCCGGCCGGTGAAGAGGACATCGTCAACAAGAAGAACATCCTTTTTGGAGATGGGAAAATCAATTTCAGTTTTTTGGACCATGTGCTGGGTTTCCAGCTCGGCGAAATCGTCCCGGTAGAGCGTGATGTCCAGAACTCCCACGGGAACTTCGATTTTTTCCAGCTCCTTGATCAGCTGGGAAATGCGCTTGCCTAAATAAATTCCCCGTGTTCTTATGCCCACGATCACAAGGTTTTTCAGGTTGCGGTTCCGCTCCAGGATCTCGGTGGTCATCCGGTCAAGGGATCTTTTAATTTTGCCAGCGTCCATCACCCTGGCTTTGATTTTTTCTTCCATGAGCCAACTCCTCGAGTTTTAACGGGTCCCTCAAGAAAATGCACTATCCGCGGGAAAAAGTCAATCTTTTCCGTGAGCAAAGAACTCTTCGGCTGCAGCGATATCTCGACGGATCTGTTTTACTAAAACCTGCGCGGTGCGGAATTTCCGTTCATCCCTCAGCTTTTTTAAGAAGCGCAGCCGGATCTTTTTTCGGTAGGCGTTGAGTTGGAAATCGAAAAGGAAGGATTCAATCTCAAGCGTGTGGCCTCCGAACGTGGGACGGGTTCCGATATTAGTCACAGAAGGATATTTCGAGCGGCTGATTTGGGCCTCGGTGAGAAAAACGCCTGCGGGTTTGATTTCGTTGCTGGTCTGAATGTTGGCTGTGGGGAATCCAAGAGATGTTCCTCTCGAAGCCCCTTTAACGACCGTTCCCTCGATTTCGTAAGGCCGGCCTAAAAGAGCATTAGCAGTTTCAACTTGGCCCTGAAACAGGAGGCGCCGGATGACGCTGCTGCTGATTACCTGGCCGCGATAGAGCACAGCTGGGATCGGGTCGATAGAAAATCCGAACTTCAGCCCTAATCGCCGAAGGTCGGCGACGGTGCCGGATCTCGCCCGGCCGAATCGGAAATTCTCCCCGACGATGACCGCCTCGGCACGAAGATACCGGATAATGATTTGCTGAACAAACTCTTCGCCTGAAAGGCTCGAGAACCTCCGGTCGAAAGGTGTGACAATAACAGCCTGGACACCAAGGGCCTGCATTTGAGCCAATCTCTGCGCTAGAGTTTGAATCATGGCGACGCGGCTTCGGCCGAGAACCCGCTCCGGATGAGGAGAGAATGTCAGGACAAGAGGACAAAGCTGCCTTGACTCGGCTTTTCTGACAAGGGACCGCAGGATCTTCTGATGCCCGAGATGAACGCCGTCGAAATTGCCGATTGCCACTGCCGCAGGCTGGGTTGGAGGCCGCCAGCGACTGAGTCCTTTAAAGACCTGCATGGGTTCAGTATTTAATGATTTTGGCCTTCTCCAAGTAATGGATTTTCAGTTGTTCGAGGCATGATTGGAGGAATTTCTCCTCATCAGGATTGAGATTTCCCTTGGTTCTGTCCTTGAGAAGGTCAAGGATATCGATCAGGCGGCGGGCCAATTCTATGTTCTCTTCTCCCTTGGGCTGAGTCGGGTCTTCCAGGATACCCATCTTGAACAGAGCCTGGGTATAGAACGGGAAGACGATGGAGCTGAAATCGAGAGGCGGCAAGAACTCTTGAGGTTCTTTGTCTGAAGAGTCTTTTTCCGACATGATTAACCTCTAAGCAGTTTGGGCCGATTTTTTTCTCAGGACAAGGCTGGCTTTAATAAACTCGTCCAGGTCCCCATCCAAAACTTTATCGACATCCCCGGTCTCCACCTTGGTCCGCAAGTCTTTGATCATGCGGTAGGGGTGGAGCACATAAGACCGGATTTGATTGCCCCAGGCGATGTCCGACTTGGATTCCTCCATTTTTTCGAACTTCTCAAGCTGTTTTTTCTTCTCCCTCTCATAGAGCCGGGCCTTGAGGACCTTCAGTGCCGCCGCTTTGTTCTTGTGCTGAGACCTCTCGCTTTGGCACTGGACAACTATACCGCTGGGGATATGAGTAATGCGGACGGCCGAATCAGTGACATTGACGTGCTGGCCGCCCCGGCCGGAGGACCGGTACGTGTCTATTCGCAAGTCCTCGGGATTGATGTCGATGGCAATGTCGTCCTCAACTTCAGGAAAAACGAACACGGCGGCAAAGGAGGTGTGGCGTCTTTTATTGGCGTCAAAAGGCGAGATCCGGACAAGGCGGTGAACCCCGGATTCCTGGCTCAGGTTGCCGTAAGCATAGTCGCCTTCCATGCGGACAGTGGCGCTTTTGATTCCGGCCTCCTCGCCGGGCATGATATCGAGGACTTCAGCCTTGTAGCCGATGCGTTCGGCGTAGCGAAGGTACATTCTGAGGAGAATTTGAGCCCAATCCTGTGACTCGGTCCCCCCGGCGCCGGGATGAATCGTCAGGATCGCGT
>Ga0129297_10000039_pt1 | contig 61004 bp, 55 predicted proteins | sample I18A1metaG_FD_94708 | JGI IMG/M metagenome (GOLD analysis project Ga0129297, IMG submission 94708) | Lake sediment bacterial and archeal communities from Gulf of Boni, Indonesia to study Microbial Dark Matter (Phase II) - ​I18A1 metaG | ecosystem: Environmental > Aquatic > Freshwater > Lake >... | reverse complement strand
GTTCTCGGCGTCTTCGCCTTCATCTCGGCCGTGCTGATCGCCTGGCCGGCGCTGGCCTACCTCGGGGCCAAGCTGATGAACTGAAGCCCGGTTCGACGAGCAGGCAAAGAGGGGGACAGAATGGCATTCTGTCCCCCTCATCCATTTTATGCTGAGCATCAATAAGCAACGGCCGCCCAATCCGGGCGGCCGTTGCTTATTGATGACAGAGCGTCGGTCGCTGTTACCAGACGGTATCGAGCTGCTTGCGCACCAGCTTGAAGTCATTCTCGACGTTCTTGAGAATGGCGACTGCGTAGTCGTTATTGTGCACGCCGCGGGTGCCGTCATTGCGCACGAAACGCAGGTTCTGCAGGGCGCGCTCGTAAATCTTCCAAGCTTCACCGGTATTGCGATGGGCGGCGTCGGCGTCTTTCAGGGCGTCTTCGACTTCGATCCGCGTCTTCTGCAGCGCCTTGATGCGCTTATCGGTGTCGCTGGCCCACTCCTGGTAAAGATTGAGGTAGTCGGCGCCTTCGTGGCAATCGGCGCAGGAATTGGAGGAGGGGCGATAGATCCCCTTGCTGATCCCGGTGTGGCAGTCAGTGCAGCCGACGTTGGCGGCATACATCAGCCCGGGCTCGCCTTTGATCGTGGCGACCCCGTTCCCCTCGTTCATGGCCAGCTGCGCCTGGTGGCAGGTCTTGCAGTCGCTGATCTGCGGAGCCGAGGAGCCCTTGTTGTCGGAATGGCAGGCGACACAGAAGTTCATCCGGTCGGTCTTGCCGCCGGGGTTGTGCACTACGCCGAAATGGCAGTCGCGGCAGGTGAGGTCAAACCCGGAAATATGCATCTTGTGGTCGAAATGCGTGCCGCCGACAGACGTGCTGGTCATGATGTCAGGCAGCCCCCGGCGCTGCCGGAACTCCGGGTTGACCACATCGTCGAGCATGCGCATGTGCACCAGCTTCATCGGGCCCGTGGTCGTTTCGCGGACCTGCTTGTTCCCCTCGTCCGAGTGGCAGTACAGGCATTGCCAGTCGGGAACCAAATCCTTTTTCGGATTGGAGAGGATCTCCAGCTTATGCTCCTTGGAGATCGTCAGCTGCATGTAGGTGTCCTTCAGACCACCCATCTTGGCCTTGACGTAGCCGATGACGCCGGGACGGCCGTGGCAGTCGAGGCAGGACACGCCCGCGTCCCCGTGGGCCGAGTGTTCCCACGAATCGACCTCGGCGAGGGGGCCGTGGCCTTTGGCCGGATGGCAGAGATGGCAGAATTCCGGTTCGGAAGTCATGTGCAGAATCTGGATGTTGATGAAGCCGAACACCACGACAAACACCACGGAGAGAATGGTGAACAGGACGATATGCTTTTTGCACCAGTCAAACACGCTCTTCATCATCAAACCTCATGAAATGCTGGAGTCTTGGAGCTGCATGGCGAAGTGAAAGGCCCGTTGAACTATGGACAATCGCGCGTATGATACACATCCTGCCGGACAATGCAATGGAAAAGCGTGATATTTCAATATGTTAACTATTTCTAACTAGAGAGGTGACGTTGTTCGCAAAAAAAACGGGGCTGCCTGACTGGCAGCCCCGCTAAATTGCCCGGCTGAGCCGGTTGTTCTTTACTTAATGCCCGCCTCCGGCCATGAAGGCGAACAGCATCAGCAGCAGACAGGCCAGGCCGGTGAAGACCGCGATGTAGCCGAAAGCCTTGAGACAGAAATCATAGGCCGGGCCGCTGACCCGTTTGCAGGCGAACTGCTCGGTGATCCCGGCCTCTTCGTAGCGCTTCCACTGGTCGCCGCGCTCCTCGATGAACTCCTCCTTCGACATCTGGCCGTTGAAGATCACGAAGTCCATCGGGAACTTTTCCGGACGGCCGTGGGTGTTATAGAAGTGCACGGTGAAGATGAAGCCGGTGGCGAGCAGCGCCTCGTCGGAGTGGATGATCGTGGCCACGTTGAACATCCAGCCGGGGAGGAAGTAGGCGAAAAATTCCGGGAACCACAGCATCAGCCCCGAGCCGCCGATGGCGAACATCCCCCAGAAGACCGCCAGGAAGTCGAATTTCTCCCAGTAGGTCCAGCGTTCGAAGGTCGGCTTGGGCCCTTTGAAGAAGAACCACTTGACCATCCCGACCACGTCGCGGATGTCGCGCAGGTTCGGGCAGAGGGAGTCGGGACCGAACAGGCGCTGCAGCCACATCCCCTTGATGTCTTTGCGGATGAAGAGGAAATCGAAGCTCAGAAGCAGCGCGCCGAGGAAGTAGTAGAAGGTGATGATCGCGCAACCGCGGTGGATCAGGCCGGCATAGTGCGTGCCACCGTAGAAATCCATCATCACCTGAGCCCAATGCTGGGTGCTGAACTTCAGCGGCAGACCGGTCAGGGTCAGGCCGAGGAAACTGATGATCACGGTGAAGTGCAGGAAGATATGCCGCGGCTGGAAGCGGCGATACTGCTTGTGCGGTTCGCTGATGTGGAGCTCTTCGTGACCGGCATGCCGTGCCGCGAGCTTCTCGCGATTTTCGACGAAGCCACGGAACATCCACAGCAGCGTGTGAATCCAGAACACCGCGAAGGTACCGAGCAGCAACCCGGTCATGCTGACGAAGGTCCAGTAAAGGATCGGGTAATTCTCGCTGTCGGTCATCTCGCCGTGCGAATAGAACTTGGCGAAGAACGGTGTGGCCTTCGGATGGCACTGGGCGCAGGTCCCGACCAGGTTGGCCGGGTTGACGCTTGATTTCGGATCGTTCTTGGGGAGAACCGTGTGCGAGGTATGGCAGTCGGCGCAACCGGCCACCTTGTCAGGGAAACCGAGCCGGTAGTTCTTGCCGTGGTAGCTGTCCATGTAGGTGGCGACGGCCACGTTGAAGACGCCGTTGCGCGCCATCATCTCCTTGTCCGCATGACATTTCAGGCAGACCTCGGTATGGAACTGCCGGTTTTTATGGGTTTTCGGGTCGCCGAGTGGTTCGATCCGGTGCAGGTTGTGGCAGTCGTGGCAGGCGGCCGAATCCTTGTTCCCCTTGGCGACCGCTTTGCCGTGAACCGATCCCATATAGTCGGAGTGGCTGTCGTGGCAGGAGGTGCACTTGGCCACCACCTTGTTCTTGTCGCCCTTCCAGGCGCGATGCTTGTGGATGTCGTCGTGGCAGTCGGCGCACTTGACCTCATTCAACTGGTGGACGCTGGAAAAATGATCGGCCGACTCCACCTTGTGACAGCGCACGCATTTCGGCTCACCCGGCATCACCTCTCCGGAAATGTGCCTGGCCAGATCGGTGACCTCCACGTGGCAGCTGGTACAGGCGTTCTGCCCGTGCACCGAGGCACCGTACTCGCTGGGGGAAACCACCCCTTCGTGGCACTTCAGGCAGGTTTCCGGGGCGATGGCCATGCCGGTGTCGGCGGCGTAGAGCAGGGCCGGGGCGAGCAGCAGGGCTGCCAGTAGAGGGAGGAAGAGACGACGAAAACTCATGGGAGAAGGCCTCCTGTCAGCAAAGTGGAACCGCGTGAATCGATGCAACAAACCGTAATTGTCCTGGCATGAAAAACCCTGAACTTCAATGAATCACTGAAATTATCAAAATTTATAATGTATACAGTATAATATTAATTGCTGTTTAACATGGGGCTGGTTAAAAGTCAATCGTGAACTTTGATTAAGATTTTCACCCGTTCCGGAGGGAGAATGGCCACGGCGAGCTTGAGCCGGGGGGCGGAACCAGTTAAGATGTGCCGTAGCTAACTAGAAATGGATGGTCCGGGAGTTACGACATGAACAGGGCGCCACGTGATCTGCTGCTGGCCGGCTTGGCTTTGAGTGTCTATCTTATTGGTGGAGTTGCGGTGATGGCCGGGATGGTGCTGATCGGCATTGTCGGGGAACGAGATCTTTGGGGGTGGGGGCAGGCAAATACGATCGGCTACCTCTTCTTCGGGGTCGGTCTGTGTCTGACCATTCTCGGGGTGCTGATCATGCGGGTCATGCGTAACCGGCAGCTTGCCTGAAAGGTTTTCTCTCGCAAACCAAAAAGGGAGGGGGGTGCGGTTGCAACCGCACCCCCCTCCCTTTTTCCGTTGCTTCAGGTTTCGGTTTAGCGGCCGGCGGCGGCCAGCTGCATCACCTGGGCGGTGAACGGGTTGGCGAAGAGGATGATCATGGCGACAACGAACACGTAAATCGCCAGGGACTCGATCATCGCCAGACCGATCAGCATGATGGTCATGATTTTGCCGCTGGCGCCGGGATTGCGGGCAACCCCTTCAACGGCGCTTTTGACTGCCAGACCCTGACCGAGACCGGTCCCGAAGGACCCGATCGCCATGCCGAAACCGGCAGCGATCATACACCACGCGAAAAATTGCATTGTCCTGCTCCTTTCCTTCTGCTGCTTTGTTTTTATTGATCCTATACGTTATAGGACGCTGACCCTGTCCAGGGTCTAGTGGGCTTCTTCGAGTGCGCCGGCGATGTAGATCATGGCAAGCAACATGAACACGAACGTCTGAATGAAGGCGACCATCACCCCCATCAGCATCATCGGCAGGGGGACCAGGAACGGCACCAGGGTGAAGAAGATCATCAGGACGATCTCATGGCCGTACATGTTGCCGAACAGACGCAGCGTCAGTGACAGGGGCCGGGCGAGATGGCCGATGATTTCGATCGGCACGATCAGCGGGGCCAGCCAGATAACCGGCCCGCAGAAATGCTTGAAGTAAGCCAGACCGTGCTCCTTCACGCCGATGATGTGGGTCATGGCGAAGACCGTCAGCGCAATGGCCGCATTGGTATTGAGATTGGCCGTCGGCGGGTAGAACCCGGGGATCAGGGCAATCAGGTTCGAAGTCAGGATGAAGAAGGCGATGGCGGCGATCAGGGGGAAGTAGGCTTTGCCATGGGGCCCCATGTTCTCTTCGACCATCCCTTCGATACTGGCAACAATCGGCTCGAAGAAATTCTGCAGCCCGCTGGGAATGGTCTTGATGCTGCTCTTGACCATGCATGCCACGATAATGAGCAACAGCATGACGAGCCATGTGTACAGGACGTGTTCGCCGATATGCAGTTGCTCCGCGAGCGATTTCAGAAACAGAAACGGGTGAATCATGACGGATAAGCCTCCTCTACCGCAGCGCGCGCTGGAGTGTCAGCCAGATGATATTGATGATGACCACCGAAAGGCCGATGGCCAATCCGACAGGGTGTATTTTAACGACAGCGATCAGCAGGGCCAGCGTTGCACCGAGAATCAGCAGACGAACGACATAGTCGAACTGATAGCGGGCCCGCGCCCCTTGTGCCTGATCGGCCAGCAGTCGCTGCAGTGAGCGCTGCAGCCAGCGGAACGCCGCGATGGCAATCAGTCCGCCCGCCAGGATCCCTGCAGTCAGCGGCAGGTTGCCGAACAACAGGCTGATGCCAAGCAGTAAACCCAGGATCAACCAGTTGCGGCGGTGCAACGTTGCCGGCAACTGTTCAATGTCCATCGTCATCCTTGGGAGGCTCCTGCTCGCGCAGGGCCCGGCGGGTGAGGATGAAGATGTTGCGGAAGCCGGCGGCGATGCCGAATCCGAGCCAGATGATGGTCATCCAGGGCTTGGTGTCGAGCCACTTGTCAAGGTAAATCCCGAAGTACAGGCCGATGAACGACGCTGCCACCATGGAAATACCCAGCCCCGAAAGGAAACTCAGGGAGCGGATCAGTTGCCGTTTGTCGTCGTTAGCCATTGCCGCGGCAACCGTTAGTCACCGGCCAAAAAAGCGACTTTTGATAGCACATGGATCGGCGCCTGTCAACCTGGAACGCAGCCGCATCAAATCGCCCGGAAAGCCATGCGCGCCGCCTCGATGGTGCGGTCCAGGTCGTCCTGCGTGTGGGCGATGCTCATGAAGCCGGCCTCGAACTGACTGGGGGCAACGTTGACCCCCTGCTCCAGCAGGATCCGGAAGAACTTGCCGAAGGCGGCGGTGTCGCTTTTGGCGGCATCGGCGAAGCTGTGGACCGGCCCAGCCTGGAAATACGTGCAGAACATGCCGCCCACCCGGATCAGGCAGGTCGGTTGGCCACAGTCACCGGCCGCCTCGCGCAGACCTGTTTCCAGATAGGCGCTCTTCGCCTCGATCTGCTCATAGAAGCCTTCTGCCTGGAGCAACTTCAGGGTGGTGATGCCGGCCGCCATGGCCAAGGGATTGCCCGACAGGGTTCCTGCTTGGTAGACGCCGCCGACCGGAGAAAGCTGCTCCATGATGGCCCGCTTCCCCCCGAAGGCTCCGACCGGCAACCCTCCGCCGATGATCTTGCCGAGGCAGACCAGATCGCCATAAACCTTGAAGCGCTCCTGTGCCCCGCCATAGGCGACGCGGAAGCCGGTCATGACTTCATCGACGATCAGGACAATCCCCTCGGCGTCGCACAACTGGCGCAGCCCCTCCAGAAACCCCGGTTTCGGTACGACGCAGCCCATGTTGCCGGCCACCGGCTCAAGGATGATGCAGGCGATCTCGCCCTTGTTGGCCGCAGCCATCTGCTGGACCTCGGCAAGATCATTGTAGGTGGCGGTCAGGGTGTGCTTGGCCAGATCGGCCGGGACGCCGGGCGAGGTCGGCACGCCGAAGGTGGCGGCGCCGCTGCCGGCCTTGACCAGCAGGGAGTCGGCATGGCCGTGGTAGCAACCGTCAAATTTGAGGATCTTGTCGCGACCGGTATAGCCGCGGGCCAGGCGGATCGCGCTCATGGTCGCCTCGGTGCCGGAGGAGACCATGCGGACCATCTCCACGTTGGGATAGGCGGCGCAAACCATCTCGGCCAGTTCGATCTCGCGCTCGGTCGGTGCGCCGAAGGACGCCCCCGTGCCGGCTGCCTCACGGATAGCCTCGACCACCTTGGGGTGGCAATGCCCGAGAATCATCGGCCCCCAGGAGCCGACATAATCTATATAGGCGTTGCCGTCGACATCGTAGATTTTAGACCCTTCGGCACGGGCGATGAAAAGGGGGTCGCGTCCGACCGATTTGAACGCGCGCACCGGGCTGTTGACCCCGCCGGGGATGCGTTCCTTGGCTTTGGCAAAAAGTGCCGTGGATTTGCTGTCGTTCATATTGGCCTCCGCAGTAGATTCGTCGGGCGCGGGCGGGAGGGTCCCGACCGTCACCCAGTAGGGGAAAGACTTTGTTGGGCCGTTCTCTAAGTGACCGCCGTCTGTTAGCACAGCCGCGATTTTGGAGTCAAGCCGACGTGGGCGCTCAGTGGAGAATCAGACAGGGAACAAGCGGCGGCCAGAAACCGGATTAAGTATTTCCAAACTCAGGTCTTTCAGAAGGTTTTCATGCGATTTATTCTTTTGCCGATAAACTGGATAATGTCACGTATATAGGGCATTTGCGCCTCTGGTTTCTGTATACAGTATGCGGTATTTTTCGCTTGACAAGCCCCCTTGATTGTCCTAACGTGCACGCGGCCAAGGTACGGTCAAAACCCTTCTTGTGCCCGCTGTTTTCGATGCCTCGCACACCGGTCAGGAGGACCTCTCGATGCTGGACAGTTACCTTCCGATTCTTACGCTGATCGTCATTGCCGTGGGCTTCGCTATCGGGTCGATCGTCATGTCGCGCCTGATTGGCCAGAAGAAGCCCTCCGAGGTGAAGCTGGCCCCGTATGAGTGCGGCATGCCGCCGGTCGGCTCGGCGCGTGAGCGCTTTTCGGTCAAGTTCTACATCATCGCCATGCTCTTTATCGTTTTCGACATCGAGGTGGTCTTCATGTATCCCTGGGCGGTCATGTTCAAGCGCCTCGGGATGTTCGGCTTCATCGAGATGGGCGTGTTCATCCTGATCCTGCTGGTCGGCTACGTCTACGTCTGGAAAAAAGGAGCACTGGAATGGGAGTAGAGGAAACCCTCGGCAATAACGTCATCACCACCAGCCTCGACAAGGTTGTCAACTGGTCGCGGTCCCGTTCGCTGTGGCCGATGACTTTCGGTCTGGCCTGCTGTGCGATCGAGATGATGGCCACGGGCGCGGCCCGCTTTGACCTCGACCGATTCGGTGTGTTGTTCCGTGCCTCGCCGCGCCAGGCGGACCTCATCGTTATCGCCGGAACCGTCACCAAGAAGATGGCTCCGGTCATCAAGACGGTCTATGAGCAGATGCCGGAGCCCCGCTACGTCATTGCCATGGGCGCCTGTGCCTGCTCCGGGGGGATCTTCGATACCTACAGCACAATCCAAGGTGTGGATGAGTTCCTGCCGGTCGACGTGTATGTTCCCGGTTGCCCGCCCCGTCCCGAGGGGCTCCTTTACGGCATCATGAAGCTTCAGGAAAAGATCATGAAGGAGCGCAACTCCTTCGGTGCGGCCATTGGTATCGGCGAACGGATCAGCGAGATTTAACCAGCGGGTTCGATTTTATTTAAATCCGAGAGAGACCAGTTATGAGCGTACAGGCAGCGATTGACAAGCTGAAGGCCCAGTTCGGTGAGGCGGTGCAAGGGGTCAGCGAATTTCGCGGTGAAACCACCGTGGTCGTCAGCAAGGAGCAGATCGTCGCGATCTGTACTTTCCTGAAAAAAGACCTCGGCTACAATTTCCTGACCGATCTTTGCGCCATCGATTATCTGGGTCAGGTCCCCCGCTTCATGGTGGTTTACCAGCTGTACAATATCGGTACCCATCAGCGTCTGCGCATCAAGGCGGCGGTTGAGGAGAGCGATGCGTGCATCGATACGGTGAGCGGCGTATGGGCGACGGCCAACTGGTTGGAGCGGGAATGCTACGACCTGATGGGGATCGTCTTCAACAACCATCCCGACCCGCGCCGCATCCTTATGCCGGCGGACTGGGTCGGCCACCCGCTGCGCAAGGACTATCCCTTGCAGGGTCCCGGTCGCGAGCCTTACCAGGGGCGCCTGCAGTAAGCCGTAACGTAACCATTCCGAGTTCCTCCCATAGAGAAGAAGAGGCGGATTTTATGGCGACATTCGAAACCATGACCATCAACATGGGGCCTCAGCACCCCTCGACCCACGGGGTGTTGCAGCTGGTTCTGGAGCTGGACGGTGAAATTGTAGTCAAGGCCACGCCGCACATCGGATTTCTGCACCGCGGTGTGGAGAAACTGGCGGAGCATCGCACCTACCACCAGGTTCTGCCGCTGACCGATCGTCTCGACTACCTGGCGCCGATGCACAACAACCTCGGCTACGTGCTGGCGGTCGAAAAGCTCCTCGGGCTGACCGATGCTATCCCCGAACGTGCCCAGACGGTGCGCGTGATCATGGCGGAGCTGACCCGCATCAAGAGCCATCTGGTCTGGCTGGCCTGCCATGCTCTCGATATCGGCGCCATGACGGTCTTCCTCTACTGCTTTCGCGAGCGCGAAACGGTGATGGACTTCTACGAAAAGATCTCGGGCGCGCGTATGACCTCCAACTACTTCCGCGTCGGCGGCCTGTCGGCCGATCTTCCGGCCGGGATCGAACAGGAAATCCGCAAGTTCGCCCTCGAGATGCCGGGGCATGTCGAGACCTACGAAGGGCTCCTGACCGGGAACAAGATCTGGCAGAAGCGTATCATGGGCGTTGGCGTGATCAGCGCCGAGGACGCCATCGACCTTGGCGTGACCGGACCGTCGCTGCGCGGCTCGGGGGTCGACTGGGACCTGCGTCGCGACCAGCCGTACTGTGGTTATGAAAACTACGACTTCGAAGTTGCGGTCGGTCAGGATTGCGACACCTGGTCACGTTACCACTGCCGTCTCAAGGAATTGCGTGAGTCCTGCAAGATCATCCTGCAGGCCCTTGACCGTCTCAAGCCCGGCCCGATTCTTGCTGATGCCCCCAAGGTTGTCCTCCCGCCGAAAAAGGACGTGGTCAACTCCATCGAGGGGTTGATCCATCACTTCAAGATCATCTCCGAAGGGTTCAAACCGGAGCCCGGCGAAGTCTACGTCGGTGTCGAGAACCCCAAGGGCGAGGTCGGCTACTACCTGGTTTCCGACGGGTCGCCGCGCCCCTACCGGATGAAGATTCGCCCGGCATCGTTCATCAACCTGCAGGCTCTGCCCAAGATGTGTGAAGGCTCGCTGATTGCCGACGTTGTCGCGGTCATCGGGACCCTGGACATCGTTTTGGGCGAAATCGACCGCTAACCCGCGTTCCGTCGAGAGCAAGGTGCCAGAACTATGAGTGAAGCTGTGGAAACCAAGGTTGCGGAGAAGGAAATCGATCTGGCCGGTGCCAACGAGATCCTTGACCACTACATCGATATGCCTGGGGCGCTCATGCCGGTGTTGCAGGCGATTCAGGAACATTACGGCTACATCCCTGAGCCGACCGTGCATCTGACTGCAGAGCGTCTGAATGTCTACACCAGCCAGATCTACGGGGTGTTGACCTTCTATGCCCAGTTCCATCTCGAGCCGCGCGGCAAATACATTATCCGCGTCTGCAAGGGCACGGCCTGCCACGTCAGGGGGGCCAACCGCATCGGTGACACCATCAAGGAGCGGCTCGGTGTCGGCCATGCGGAAACTACCGAAGACCTGAAGTTCACGGCCGAGTACGTCGCCTGCATCGGTGCCTGCGGCATGGCCCCGGTGATCATGGTCAACGATGCTACTTACGGCAGCCTGACCGTGCAGAAGATGAACGAAGTCATCGACAAGTACGTCGGTATGGATTAACCGGAATACGGATCGAGGATCATATGGCCGAAACCGTGGAAAGCATCCAGGTATTGATCTGCACCGGCACCGGTGGCTATGCCTCCGGGGCCCAGAGTGTCATCGACGCCTTCGAGGCCGAGTTCGCGAAGCAGGGCGTCGAGGCCAAAGTCGGCAAGCGCTGCAATATCAAGAAGACCGGCTGTCGTGGCCTGTGCGCCAACGACGTTCTGGTCGACATCGTCCTCCCCGGCCAGGAAGCGGTGACCTACGACTTCGTCACCCCGGACCTGGTCCCGCAGATTGTCGAGGAGCATGTCCTCGCCAACCAGGTGGTCGAAAAGAAGAAGGCTGGCCCTTACTATTCCAAATTCCTCGATAAGCAGCAGCGCATCATCTTCTCGCGTTGCGGCACCACCGACGCCGAGAGCATCGAGGACTTCATCGCTCATGATGGCTTCACCGGCATCAAGAAGGCCGTCACCATGACCCCTGAGCAGGTGATCGAGGAAGTCAAGCGCTCCGGTCTGCGCGGCCGTGGGGGCGGGGGCTTCCCGACCGGGGTCAAGTGGTCGTTCTGCAAGGCCTCGCCTGGCGACAAGAAATATCTGATTTGCAATGCCGACGAGGGCGACCCCGGGGCGTTCATGGACCGCTCGGTCCTTGAAGGCGATCCCTACGGACTGATCGAGGGGATGATGATCGGCGCCTATGCCATCGGTTGTACCTTCGGTTACGTCTACTGCCGCGCCGAGTATCCGCTGGCGATCAAGCGTCTGCAGAAAGCCATCGATACCTGCTACGAGCGGGGGATTCTCGGCAAGAACTGCATGGGTTTCGGTTTCGATTTCGACATGAAGATCAAGGCCGGTGCCGGGGCGTTTGTCTGCGGCGAGGAAACCGCCCTGATGGCCTCCATCGAGGGGCAGCGAGGCATGTCCCGCCCCCGTCCGCCCTTCCCCGCGGTGCGTGGTCTGTGGGGCAAACCGACCAACATCAACAACGTCGAGACCTTCGCCAACGTCTCTTACATCTTCTATAACGGCGCCGACTGGTTTTCCTCCATCGGCACCGAGGGGACCAAGGGGACCAAGATCTTTGCGCTGACCGGCAAGATCAAGCATACCGGCCTGGTCGAAGTTCCCGCCGGCACCACCATGCGCGAGGTCATCTACGACGTCTGCGGCGGCATCCACAAGAACCGCAAGTTCAAGGCGGTGCAGGCCGGCGGCCCGTCGGGGGGGTGTCTCCCGGCCGAGGCGCTAGATGCGCAGGTCGACTACGACTCGCTGATCAAGGCCGGGGCGATGATGGGCTCCGGCGGTCTGGTCGTCATGGACGAGACCACCTGCATGGTCGACGTCGCCCGTTTCTTCCTCAACTTCACCCGCGTCGAATCGTGCGGCAAGTGCATCCCCTGCCGTATCGGCCTGAAGATCATGCTCGAAATCCTCGAGCGGATCTGTGCCGGAGAAGGGAAGGAAGGCGACATCGAGCTGCTGCAGGACATGGCCTACGACATCAAGAAGAGCTCCCTGTGTGGTCTCGGCCAGACCGCGCCCAACCCGATTCTCTCGACAATTCGCTACTTCCGCGACGAGTACGAGGCACACATCAAGGACAAGTACTGCCCGTCCCATGTGTGCAAGCCACTGCTCAAGTTCGCGGTCATCGAAGGCACCTGCAAGAAATGCGGCTTGTGCGTCAAGGCCTGTCCGGTCGATGCCATCCGCTGGGAGAAGGGGCAGGAAGCCGTTATTGAACTCGACAAATGCACCCGTTGCACTTCCTGTTACGACGCCTGCCCGTTCATGGCGATCGAGTAGTCGAACAGACCGGAAAAGGGGATAAGTGACTCCATGGTCAACCTGACGATCGACGGCAAACAGATTACGGTCTCCCGGACCGCGACGATTTACGAAGCGGCGCTCGAGGCAGGGGTTAAGATCCCGGTCCTGTGCTATGCCAAGAAACTCCTGCCCTTTGGCGCCTGCCGCGTCTGTCTGGTACAGGTGGAGCAGATGAAAGGGCGTCTCATCCCGGCCTGCACCACCCCGGTCAGCGAAGGGATGGTCGTTACCACGACCTCTGACGAAATCGTCAAGGTGCGCAAGACCGTGCTCGAGTTCCTGCTGGTCAATCACGTTATCGACTGCCCGGTCTGCGACAAGGGTGGCGAATGCGACCTGCAGGAGCTGACCTACGATCACGAAGTCGTCTGCAACCGTTTCCAGGGGGAAAAGTTCAATCTGGAAACCGACGAGGTCAATCCGCTGATCGAGCGCAACATGAACCGTTGCGTGCTGTGCGGACGCTGCGTGCGCGTTTGTGATGAAGTGGTGGCCTACGGTTCCTATTCCTTCATCAACCGTGGTTTCGAGACCAAGATCGCCACCGCCTACGACCGCGGCCTGAACTGTGAATTCTGCGGTCAGTGCGTGTCGATGTGTCCGGTCGGTGCGATCCTGCCGCGGCCCTTCAAATTCAAGGCCCGCCCCTGGCAGCTCAAAGAAGTTGACACCGTGTGCGGCTATTGTGGCAACGGTTGTACCGTGACGCTCGGCGTGCTCAACGACAAGGTCGAAACCATCCGCTTCAACGACAAGATCGGGGTCAACGACGGCAACCTGTGCATCCGCGGCCGTTTCGGCTACTCCTATGTCAACAGTGACGAGCGCCTGACCACGCCGCTGGTGCGCCGCAACGGTGAACTGGTCCCGGCCAGTTGGGAAGAAGCGCTCCAGGCCGTAAGCGACGGTTTCAAGCAGGCTGGAGCCAACCTGGGGATTCTTTCCGGCGCCCGCCTGACCAACGAAGAGCTGTTCCTCCTCAAGAATCTGGCCAACGTGGCCGGCACTGCCAATCTCGATCACTCCGGCGGCGAATGCTACAAGGGGCTCACCGAAGGGGTGGCCGGCGCTCTCGGCGTGGCGGCTTCCACCGGCACCTTCCCGCAAGTCGAGGAGTGTGAGGCGATTCTTGCCATCCGCTCCGACTTCTACGAAACCCACCCGGTGTTCGGCATGGTTGTCAACCAGGCCGTCAAGCGTAACGAAGCGCAACTTTGGCTGGTGGCCGACAAGCGCGGTAAATTCGCCAAGCTCCCCAACGCCAAGAATCTGCTGCACCGCCCCGGCATGGAACTCGATGTCCTCAATGGCCTGAGCCGGGTGCTTATCGACGAAAACCTGGCCCAGACCGAAGGCGTCGAGGGGCTGGCTGAACTGAAGCAGGCACTGGGAGCTTTTGCTGCGGAGGAGGTGGCTGCCCGCACCGGCATAGATGCCGAGGCTCTGCGCAGCGCCGCCCGGCAGCTGGCGGCCGCTAAAAAGAGCGCGATCCTGCTGGCCTACGGACTTCCCTATACCGCCTATAGCCGCGAACTCGGCGTTGCCGCCGCCAATCTGGCGATCCTACTCGGGATTCCGGGTCGGGAAGGGAGCGGTCTCTACCTGTGCGGCGAAAAGGCCAACAGTCAGGGCGCCATCGACCTTGGCGTTGTGCCTCAGGCCGGTGGTATGGGTGCCCAGGCCATGCTCGAGGCCGCGGCTGCCGGCAAACTCGGCGCCCTCTATGTTGTCGGCGAGGATCTGCTGACCTCCTACCCTGATCAAGGCAAAGTCGCCAAGGCACTGGAGGGCGTACCGTTCCTGGTGGTCCAGGACCTGTTCCTCTCCCCGACGGCGGCCAAAGCCCATGTGGTATTGCCGGCGGCTTCCTTCGCCGAAAAGGACGGGACCTTCACCAATGCCGAACGGCGCATCCAACGCGTGCGGCCGGGAATCTCCCTGCCGGGTGAGGCGCGTCCTGACGGTGCGATCTTTGCGGCTCTCACGGAAAAGCTGGGGGGGAATCTGGCGTTTACCGGCGCCGCAGCCGTTTTTGCCGAAATTGGCCGCGCCGTGCCGGCCTATGCGGGGATCGATTTCAATGGCATCGGCCCGCAAGGAGTCGTCTGGGGCGGCGATATTCTGGCCCCGCAGCGGAAACGTCTCCAGGCGGTTGGCGGAGCGGCCCCTGTGGAGGGCTCCTACCAACTGCTCACTGGCAGCGCCTTGTATCATAGCGGTACGGTTTCCACCCGCGCCAAAGGGCCGCAGGCCGCGGTTGCCGAGGCCTACGTCGAGTTCGGTCGGGATGATGCCAAGGCTCTTGGCCTGAACGATGGCGATCTGGTCAAGATCGCCGGCAATGGCAGCGAACTGCAACTCAAGGCCAAGGTGGGGAATCGCCTGCCCAAAGGGGTTCTTTTCGCCCCCTACCATTTTGCCGGGGCCGGCATCAACCGTCTTTACAAGGGTGAAGCTGCCGTCGCCGTCACGGTCAGCAAGTAGGGGAGAGACAGGGATCAAGCGATGCAATGTCCCGAGTGCCAGGCGCGCGTAGCCGCAAGCGCCAAGTTCTGTGATCAGTGTGGTTTCCACTTGGGCGAGAACGTCGATTTTCTGCATGCCAAAGCGGTGGATTTCTACCACCGTGGGCAGATCGACGAGGCGTTGGCCGTTTGGGATCGCGTTCTTGCGCTGCAGCCCGGCTTCAGCAAGGGCCACTACTATCGGGGGCTGGCCCTTTACGATCAGGGGGAGTTGGCTGGCGCGGTTGAAGCTTTTCGTCAGGCCCTTACCGACGAGAGCGAACCTTTTCGGGTCTGGTTCAAACTGGGAATGGCCCAATATGGTTTGGGCAATCTCCATGAGAGCGTGGAGTGCTTCCAGAAAGCCCATGCCATCAACCCCGGGAGCGCCGAAACCCTTTATCGCCTGGGTTTGTCCTCCCTGCGCATGTCTGAGTTGGCGGCTGCCCGTGCGGCGCTGGAGCAGGCTGTAAGCATCAACCCGAAGTATACCCGGGCCCTTTACATCCTCGGGATGGTGGTGGCCCAGCAGGGGGACCAGGGCAGCGCCATCGAGCTGTTCCGCCGCGTGGAAGAAGTCAGCCCCACTTACACGGCAGCCCGTTTCGAGCTGGGGATGGCGTTATTCCGGCAGGGGCAGCTTAAGGAGGCGATCGTGCAGTTTGCCGGGGTGGAGGAGGCCAGTTCGCGTTATGCGCCGGCCCCGTACATGCTGGGCGAGTGCCACCGCAAACTCGGCGCCTTCGGTGAAGCGGTTGCGGCCTATCAGCGCATGCTCAAGCTCAATCCCGAAGATGCCGAAGCCTGGGTCCGCATCGCCGAATGCCAAGTGCAACTCGATCTGCTCGATGCCGCCCGCGGAGCTCTCGACCAGGCCCTGGCGATCAATCCGCAGCATGTAGAGGCCGCTTATCTGAAAAAACATCTGGGCGAGATGGCAACGCCGCACAAGCCCGGGTTCTAGTGACAGAGACGTTCACAGCCCAAACGGAACGAGGAAGAGGATTGTCATGACGGAAATGTTGAGCATGTCGAACAACGCTCCGCTGTTCGTGGGAATGATGTTGCTGAAACTTCTGGTGGTCTTCGGCGTGACGATGGGAATCGTTGCCTATGCCACCTGGGTTGAGCGCAAGGTCATCGGCCATATGCAGACCCGCCTGGGCCCGATGCTCACCGGATGGCACGGTCTTCTGCAGCCGATAGCCGACGGCCTCAAGCTCTTCTTCAAGGAAGACATTATCCCGTCCCAGGCCAGCAAAGTGCCGTTCATCCTGGCACCGATGATGATCCTGATCCCGGCCCTCATCACCATCGCGGTCGTCCCTTTCGGACCGGATGTGACCGTTAGCGGCTTCACGGTGCCCCTGCAAATCACCGACCTCAACATCGGCGTGCTGTACATTCTGGCCTTCGCAGGGCTCGGCGTCTATGGCATCGTCCTCGCCGGCTGGAGCTCGAACAGCAAGTATTCGCTGATTGGTGGCGTGCGCGCTTCGGCGCAGATGATCTCCTACGAACTGGCTGCCGGCATCACCATCATTGCCGTATTCATGCTCAGCGAGACCCTGAGCCTGCGCGAAATCGTCGCCCTGCAAAGCAAGTCCGTCATCGACTGGTACGTCTTCAAGCAGCCGCTGGCGTTCGGGCTCTTCCTGATCACCGGTTTGGCCGAGATCAACCGCACGCCGTTTGACATGCCTGAAGCCGAGAGCGAATTGGTCTCGGGTTTCTGCACGGAATATTCGTCGATGAAGTATGCGCTGTTCTTCATGGCCGAATACGCCAACATGATCGTCATTGCCGCCATCGCCGCCACCCTCTTCCTCGGCGGCTGGTCAGGGCCGCTTCCGGAGAGCCTCGGCGTCGTCAATCTGCTCGCCAAGGTCTTTGCCATCATGTTCTTCTTCATCTGGCTGCGTGCCACCCTGCCGCGCGTGCGCTATGACCAGCTGATGCAGCTTGGCTGGAAGATTCTGATCCCCCTGGCCCTGGCCAACCTGGTCGTCACCGGCCTGGTGGTCGTGCTGCAGCAGTAACCGCATCCGAAAATACGAGGTCAGACCCATGTTTACAGCCATTGCCAAAGGCCTGAGCATCACCTTCAAACATATGCTGCCGGGGCATTCGACCACCGTGCAATATCCCGCGGTCAAGCTGAAGCCGTCCGACCGCTTCCGCGGCCTGCACCGTCTGGTCCCCAGTCAGGATCGCGAGAAATGCGTGGCCTGCTATCTCTGCCCGACGGTCTGCCCCGCCAAGTGCATCACCGTCGAGGCGGCCGAGAACGACAAGGGCGAGAAGTATCCGCGCGTCTACACGATCGATATTCTGCGCTGCATCTTCTGCGGCTACTGCGTAGAGGCCTGCCCGGTCGAGGCGCTCGAGATGACCGACGTCTACGAACTGGCCAATTTCCGGCGCCAAGACTTCCAATTCACCAAGGAACGGCTGCTCAAGTAAGCCGGGAGGAGCGTGTAACCCATGGAGACTCTTTTCTTTTATCTGGTTGCCTTGGTCGCTGTCGTGTCCGGATTTCTGGTCGTGCGTTGCCAGAGCCCGGTCAACAGCGCCCTTGCCCTGGTCAACACCTTCTTCTGCCTGGCGGTCTTCTACGTCATGCTGTACGCGCCGTTCATGGCGGCGATTCAGGTGATTGTCTACGCCGGTGCGATCATGGTCCTGATTCTCTTCGTCATCATGCTGCTGAATCTCGGCACCGAGGCGCGCAAGCGCTATACCCACGGCGTGGTCTGGTCGGCAATCTCCAGTTTGCTGGTTCTGCTTCTGGCGACCCGCTTCATCAAACTGGGCCGGGTGACGGGGGCGGAAGGTGAGATCACCGACTTTATGATCAAGACCGAGGGGCATACCGAACTGATCGGCAAGGCCCTTTATACCGAGTTCCTGCTCCCCTTCGAAATCGCCTCGATCCTCCTGCTGGTGGCGATTGTCGGCGCGGTGGTGCTGGCCAAGAAGGACGTCTAACCCTACACGGGAATACGGGAGAACCATACAGATGAGCGTCTACCACTACCTGACAGTCAGCGCCATTCTCTTCGCCCTTGGTACTTATGGCGTTCTGACCCGGCGCAATGCGATCGTGATTTTCATGTGCATCGAGTTGATGCTGAACTCGGTCAATCTCACCTTCATCGCCCTGTCGCGGCATCTCAACAGCCTTGACGGGCAGATCTTCGTGTTTTTCGTCATGACCGTTGCCGCGGCCGAAGCTGCCGTTGGCCTGGCGCTGATGATCGCTCTCTTCCGCAATCGTGAGACGGTTGACGTCGACCAGATCAACATACTGAAGTGGTAGAAAACGATTCTGCGGTATTTGTGAACGGCTTACTTCCTCCGGAGGAAAGATAGATGGATAACAAACTGTGGCTCATTCCCTTCTTCCCGCTGATGGGTGCGATCATCAACGGGTTGTTCGGCAAACGTTTCATCCGGAACGAGGCGGTGATAGGAGGGATCGGTACCGGTGCGGTGTTCCTCTCCTTCCTGGTCACCTGTGCGCATTTCTTCCAGCTGGGTGGCGAAACGGAGCGCTTTCATCAGGTCGTCGCCTCCTGGATGTCGGTCGGCAAACTGCAGATCGACTGGGGCTTCCTCTTCGACCCTCTGTCCGCACTGATGCTGATGGTCATCTGCGGGGTCGGCTCCCTGATCCATCTCTACTCGATCGGCTACATGCACGGTGAGGAAGGGTTCTATCGTTTCTTCAGCTACCTCAACCTGTTCGTCTTCTCGATGATCATGCTGGTCCTGGGGAACAATGCTCTGGTCATGTTCCTCGGCTGGGAGGGCGTCGGTCTCTGCTCCTACCTGCTGATCGGCTACTACTTCGAGAAGAAGAGCGCCGGTGACGCCGCCAAAAAAGCTTTCGTCATGAACCGCGTCGGCGACTTCGGATTCCTGGTCGGTCTTGGGGTGCTTTTCTGGACCCTCGGTTCCCACGGCGTGTGGACGGTCAACTTCGTCGAGATCTCGGAGAATGCCCACCTGCTCGGTGCCGGTGGCACCATCGTCACACTGGTGACCCTGTGCTTCTTCCTCGGCGCCACCGGCAAATCGGCGCAGATCCCGCTCTATACCTGGCTCCCGGACGCCATGGAAGGCCCGACCCCGGTTTCCGCCCTGATCCATGCGGCGACGATGGTCACCGCCGGGGTCTACATGATCGGCCGCATGAATGTCCTTTTCGCCCTGAGCCCGACCACCATGGCAGTTGTCGCCGTGATTGGCGCGGCGACGGCTCTGCTCGCGGCTAGCATCGGCTTCGCCCAGAACGACATCAAGCGCGTTCTGGCCTATTCGACGGTTTCCCAGCTGGGCTTCATGTTCATGGCCATGGGTGTCGGCGCGTTCACCGCCGGCATCTTCCACCTGATGACCCACGCCTTCTTCAAGGCCTGTCTGTTCCTCGGTTCGGGGTCTGTCATTCACGCCATGCATCACGCCCTGCACCATGCCCATCTGCACGATGACCCCCAGGATATGCGCAATATGGGCGGGTTGCGGAAATTCATGCCGATCACCCATGCGACCTTCGGCATCTCCTGCCTGGCCATCGCGGGGATTCCGTTCTTTTCCGGCTTCTTCTCCAAGGATGAGATTCTGTGGTGGACCTTTGCCTCGACGCGCGGCATGAAGCTGGTCTGGATCATGGGGGCGATCGCCGCCTGTATGACGGCCTTCTACATGTTCCGTTGCCTGTACATGACCTTCTACGGTGAGCAGAAAACCCACCCCAAAGCCAAGGATCATGTGCATGAATCGCCCTGGGTGATCACGGTGCCGCTGGTGATTCTTGCCGCCCTGGCCACGGTTGGCGGTTTTGTCGGGATCCCGCATGCGATCGACGTGCTGCACCTCGGCAACAAGCTCGAGCACTTCCTGGCGCCGGTCTTCCAGCATACGCAGAAGACCTACGAAATCGCCGCCCATGGCAGCGCCTCGACGGAAATTCTGCTGATGGTTCTGTCCGTGGTCATCGCCGCGGTGGGTATCAGCGCTGCGACCATCATGTATCTGAAGAATCCGGAACTGCCGGCGAAATTCACCAGCATGTTCAGCGGCCTGCACCGCCGGGTTTACAACAAGTGGTATGTTGACGAGCTCTACGATGCGCTGTTTGTCAATCCGACCAAGAGTCTTGGGCGTTTCTGCTGGAAAGGGTTCGACCTCAAGGTGGTGGATGGCATCGTCAACGGTACCGGCAAGCTGGTCAACGCTTTCTCTGCCGCGTTGCGGCACACCCAAAGCGGCCTGTTGCACAATTATGCCCTGACCATGGTGCTTGGCATGGTGGTCATGGTGGCCATCTTCATTCTGAAATGATGAATCCTTCCGTTCACGTGATGAGATAAAAGGAGCGCAGACCCATGAGCAATCTCCTCAGCCTGATGACCTTTTTCCCGATTGTCGGGATGGTTGTCCTCCTGTTCCTCCCCCGGGAGTCCGACCGTCTGCTCAAAACGGTGACCCTGTTCATCACCCTGATCACCTTTGCGATCAGCCTGCCGCTGGCCTTCGACGATGCCTTCCGCACCTCCGCCGAGATGCGTTACGTCGAGTTTGCGCAATGGATCAACATCGGGGATTACTTCCGCATGAACTACTTCGTCGGCATCGACGGTATCAGTCTCTGGCTGGTTCTGCTGACGACGTTCATCATGCCAATCGCGGTCCTGTCGACCTGGCATGCCGTCGAGAAGAACACCAAGGGGTTCATGGCCCTGCTGCTTTTGCTGGAAACCGGTATGCTGGGGGCTTTTATCGCCCTTGACGTCTTCCTCTTCTATGTCTTCTGGGAGCTGATGCTGATCCCAATGTACTTCCTGATCGGGATCTGGGGGGGGAAAAACCGCATCTACTCGGCCATCAAGTTCTTCATCTTTACTGCGGTCGGCTCGCTGCTCATGCTGGTCGCTATCATCTACGTTTACTACTACGCTATGAAGTCCGGGCTCCCCTTCGAGAGCGGCTTCAGCATCGCCCACTTCTACCAGATTGATCTGCCGGCCCACCTGCAGACCTGGTTGTTCCTGGCGTTTGCCTTCAGCTTCGCCATCAAGGTACCGATGTTCCCGGTCCATACCTGGTTGCCGGACGCCCATACCGATGCCCCGACCGCCGGTTCGGTCATCCTGGCCGCGATCCTGCTGAAGATGGGAACTTACGGTTATGTGCGCTTCGCCATCCCGCTCTTCCCGGCAGCGACCATGAAGTTCGCCCCGCTCTTCGCAACGCTGGCCGTCATCGGCATCATCTACGGCGCGTTGGTCGCCATGGTGCAGGAGGACGTCAAGCGTCTGGTGGCCTATTCCTCGGTCTCGCACCTTGGCTTTGTCATGCTGGGGATTTTTGCCATGAATCTCCAGGGGCTTGCCGGCGGGATGATCCAGATGATCAACCACGGTATTTCCACCGGCGCGCTGTTCCTTATCGTCGGCTTCATCTACGAGCGGCGGCATACCCGCCTGATCGCCGATTTCGGCGGACTCTCGGCGAAGATGCCGATCTTTGCCACCATCTTCCTGATCATCACCTTCTCGTCGGTAGGACTGCCGGGAACCAATGGTTTCGTCGGCGAGTTCCTGATCCTGATGGGCGCTTTTGAAAGCCATCTGCGCTGGTATGCAGTCTTCGCCACGACCGGCGTCATCCTTGCCGCGGTCTACATGCTCTGGATGTACCAGCGCGTGATGATGGGCAAGATCACCAATCCGGAGAATGAGGAGCTGGAAGATCTGTCCGCCCGCGAGATTACGGTGATGGCCCCGCTGCTGGTCTTCGTCTTCTGGATCGGATTCTATCCGAACACGTTCTTAGACAAGATGAATCCGTCACTTGAGCACCTGATCAAGCAGGTCAAGGACAAGCAGCAGATTAGCATGATGGTCGAGGCCCCGGCGCCTAGCGTCGCCAAGTTCACGATCAACGAATAAGCCCGGAATTAACCTCGCTGAGGAGCCCGTTCATGGAAAACCTGGTGCAAATCGCCCTGCAGAATGTCAACCTGGCGGCCATCATGCCGTCTCTGGTCCTGGTCTGCTTCGGCATGGCTCTGTTGCTGATCAACGTCTTCCTCCCCCGCGGCACCACCCGGCCGGCGGTGTGGATCAGTCTGGTTGCGCTGGTGGTCACGGCAGGGGTCACTCTCTCGGGTTGGGGGTCGCCGCAGTACGGCTTCTCCGATTCGGTGGCGCTCGACAACTTCGCGACCTTCTTCAACATCACCTTTCTGATCGCCGCGGCACTGACGATCCTGATGTCTGACGAATACCTGCGGCGCGAAGGTTATCCGATCGGTGAGTACTACCCGCTGATCCTGTTCACGACCGCCGGTGCCATGTGGATGGCCTCGGGGACGGACATGATGACCATCTTCCTCGGTCTGGAGGTCATGTCGATCGGACTCTATGTGCTGGCCGGTTTCTTCCGCGGTCAGTTGGTTTCTAACGAGGCTGGCCTCAAGTACTTCCTGCTCGGTGCCTTCTCGACGGGTTTTCTGCTTTACGGCATGGCCCTGATCTACGGCGTGACTGGCTCGACGCGTCTCACGGAAATCGGCGTCTATCTGAACGCTCATACGTCCCTGCTGGACAACCCGATGACGCTCGCCGGCCTGGCGCTGTTGTCGATTGGCTTCCTCTTCAAGCTGGGGGCGGCGCCGTTCCATATGTGGACCCCGGATGTCTACCAGGGCGCTCCGACCCCGATCACGGCCTTCATGAGCGCCGGCCCCAAGGCGGCCGCCTTTGCTGCCTTCCTGCGCATCATGGAGTACTGCTTTTTCAGCCTCAAGCCGGAGTGGACCACGATGCTCTGGGTCCTGGCGGTGCTGACCATGACGGTCGGCAACATCATTGCCATCTCCCAGAGCAACATCAAGCGGATGCTGGCTTATTCTTCGATCTCTCATGCCGGTTACGCCCTGGTCGGTATGGTGGCGGCGAATGAAATCGGTTATTCCGGCGTGCTGTTCTACATGCTGGCGTATACGTTCATGAACATCGGCGCCTTCGCCGTGCTGATTCTGGCTGGCAAGAAGGGTGAGGAGAACCTGACCCTCGACGGTTTTGCCGGCTTTGGTTACAAGCGGCCGTTCCTCGGCATCGCCATGACGGTCTTCCTCTTCTCCCTGATGGGGCTCCCGCCGACGGCCGGTTTCGCCGGCAAGTTTTACATCTTCGCCGGTGCTATCAAGGCCGGCTATGTCTGGCTGGCCATTCTCGGCGTGCTCAATTCGGCGGTTTCGCTTTACTACTATCTGCGGGTCATGGTTTACATGTACTTCCGTGAGCCGAGCGAGGATTATGCCTGGGTCGGAATGCCGGTCAGCGTGATGGCGACGATTATCCTGGCGGTGATTGGTAGCCTTTATCTCGGCCTGCTGCCGAACGATGTCATGGCCATGGCCAAACTGGCCGTATTCTAAAAAGAGTTGTTGACGAACTTTCGTCCCCCGGCAGACTCTGCCGGGGGATTTTGCTTTTATATGGGTTTACTCCGCCGACAAATGCGTTAAGTTAAAAGTGAGTCGTCTACCTGCCAGGAATCGGCGAAAATGAGTCTTCAGGATCTGCGCGAGTTTATCACTCTCCTTGAAAAGACCGGGCAACTGGCGCGTGTGTCGGTATCTGTCGATCCGCACCTGGAACTGGCTGCCATTGTCAACCAGACCGTGAAAATGCCAGGGGGAGGGCTAGGGCTGCTCTTCGAGAAAGTCCGCGGCACCAATCTGGCGGTCGCCTGCAATCTTTTTGGCAGCCTGCAGCGCATGGCCCTTGCCTTCGGAACACCGGATATAAAGGTCCTGTCAGGGGGCTTGGCGCTAGATCTGGCCTCTACCGGGATATCCTCGCCGCCGCAGGCGCTTGCCGCGGTCCTTAAGGCGCTTCCACATCAGTCGACCGTCGAGCGCGACCCTCTCTGGCGGAGAAGTTCGGCACAGAGCTTCGGTCTTGACAAGCTTCCGGCCATCCGCGCCTGGCCAGGCGATGGTGGCAGTTATCTAACCCTTGGGCAGGTCTATACCCGGGATAGCGAGGCCGCCGAGTGGAACTGCGGCATGTACCGCGTGCAGGTGCACGGGGCCGGGAGCGCCACGGTTCGCTTCCGGGAAGGCAGTGATGGCGCCAGGCATCTGGCGTCATGGCACCGTCGAGGGCAGGCAATGCCGCTGGCCATCGCTTTGGGCGGGCCACCGTTATTGACCTGGGCCGCCGGCATGCGCCTGCCAAAGGGCGTTTCCGAGGTGGATTTTTGCAGCTATCTTGCCGGAGTGCCTCTTGCAATGAGCCCCTGTCAGACCTGCGACCTTAAGGTGCCAAGTTCGGCCGAATGGGTGATCGAGGGGGTGGTGCCGCCGGGGGTGTGGCGGCGTGATGGGCCGTTCGGCAACCATACCGGCGGCTATGACATCGAGGAGCAGGCCCCCGAATTGCAGGTGCTGTCCGTGTGCTGTCGGTCGGAAGCCGTTTATCCCTGGACGCTGGTCGGGCCGCCGCCGCAGGAGAATATCGCCATGGCCAGGGCTGCGGGACTGGTCCTGCTGCCGCTGTTGCAGTTGGCGGTGCCGAGCGTGCGCCAGTTGCACATGCCGGACGAAGGGATTTTTCACGGCGTGGCCTTCATCACCGTTGCCGCAGACGATGTTCGCCCCCTCAGGGAAATTGCCGAAGACTTATGGGCCAGCGACCTGCTGAAACGATCCCGGCTGCTTGTTCTCGGCGGGGCGGATCAGGATGCCCGTGACCCGGCGGCGGTTTTCTGGCGGGTCTTGAACCGGGTCAACTGGCAGAGGGATCTGCTGGTGGCCGGTGAGCGACTGGCGGTTGATGCCCGGTGTATGTCTGGAGATCCGGTGCGAAGTGAACCAGAAATTGTAGCGCAGGTTCTTGAGCGCTGGGCTGACTATGGAATACGAGTCGCTCAGGGCTAAGGAGTGATCGTCATGCGTGCAGTCTGGCTCGTTCTGCTGCTCTTTGTCCCGGTACTCGCCTATGCGGCGTCCCCGGTGCCCGCCGATCTTTATGCCGAGGTCGACCATGGGCTCCGCCAGGCGGCGGTTTTTGCCGACCCGGTCGGTTACCGGGGACGCACCTTGCTGCTGGGGGGGCAGGTGGTGCGAACCGTCAGCGAGGCATCAGGGGTTCAGCTGGAAATAGAAGCTTACCGCCTTGCCGATGATGACCGACCGGAAACCCCTGATCCCGCGCTGGGGTTGTTTGTCGCCAGCGGAGCAGGCCTTGATGGTGCAAGGCTGCAGCCGGGAAGACTTGTGACTCTGGTTGGCCGGGTCACAGGGCCATCCAGCAACACCAGCGCAGCGCCCCACTTGGAGATTCGCTTCATTCACCCCTGGTTGACAGCCGAGGAGCAAGCGGCTGGCCGGCCACCCGTCTGTGCTCCCGGATATTTCTGCGACCCTTGGTGGCACGACCCCTGGTGTGATTCCTGGTACTGGGGCCCTTATCCCCGCTGGCGTTTCGATATGGGCTACTATCGCCACTGGCATTGACTTGTCTGCCCCGTGCGCCTTGTGTACACTGCCAGCGCTACGGCGACAGGGGGCATGAGAAGATAATGGTAAGGACAGCCTGGAGCAAACTCGTCACCCTGCTGGAGATGATCAAGTTCTCCCACACGGTGTTCGCCTTTCCGTTTGCGCTGATGGGGGCGACCCTGGCTGCGCTGGCCAGTGGCCGATTGCCGACATCCGCACAGATTGGCTGGATCTGCCTGGCCATGGTCGGAGCGCGCACCGCGGCCATGGGGCTCAACCGCATCATCGATGCCCGGATCGATGCGCAAAATCCGCGCACCGCCACCCGGCCCCTGCCGGCCGGCAAGGTCACGCTGCTCGAATCGTGGCTGCTGGTGATTGTCGCCACAGTGCTGCTGTTGTGGGCCGCGGCGATGCTCAACCCGCTGTGCCTCGCCTTGGCCCCGGTTGCCCTGGGTTTTTTCGTCCTTTATGCTTACTGCAAGCGCTTCACGTCACTTGCCCACGTGGTGCTCGGCGTCTGTCTGGCTGCGGCTCCGGTCGGCGCGTGGATCGCCTTGCGCGGCGATCTGGGCTGGCCGGTGCTGGCTCTCGGCGGCGCAGTGCTGTTTTGGGTCGCCGGCTTTGATATCTTTTATGCGTTGCAGGACGTCGAGTTCGACCGCTCGCAGGGGCTGCACTCAATTCCGGTCCGCCTCGGGGTGAAGAACGCCATACTGATGGGCAAACTGCTGCACGGCGGAATGATCGCCCTGCTGCTGCTTCTGCCGTTCGGCCTGCCGCTCGGTTGGCTCTATTATGCCGGGCTTGCGGTCGTCAGCGTTTTGCTCGTCTATGAGCACCAGTTGGTCAAGCCGCATGATCTGTCAAAACTTGATGCGGCCTTTTTCAATATGAACGGGTACATCAGCGTGACCATTTTCCTCTTCACCCTTGCCGATGTCATGGTGTCAGGATGAAGCACGTCCTTGTGGCCATCACCGGCGCCTCCGGTTCGATCTACGGCCTGCGCTTGACGGAGGAGCTGCTGCGCGCGGGCTGCCGGGTCAGCCTGCTCCTTTCCAGTGCGGGTCGGCAGGTGCTGAACTACGAGTGCGGCCTAGCCTGGAGTGCCGAGCGAGCCGCGCGGGAACAGCAGGTGCGGGAGTATTTTGCCGCCGAGCTGATCGACTGCCTCGATAACGACGATTTTTTCAGCGCCGTTGCCAGCGGTTCCAGCCCGGCCGACGCCATGATTGTCTGTCCCTGCTCCATGGGAACCGCCGGAAGGATCGCCGCAGGGCTGAGCAATTCGCTGCTGGAGCGGGCCGCTGACGTCATGCTCAAGGAGCGCCGGCCTTTGCTGCTGGTTCCTCGCGAGACCCCGTTGAGCATCATTCATCTGGAGAACCTGTTGCGTCTTGGGCGAGCAGGTGCAGTGATTGTGCCGGCCATGCCGGCCTTCTACCATGGGCCGGAGTCGCTCGACGATCTGGTCAATTTCGTCGTTGGCAAAGTTATGGACCAGCTAGGCGTCGAACACTGCCTGTTCCGGCGCTGGGGCGGGGAGCGTCTCCCTGATGAGTGAGGCCGGACTGCTCGGTGAAGTCCGGGCCAAGGTCGCAGCTGGCGTGCGTCTCAATGATGCCGAGGCCCTGGCCCTGTTTGCCTGCAACGACCTGTTGCCGATCGGGGAGCTGGCGGCTTTGGCCAATGCCCGGGCGAACGGGGATACGGTTTATTTCAACGTCAACCGCCACATCAACTACACCAACCTGTGCGTCAATCGCTGTACGTTCTGCGCATTCAGCCGGGAGGCCGGAGATGAAGGCGGGTACACTCTGGCGCTCAATGACATTCTGGCCAAAGCAGCGGAAGCGGCTGCCGCCGGGGCCACCGAGCTGCACATGGTCGGCGGGTTGCACCCCGATCTCCCTTTCGACTTCTACCTGGAGATGCTGGCCGCCATCAAGGCCGATGCCCCGCAGCTGCACATCAAGGCGTTTACCGCCGTTGAAATCGACTACTTTGCACAGTTGACCGGGCAGCCGGTCGAGGCGGTCATTGATGAATTGAGAGAGGCCGGACTCGGTTCCCTCCCCGGCGGCGGCGCGGAGATCTTCACTCCCCGGGTCCGGGAAAGGATCTGCCCGGAAAAGATCAGCGGCGAGCGCTGGCTGGAGATTCATGAAAAGGTTCACCGTACCGGGTTAAGGAGTAACGCCACCATGCTCTTCGGCCATCTGGAGAGCTTCGCCGATCGGGTCGACCATCTGCGCCGTTTGCGGTTGTTGCAGGATCGTACCGGCGGATTCCAGGCGTTCATCCCGCTCGCCTTCCAGCCTGACAACACCCGGGTGCCGGGGGCGAAGGGGGTCGGCGGCGTCGACGCCCTCAAAACCCTGGCGATCAGCCGGCTCTATCTCGACAACTTCCGCCACATCAAGGCCTACTGGGTGATGCTTGGCCTCAAGATCGCCCAGGTTTCGCTCTGTTTCGGCGTCAACGATCTGGATGGAACGGTGGTCGAGGAGAAGATCGGCCACGATGCCGGTGCCGATTCGCCTCAGCAGGTCAGCCGGGAGCAGCTGATGACGCTGATCCGCAAAGCCGGCAAGGTTCCGGTGGAGCGGGATACCCTCTATCGGCAAGTGACCCGGTAAAGACGATGCCCGCCTTTGCGATGCTCCCCCCGTCCCGAGCCGAGGCGCTGCACCTTTTGACCGCTGCCGACCTGTTGACCGCCGGCAAGCGGGCAGATGCCGTCCGCAGACGCATGCACCCGCACAACCGGGTGACCTTTGTGGTTGACCGCAACGTCAACTACACCAATGTCTGTACGACGCAGTGCCGCTTCTGCGCCTTTTACCGCGAGGCCGGCCATCCCGATGCCTATGTGCTCGGTGTCGAGGAAATCCTTGCCAAGGTCCGTGAGCTGGCGGCTCGTGGTGGCACCCAGCTGCTGATGCAGGGGGGGCTGCACCCGGAGCTGAAGATCGACTGGTTCGAGGGGCTGTTCCGCTTGATCCGCGCCGAGTTTCCGACGGTACGCATCCACTCGCTGTCGCCGGCGGAGGTGGTGCACATCGCCGGTCTTTCCGGGCTGAGCATGGAGGAATGTCTGGCGCGGCTGCACGCTGCCGGCCTGCAGTCGCTTCCCGGCGGCGGCGCCGAGATCCTGGTCGATGACGTCCGCCGCGAGGTGTCGCCGAACAAGATCGGCTGGCAGCAGTGGGCCGCCGTGATGCGCGCCGCCCATGCGCTGGGGATGCCGACCACGGCGACCATGATGTTCGGCGCGACCGAGCGGGCCGAGGACATTGTCGAGCACCTGTTCCGCATCCGCGAGCTGCAGGCCGAGACCGGCGGCTTCACCGCCTTCATCCCGTGGACCTACCAGCCGGGGAACACCGAGCTGGGTGGCGAGACGGCGAGCGGTGTCGAATATCTGAAGGTGCTAGCCCTCTCCAGGATGGTTCTCGACAACATCCCCAACATCCAGGCCAGCTGGGTGACGCAGGGGGCGATGCTGGCCCAGGTCGCCCTGTTTTTCGGGGCCAACGACCTCGGCGGCACCATGCTCGAGGAGAACGTGGTCGCTGCCGCCGGCTGCACCTTTCGCCTGTCGATCGATGAGATCATCGATCTTGCCCGCGGTGCCGGCTTCACCCCGGCGCGGCGCACGACGACGTACGAGGTGTTGGAAGAGTATTGAACAAGGTTGGGTTGGAATACAGAAGTCAGAATGCAGGATTCAGAAAGAAGGCTAAATAGGTTTTCTTCTGAATTCTGGCTTCTGTATGCTGAATTCATTTGGTTCCGAAAGTTCACAAAGGAAATACGATGACTCTCCTCCGCCCCGACATCGCCGCCATGGCCGGCTACGTGCCCGGTTTCCAACCCCCTGATAACGAGCGCTGGATCAAGCTCAACACCAATGAGAACCCTTATCCCCCTTCGCCACGGGTGCGCACTGCCATACTGGCGGAACTCGGCAGTGATGGTGAAAACTTGCGCAAGTACCCTGACCCCGGCAGTCGGACCCTGCGCGAGGCGGCCGCCAGGCTCTATGGCTTCCCGGTCGAATGGCTCATCACCGCCAACGGTTCCGACGAACTGCTCAACAACCTGATTCGCGCCTGTGCCGGAGAAGGGGAGGAGATCGGTTATGTCCACCCTTCTTATTCCTACTACGCGACTCTGGCCGAGATTCAGGGGGCGAAGGTGCGCACCTTTGGCCTCACGGAGGATTTGCGCCTCCGGGATTTTCCCGGGCGCTATCTCGGCAAGCTGTTTTTCCTGACCACCCCCAACGCTCCCCTGGGCTTTGCCTTCCCTCTCGACTACATCGACGAACTGGCGCAGCGTTGCGCCGGGATTCTGGTTGTCGACGAGGCCTATGTCGATTTCGCCGAGTTCAGCGCCCTGCAACTGGTGAAGCAGCACGCCAACGTCGTCGTGACCCGGACCTTCTCCAAGAGCTACTCCCTGGCCGGGATGCGTCTCGGTCTGGCGGTGGCCCGGCCGGAGATCGTCGCGGCGCTGGACAAGATCCGCGACCACTACCATCTCGATCGCCTGGCTCTGGTCGCGGCGACTGCCGCTTTGACCGATCAGGACTATTTGGCAGCAACCGTTGGCAGGATACGCGCCAGCCGCACAAGCTTTGTGGCCGGATTGCAGGGGTTGGGCTACTCGGTTATCCCGTCGCAGGCCAACTTCGTCTTTGCCGCACCGCCGGATCGGAACGGCAAACGGGTTTATGAGGCCCTCTACGCCCGCAAAATCCTGGTCCGCTACTTTTCCGACCCGGTTTTGGCCCATGGCCTGCGCATCACCATCGGCACGGAGGAGGAGATGACGGAAACGCTGGCAGCCCTTAAGGAAATCGGCTGATGACAAGCAACCGTAGGGGCGGGTTTGAAACCCGCCCCTACCCGTTTGACCCTTTGGATATCGCCCCACGCCTGCTCGCCTGGTATGGCCGGCACGGCCGCGCTCTTCCCTGGCGACAGACCCGCGACCCCTACTGCATCTGGCTCTCCGAAATCATGCTGCAACAGACCACCGTGACGGCCGTGATCCCTTATTACCAGCGCTTTCTTGCGACGTTTCCCGATGTGGCCATGCTGGCGGCGACGCCTTTGGATCGGGTCATCGAACTGTGGGCGGGGTTGGGCTACTACTCGCGGGCGCGCAACCTGCACCGGGCCGCGCAGATCGTCGTGGGAGAGCTGGGCGGGCGTTTCCCGGAAACGGTGGAGGAGTTGACGGCGCTTCCAGGGATTGGCCGCTCCACGGCCGGAGCCATCGTCTCAATCGCCTTCGACCGTCCTGCGCCGATTCTCGACGGCAATGTGCGCCGCGTTCTGGTGCGCCTGTTTGCCGTTACGGATGACCCGCGCAGCCCTGCCGCTGAACGACGGCTTTGGGTGTGGGCCGAGGCGCTGACGGCTCGGCAGCGTCCGCACGACTACGCCCAAGCCATCATGGACCTCGGGGCCACGGTCTGCACGCCGCGAGACCCCAATTGCCCGGCTTGTCCGTTAGGGGAAGTGTGCCAGGCGCGCCTTCAGGGGCGGGAGGGGCTGCTGCCGGCGGTGCGTCCGCGCAAGGGGGTGCCGCTGCGGCGCCAGGTCGTCCTGCTGGTCGAGGCGCATGGCCGCTACCTGGTGCGACCGCGGCCGGCCGAGGGTTTTCTTGGCGGCTTGTGGGAATTCCCGACCGTGGACCTTTGCGATCAGGAGATGCCCCTGGCCACTGCCGAGCGTTGGGCCGCAGAGCTGGGGCTGCGCGGCGAGCCGGACAGCCTGGGCAGCCTGAAACACGCCTATAGCCACTTCACGCTCAAGTTGGAGCTGGTGTGGGTGAGGATTCCTGCCGGCGAACGGGTCGCGGAAGGCACCTGGAGCTGGATGCCATTGGTGCAGCTGAGGCAGTTACCGTTACACGGAGCCCACCGCAAGGCTCTGGAGAAGTTGGTCGGGGCAGCTGCCACAGGAGGGGGCGATGATTGATGCGGCGTTGCTGATTGTCCGTCAGTGTCCGGCGCCCCATGCCGAAATGGAAAACCTGGTTGCCGAGCTCCAGGCGAAGTTTCACCTTGACCCCTATACCACCCGCCAGCGCCTGCTCGGCGCCGGGCTGGTGCAGCTGATCAAGGGGGAGCGCTCCGGTCTGGAGCCTGTAGCCGCCCTGCTGCGGCGCTATGGCTGCGAGTGCTGGATAGTTTCCCAGGGACGGCCGGCCTTCGCGCCTTTGCGTCTGCGCAGCCTGAGCATCGGCGCCGGGCATGTCGAATTCCTCTGTGAAGGCGACAAAGTGCTGCGACTGGAGCGGGGGTTGGCGGCGGTCGGTGTGCTCGCCGATATCTCCGGAGAGCTGGCCGGGAAGCAGGTCAGGCGCATCCTGGCCCGCAATGCCTATCTGGGCCGGGAGCAGGCGGTTGTCATTACCCCGGACAACCTTCGCGCCGATATCTTGAAGGGGCAGCCGGTTTTTGACTGTTATCTGCTCGATGCCACGGGGGCGGTGTCGGCCGCATTTCGCGTCCTGCCCGGACGCTTCAATCCTGAGGGGCTGGGAGGACGGGCGAGCCTCGGCGCGGCTCGCAACCTCGAGGCGATCATCGAGCTGGTCAGTGAGTATGCAGGCCGTTTTCGCCTGCACACCGATTTCGGCCTGAGCCAGCTTCCCGGCTGCATGCCGCAATCGTCCGAGGAAAATACCGAGGTGCTCTTAGGCAACCTTGAAGCCCTGACCCGCTACGGCTGGCTGGTGGCCGGGCTGGCTGCACAGTCTGCCGTGCAGACTGCGGGCGAGGTCTCGACCGGAGAGGAGGGTGTCGCCGCCGGGTTAGCGGGTTTGGCTGTGGCGACCGGCTTGGATCCAGCTTCTGAAGAACTGGCCACGCTTGCCGGAGCCGTCGGCGAAGCCGTTGCCGAGCAGCCGCGGGGAGAGAAGGCTCCGCCGCCAACGCCTTTGCCGGCGCCGCCGGATCGGCCCGAGCAAAAGGCGTCACTGCGACGTGTCCTGCCGTTCATCGTTGCGACTGCGGGGGGGGGCTGTTGGCCATCGCCCGGCAAAGCGACGTGCTCGGCCCGATTTTTGAGCCGGCGATTCGCTCCGGCGCACTGCCCGGCGCGGCGGCCCTGGCTCTGGCGTGGTGGGGGTTCGTCTGCCTGCGGCTGAAGCGGCACATCGAGGATACCCCCACCAGTCGCATCCGCTCCCTGGCGATGGGGCTGGTGGAGGTGCAGGGGCGGGCCATCCGCCGTTATGCCCTGGTCGCGCCGATGTCGCAGGGGGCCTGCGTCTGGTACCGGCTACGCAAGTACCGGCGCGACAACCGCAACAACTGGCAACTGACCAGTCAGAGCGATAGCAGTCACGTACCGTTTGCCTTGGCCGACGGCAGCGGGCAGGTGCTGGTCGACCCCGCCGGGGCGACCGTCAAGGCGAGGACCGAGCAGGTTGGCTATCCCGGCGAAAGAACCCTGATCGGCGCAGCCTTCGATGCTGACCCCGACGAGAAGTGGGTCGAAGAGTTGATCTACGAGGGGACGACCCTTTACGTACTGGGTTACGCTCGCCCGGTCAGCCGGGATGGCCACGGGTTGCGCGAGCGCACCCTCGAAAAGCTGCGGCAGCTCAAGCTTGACCCTCAGGCCCGGCGCCGCTACGATGCCAACGGCGATGGGCGCCTTGATACCGAGGAGTGGCAGGCTGCCCGTGAGGATGCCGAGCGATTGGCAGCGGCCGAGCAGCTCGGGACCCGGCAGGTTCCGGCAGATTCACCCGTAGTCCTCGGCAGGCCACCGGCCGGATTGCCGTTTCTGCTGGCTGACGGGGAGAATGGTGCGGAACTGGCCGTGAAATACGGCCGTATCGGCGGGGTGCTGCTGGTGCTGGCGACGGCGGCCTTCGCTTTGGCCTTGAAGCTTTTCCTGGTTTTTTTCGGTTGATCTGACAAGGAGACAAAAGACATGGCCGCCCTCATTGTTCTGGCCGTAGCCGGTTTCATCCTGGCCCTGCTGGCGCTCTACGTGATTACCGTTTACAACGGCCTGGTGCAGCTTAAGAACAATATCGAGCGCAACTGGAGCAATATCGATGTCCTGCTCAAGCAGCGCTTCGATGAACTGCCCAAGCTGATCAAGGTCTGCGAAGCCTACATGCAACATGAGAGGCAGACCCTGGAGGCGGTGATCAAGGCGCGGTCCCTGGTCAGCCAGGCGCACGGCGGCGAGGAGCAGATGCGGGCCCAGAATGCCCTGACCGAGACGCTGCGTTCGCTGTTTATGGTGGTTGAGCGCTACCCCGAGCTCAAGGCCGACCAGGCGTTCCGTCAGCTTGGCTCACGCATCTCCGAACTGGAGGACCAGATTGCCGATCGCCGCGAGCTCTTCAACGATTCGGTCAATCTCTACAATATCCGTATCGAGCAGTTTCCCGATCTGCTGGTTGCCCGTACCTTCAACTTTGTGGCGCGGACCCTCTGGCAGATCGATCCGGCTCACCGTGACGATGTGGCCGTGACCTTCCAGAAAAGTTGACGGATCCCTGGCCCGCCAAGGTTTCCCCATTTGGGGAATGCCGGGCAACGGGGGCTCCCGATATGGGGAGGATCGCTCTGGGCCATTAGAAAAAAATCTTTGATTACAGGATCTTGTGACTTGGCACGCAGGTTGCTATTTAGTGGAGACATACTTTGCTTCGCCATAGCGGCGAACATCTATCCCAAAGGAGATTGATCCGATGAAAAAGCTTCTTGTTGTTCTGGCGAGCCTGGCCCTGGTGGCCTCCCTGACGGCTTGCGCGAAGGCCCCGACCGAAGAAGTCAACGCCACCAAAGCTTCCCTTGACGCTGCTGTTGCCGATGGCGCCCAGCAGTACACCCCGGAAGACTACAAGGCCGTTGCCGACCAGCTGGCCGCTGCCAACGCCGAGATCAAGGTGCAGGAAGAGAAGTTCTTCAAGAACTTCGACAAAGCCAAGCAGATCCTGGCCAAAGCCAAGGCTGACGCCGACGCCCTCAAGGGCAAAGTTGCCGCTCGCAAGGAAGAGCTGAAGAAAGCCTGCATCGCCACCATGGAGCAGGCCAATGCCGCTCTGGCTCAGGCCAAGGAACTGCTCGCCAAGGCTCCGAAAGGCAAAGGCTCCAAGGCTGAAATCGAAGCGATGGCCACCGACCTGGCCGGCGTCGAGGCGATGATTCCGGAAGTGCAGCCGATGCTCGACAAAGGTGACTTCATTGGTGCCAACGAGAAGGCCAACGCCATCCTCGCCCGCATCAATGCGGTGATCAGCGAAGTGAACGCTGCCATCGAAGCCAAGAAGAAGTAATTGGCAGGTCGGTAGTTGAAGCCCGTAAGTATCGTGGCTAACATCGGGCCCGCGCCGAGAATTTTCGGTGCGGGCCCGATTTTCGTGGCCCTCGTCCTTGTCTGCGCTCTGCTGTTCCTTGGCGGTTGCAGTGAGCCCCCGATCCCCTCGCAGGTCGACCTGGCGGTGAAGCAGGATCAGGATCTCTGGAAAGCAGGGATTCCGAAACTGGTTCCCCGGGAGTACGAAGAGTATGCGGCGACATTGCGGGCGGGGCAGGATCTTGTGGTCACCGAGCGTTCCAGATTCATCTGGTTCCAGAACTACGACGATGTTGCCAAGTTCTTCGGCGATGTCCTCAGCCAGGGAGAGCAGGTCCGTACCGCCGCCCGTATTGCCAAGGCGCGCGAAGAGGGTGATCTGATCCAGCAGGTGGCGAAGGTTTCCGACCGGATTCGCATTCTGCGCCAGTTGGAGGATAATGTCCGGGACAAAAAGATGTCGAGCCGTGGTCTCGTCCGGGCCGAAACCCTGTTGACCGAATCCAAAGGCCACATCAAAAATAGCGATTGGGAAAAAGCCCGGCGGGCCATTACCGAGGCCAGCCTGAATGTCGACAGCGCCGTCAAGGCGACGCGTCAGCGCGTGGCCCGCTTCAGCGATGGCCAGCAGATTGCGCGCTGGCGGGCGCAGGTGGCCAATGCCGTCCAGCGTTCGCGAAGCAACGGCGCCTACCTGATCGTGGTGAACAAGCTCGATCGCGAGTTGACCCTGTACAAGGGGGGGCACCAGGTGAAAACCTACTCCGCCGGCATGGGGATCAATTATCTGGCCGACAAACTTTATTCCGGCGACCGGGCGACACCTGAAGGCGAGTACAAGGTGATCCGCAAACTGCCGGCGAGCAAATTCTACAAGGCCTTGCTGATCAACTACCCGAACGAGGAGGATCAGCGACGCTTTGCCGAAGCCAAGCGCCGGGGGGAGATTTCCAAGCGTACCCAGATCGGGGGGCTCATCGAAATTCACGGGGGTGGCACGGTGGGCCTGACCAACGGCTGCGTCGCCCTCGACGACCGGCATATGCTTGAGCTTTACAACACGGTGGAGGTCGGAACACCGGTGGTCATTGTCGGCGCTCTGGATGCCAATAACTCCCTTTGCGCAACCCTCGACAGTCTCTGTAACGAGACGGTGCAATGAACGAGAGCAAAGATCACTGGACAGGCAGCCGCATCGTCGGCCTGCAAGGACAGCTTCCGCCCAAGGAGGAGAAGCCCCGTCGCCGCCGCTGGTGGCTGTGGATTCCGTTCGGGCTGTTCCTGCTGGTTGCTGCCGCAGCTGCCGGGGTCTTTGCCTATGGCTGGCACCTGGGTCACCGCAAGACCACCCCTCCCGCCAGCGAGATCGCGATCAAGGACGAGAAGGGGAAGTCGATCGCGCCCGACAAACTGGCGGCGGCCAACGACAAGCTGCGCAAGAAGATGGCCGCGCTTGCCCCGAAGGGGCAATATGTGGTGGTCGATACCGCCAACAACCGGGTTTCCCTGCGCGAGGGGGAGCGCATCCTGCGTGAAATGGTGGCCTCCTGCGGGAGCGGCAATGTCCTGGTCGATCCGGTCGGTGGCCGCACCTGGACCTTTGACACGCCGCGTGGCCAGTTCCAGGTACGCTCCAAGGTCAATAACCCGATCTGGATCAAACCCGACTGGGCCTATATCGAGGAGGGTGAGCCGATTCCCCCCAAGGGTGCTGACCGTGCCGAACGCAACATGATGGGCGACTACGCCCTTGGCATCGGCAACGGCTACTTCATTCACGGCACCCTCTACAAGAGGCTGCTCGGCCGCAACGTCTCCCACGGTTGCGTGCGCCTCGGCGACGAGGACCTCGAATTCCTCTTCAAAACGGCGACCCTCGGCACCAAGGTAGTTATTTTCTGATGCGTGTCCTCCTGGCTGTTTTGCTGTTTTTGACCCTGTGGGTGCCGGGCGCACTCGGCGAGGAACTCGCCGATCTCGCCCAGACCAACCGCCTCCTGCAAGCCGAGCTGGAGCTGGCACAATCGCAGAAGCTCTACTTCATCTTCGACCTGCCGGCGTCGCGAATCCTCTTCAGGGCCAGCGGTATCACCCTGGCCGAGGCGCCGATTCTTGCCCTGCACAACTGGGGTCGCCCGGCGGACGGGCTCACCTATACCTTGTCCAAACGGACGGCGCGCAAGGAGCCCGAGCGCGAAAAGATTGTCATTCCCGACGGCAAGGAGGCGGAGACGCCGGCAACTCCGGCGCCGGCGCCGAAGCCCGGGGAGGCGCCGAAGATCCAGGCCCTCGAACTCAACGACATGCCCACCGAGTACACCCTCGAATTGGATGACGGCACCCTGCTCACCGTGCGTTCGCCCTTGCCGGAAAACGTCGACTTCAAGGAGAAGTTCCGCTACCTTCGCGAAAAATACGGCTGGTATGTTGATCGCTCCCTCAAATCGATCTGGCATCATCGCCAGGGAACCACGTATAATGAAATGCTCCTGACCCTCCCGGAACGGGAGGCGCGCATGCTCTACTGGTCGTTCCAGGTGGGAGGCCGCTGCCTGGTTCACTGGCCCTGACGGGCTGACGGCTGCGGGTCGGGAGCCCCGCCCCTGCGGGAAGATCCCGAAACGGAGCGATTGCCGGGTGAAACGTCAGCTGCGTACCGTGCGCTTTGCCCTCTGGCGCCATTCCCTGCGAATCCGGCTCGTGGGGATCATGCTGTTCATCGCCATCTGCCTGATCTCCATCCTCATCGCCTTCTACTATCAGACCGAAAAAGGTTTCTACAACGAGTTCGCCCGGCAGAACGAGGCGCTCTCCAAGGCCGTGCAGGTGGCGATGGAGAAGACCGCCGGACGGGCGCCGGCCGACTTCACCAATCTCGACAACTACCTGCAGCAGCTCGACATCCGCGGCGTCCACGAAATTTCGGTGATCAGCAGCGGTGGCCGCATCGTCGCCAGCACCAACAATGACAACGTCGGCAAGTGGATCACCGAGTGGCGCAAGCAGCTGATTACCAACGCCCGGCGCGGAGAAACCGTCACCGAAGAAGAGCAGTTCTATAACGTCATCCTCCCGGTCGGCCCTGAGGCCAAGCCCCTCGGCTTTATCCATCTGACCCTGAGTACGGAAAAATTCTCGGTTTTTCTGCGGATGAGCCTGATCCGCCGCGTTCTCGCCGCACTGGTGGTTCTGGCAATCGGGACGGTGGTGGCGGTCATCCTGGCCGGTCGCTATTCGCGGCCGATCGAGCAGATGGCCAAGGCGGCCGGCAAGGTCGCCGCCGGAGATTTCAATCAGAATCTGCCGATCGGCCGCCGCGACGAGATTGGCCAGTTGGCCCGCAGTTTCGACCATATGATCGCGCGGTTGCGCGAAGATCGCGATTTGCGCCAACGGCTGCGTACCGCCGAGCATATGTCCACGGTTGGCCAGTTTGCCCGCAGCATTGCCCACGAGATCAAGAACCCCCTCAACTTCATCAGTCTTTCCGTCGATCACATGCGCGACGCTTACCGGCCGGACAATGCCGATGCGGCGGCGCGTTTCGAGTCGCTGATCGACAACATCAAGGGGGAGGTGGCGCGGATCAGCCATTTTTCCTCGAGCTTCCTCGAATACGGCCGGCCCTTCGAATTGCACCGGCGCAGCTGCTCTTTGAACATTCTGCTCGACGATGTGCTCGAACTGGTTTCGGCCCGGGCCATCGCCGGGCACGTCGAGATCGTTCGGGAGATTGCGCCGCTGCCGGAACTGAGCGCCGATCCGGAATTCATCAAGACCTGTCTGTTCAACATCGTTGTGAACGCCTTTGAAGCGATGCCCGGTGGCGGGACCCTGACCGTTCGCGCCACTGCCGATGCCGAGATGGTCATGGTCGCGATAGCCGATACCGGGGAAGGATTGAGCGCCATGGATCTTGACAAGGTTTTCACCCCGCTCTTCTCGACCAAGCAGGGGGGGTTGGGGCTGGGGCTGGCGTTGACCAAGCGGATTGTCGAGGAGCATGGCGGCAAGGTCGGTTTTACCAGTACGCGCGGCAAGGGGAGCGAGGTCAGCCTGTATTTGCCGCGCGCGGAGGTTTAGGGATGAGACCGGTAGTTCTGGTGGTTGACGATGAGCCGCTGCAGCGCGGCATTCTGCAGACGATCCTCGATGGCGAAGGTTACGAGACGCTGGTCGCCGCTTCCGGCAGCGAGGCTCTGGCGGCGATCCGCAAGGTGCCGCCCGATGTGGTCGTTTCCGATCTGAAGATGGCCGGGATGAGCGGGATCGAACTGCTCAATGCGCTGCCCCAGGAGACCGCGCCGCCGCCGGTCATCATCGTCACCGCCCATGGCACCATCGATTCGGCGGTCGAGGCGGTCAAGCTCGGTGCCTTCGACTATATGACCAAGCCACTCGACAAGCAGAAGATCCTCCTGGCCGTGCGCAAGGCCTGCGAACGCTCGGCGATGGTCAAGGAAAATGCCCGGCTCAAGCGCGAGCTGTTCGATCGTTTTCGCATGGAAGGGATCATCGCCCGCTCGGCCAGAATGCGCGAAACCGTCGACCTGTTGCGGCGGATCGCGGACTCGCCGGCCACCGTCATGCTCCTGGGGGAAAGCGGCACCGGCAAGGAGCTGGTGGCCCGCGCCATCCATTACAACAGTTCCCGCCGCACCAAGCCGTTTACCGCCATCAACTGCGCCGCCATCCCTGAGACCCTCTTCGAGAGCGAGCTGTTCGGCCATGAACCGGGAGCCTTTACCGGGGCGACTAGCCGCCGGGCCGGCCTGTTCGAAATCAGCAACGGGGGCACCCTGTTCCTTGACGAGATCGGCGAGATGCCGATCCTGATGCAGTCCAAGCTGCTGCGGGTGCTGCAGGATCGCGAGGTCCGCCGGGTCGGCGGCAAGGAAACGATTCGTGTCGATGTGCGCATCATCTCCGCCACCAACCGGGATCTGGAGCGCGAGATGGAGAAAGGGACGTTCCGCGAAGACCTGTTCTACCGGCTCAACGTGGTCAACGTCGAACTGCCGCCACTGCGCGAGCGGACCGAGGACGTCCCGCTGCTGGTCGAGCATTTCATTCAGAAATTCAACGCCGAGTTCTGCCGCAGTGTCCATGAAGTCAGTAGCGAAGGGATGGATCTGCTGCTGGCTCACCCCTGGCCGGGGAATGTCCGCCAGCTGGCGGCGGTCGTCGAGCGGGCGGTGCTGCTCAGCGACGGAGAAGTTTTGACCGGAGCGGAGATTCACCGGCAGCTCCACACGCGCAAGCCGGCGGCGCGCAGCCCTTTGGAGTTTCCCGAAGAGGGGCTTGACTTCGAGCAACTGGAGAAGGAGTTGCTGCAAAAGGCCCTGGCCCGGGCCGGCGGCGTGGCAACCAAGGCCGCTCGTCTCCTGCGCATGAATTACAAGGCCTTTCTTTACCGGATGGAAAAATTCGGCTTGCGCGCAGTCGCGGAGAATCATGGCGAGGCCGGCGGCAACTCCTCCGGCGAGTGAAAAGCCTTTACACTCTGGCAGGCTTGGTGTATTTTCCGACTTCCGCGGAGAGGTGACCGAGAGGCCGAAGGTGCACGACTGGAAATCGTGTGTACCGCAAGGTACCGAGGGTTCGAATCCCTCCCTCTCCGCCATTTGCAAACCGTCGTAAAGCTGCTGCGGAAGCCGTTTGCGGCGTTGTGAGGCGCTCGCCCCTCGCCCCTCGCCTATCCGTCCGGATAGGTCTCGGGTCTTTGCCCCGAGCGCCTTGCCCACGGCCTTCCTCGCGACGCTTTTCTTTGGTCGCCAAACGGTTGTCGGTGGCCTCGGTGCCGCTTGCCGCCAGAAGTGACAGCCGGGTCCCGCGCAACGGCCGGCCGTGAACCCCGTCAGGCCCGGAAGGGAGCAGCGGCAGCGGCAATGGGCGTGTGCCGCGGGGGTGCCTGGCTGTCACTTGTGCCGGCAAGACCATTCTGAGCAACCGCACCTCCCGGAGCCATGGCCTATCTCGTCCTCGCCCGCAAGTGGCGTCCGCAAACCTTCGCCGATCTCCTCGGCCAGGAACATGTCAGCCGCACCCTGGCCAACGCCATCCGTTCGGGACGCATCCACCACGCGTTTCTCTTCACCGGGGCCCGGGGTGTCGGCAAAACCTCGGCCGCCCGCATCCTGGCCAAGGCGCTCAACTGCGAACAGGGGTTGTCCGACCATCCCTGCGGCAACTGTGTCTCCTGCCAGGAAATCGCCGCCGGCCAGGGGCTGGACGTCATCGAGATTGACGGCGCCTCCAATACCGGCGTTGATGATGTGCGGGAACTTCGCGACAACATCCGCTACCTTCCCAGCCGCTCGCGCTACAAGATCTTCATCATCGATGAAGTCCACATGCTCTCGACCAGCGCCTTCAATGCCCTGCTCAAAACGCTGGAAGAGCCGCCACCGCACGCCAAATTCATCTTTGCCACGACCGAGCCGCACAAGATTCCGGTCACCATTCTTTCCCGCTGCCAGCGTTTTGACTTCCGCAAAATCGCCCTGCAACGGGTCGCCGGTAAGCTGCGTGAGATCGCCGATGCAGAAGGGTTGACCGTCTCCGACCAGAGCCTGGGGTTGATTGCCCGACACGGGGAGGGGAGCATGCGCGATGCGCTGTCGACCCTCGACCAGGTGATCGCCTTTTGCGGCGAACAGGTTCGCGACGACGATGTCCAGGCGTTGCTCGGCATGGTCGATCGACGCCTGCTGCTCGATACGGTGGACGCGGTGGTGCGACGCGATGCGCGCCGGGCCCTCGATGCGGTGCGTCGTGTCGATCAGCTGGGGGTCGGCCCCCGCCAGTTTGCCCAGGAACTGGTTGAACTGTTCCGCGCCCTGGTAATCTGCCGCGTCTCTGAAGAGCCGGCGGAACTTCTCGACCAGGTCGGAGACGAATTGCACGAACTGCAGTCCCTGGCCGGGATGACTGCACTCGAAGATTTGCAGCGCATGGTCACCCTGCTGCTGAAACTGCAGATCGAGCTGGTGAACAGCCCTTATCCGCTGCTCAGCCTTGAAATGGCCCTGGTGCGGCTGGCCCATCTGCCGCCGAGCGAAGAGCTGGGCAAACTGCTGACCCGCCTGGAGGGTCTGGAGCGCCGGCTGGCCGGCGGACTGCCGCAGCCGGTCCCGGTACGGAGTGGGGCTGCGCTTCCCGAGGCTTCGCCCCCGGTCCCTCAGGAGCGCTTTGCAAAAAAGCCTGAACCCCCGGGAGGCCCGGCCCCTCGTGCCCGGGGGTGGGAGGGGCTGGTCGAGCAGGTCAAGCAGAGCCGCCCGCTGATCGGCTCTCTGCTGGAGTACGGCCGTCCCCTGCAGATGCAACCGCCGACGCTGGAGATCGGCTATGCCGCCGGGTCGTTTCACCTCGATCAGTTGCAGAGTTCCGAAAACCGCGAGGCGGTGGAGGCCATCGCCCGGCTCTACTTCGATCACCCGGTGACTTTGCGGGTGGTGGCGCTGGAAGCCGAGCGTCGTGATGCCCCGCCGTCACTGATCCAGGAGCGGCAGACGCAGGAGAGTGATCGCCAGCGGCGCCTCAAGGAGGACGCGCTCAGTCACCCGGTGCTCAAGACGGTTCAGGAGTTGTTCGGGGGTGAGGTCAAGACGGTGATTCCCATCGACAAGGGCTTTGTTTGAACGGCCGCTGAAAAGCGCTCATCTGCGGCGTTGCCCTTGGCCTCGTCGCTGCGACGTACCTTTGAGGTACGCCTCGCTCCTCGGCCGGCGGGCGTCTGGCATCTGGGCACTTTTGAGCGGCCTGGTTTGCCATAACTTGGTAAAAGTTTCACCTCAACATAAATTATTTCTTTGGAGGTAACCAACAATGCTCGGACGCGGTGGCATGGGCAACATCATGAAGCAGGCGCAGATGATGCAGAAGCGTATGGCGCAGATGCAGCAGGAACTGGAGGAGCGGCGCATCGAGGCGACCTCCGGCGGCGGTATGGTCAAGGCGGTGGTGAGCGGCAAGCAGCAGCTGATCTCCCTGACCATCGATCCGAAGGCGGTTGATCCTGAAGATGTCGAGATGCTGCAGGATCTGGTGGTCGCGGCCGTCAGCGAGGCTCTTAAGCAAAGTCAGAAGATGTCGGAAGAAGAGATGGGAAAAATTACGGGTGGGTTGAACATCCCCGGCCTGTTTTAGCCGGGAGAAGTAACCCGTGACCCGTGAACAGCATTCTTTTTCGTGTCATGAATCACCGAGCACACATCAATATTTTTAGTTTTACGAAATATTTTTATCTTTGCTAAACAATTGAAGTGCCTGCTTTTTATCGAAATCAAAAAAGTTTCGGCAGCTTAAAATGTTGTTTTAACTTGGATAAAGTGTTGAATTTCTGAAAAATTGCATGCTAGACTCCATCCCGTCCTTTGCCCGGTTGGTCGCTGAATTGGCCAAGTTTCCGGGAATCGGCAACAAGACGGCGACCCGCCTGGCGTTCTTTCTGCTGCGGCAGCCGGATGCCGAGGCTGCGGCCCTGGCTACAGCCATCGTCGATCTCAAGCGTAATACACGGTTTTGCTCCGTCTGTTTTCATGTCACCGAGCAGGATCCCTGTTCGTTGTGCGCCGACCCGGTTCGCGACGGAAGTCTGCTCTGTGTGGTCGAGGAACCCCAGGCGGTACTGGCGGTCGAGCGCAGCCGCTCCTTCCGTGGACGCTATCATGTGCTGCACGGTGCCTTATCTCCGCTCGACGGCATCGGTCCCGACGACCTGAAGATCGCACCGCTCATGGGGCGGTTGGCGTCCGGGGCGGTCAGGGAGGTGCTGGTGGCGACCAACTTCACCGTCGAGGGGGATGCGACGGCGCTTTACCTGGCCCGTCTGATTCATCCGCTCGGGATTCGGGTGACGCGTCTGGCTTACGGCATCCCGATGGGGAGCGAACTGGAATACGTCGACGAAGCCACGGTACACCGTGCCGTCGAGGGTCGTCGCGAACTGTAAATTTTCCGGTATAATCAGCTCGTGCCGCCACAGAGCGTGGCGGCTGATTTTTCCGCGGCAAAACGCGCCCAGCTCACAAGGAGGATGGTTCAATGGCAAAGAAGATGGTGACAATCGATGGCAATACCGCAGCGGCGCATGTCGCGCATGCGACCAACGAGGTCATTGCGATCTACCCGATCACCCCGTCGTCAGTGATGGGGGAGATTTCCGACGCCAAGAGCGCGGCGGGAGAGAGAAATATCTGGGGGAACATCCCCACCGTGGTGGAAATGCAGTCCGAAGGCGGTGCGGCCGGGGCCGTCCACGGCGCGCTGCAGGCCGGCGCCCTGACCACCACCTTCACGGCCAGCCAGGGTCTGTTGCTGATGATCCCCAACATGTTCAAGATCGCCGGCGAACTGACCTCCACGGTCTTCCACGTCTCGGCGCGCGCCATTGCCGCCCAGGCGCTGTCGATCTTCGGCGACCATTCGGACGTGATGTCCTGCCGTTCCACCGGCTGGGCCTTCCTCTGCTCGAACAACGTGCAGGAGACGATGGACTTCGCCCTGATCGCGCAGGCCGCCACCCTGCGCAGCCGGGTGCCGTTCCTGCACTACTTCGACGGCTTCCGCACCTCCCATGAGGCCCTCAAGGTCAACGAACTGACCTTTGACGAGATGCGCGCCATGCTCGACGACAAGCTGATCGCCGAGCACAAAGGGCGGGCCCTGACCCCCGACCGCCCGGTGATGCGCGGCACCGCGCAGAATCCCGACGTCTACTTCCAGGGGCGCGAGACGGTCAACCCCTTCTACCCGAAGTGCGTGACCATCGTTGAAGAGGAGATGAACAAGTTCGCCAAACTGACCGGCCGCAAGTACAAGCTGGTCGACTACGTCGGCGCCAAGGATGCCGAGCGCGTCGTGGTGGTCATGGGTTCCGGGGCCGACGTGGTGCACGAGACCGTCGACCACCTGGTGTCGAAGAAGGAGAAGGTCGGCGTGCTCAAGATTCGCCTCTATCGCCCCTTCCCGCTGGATGCCTTCATCAAGGCGCTACCGAAGACGGTCAAGAAGATCGCCGTCCTCGACCGCACCAAGGAGCCGGGGGCGCTGGGCGAGCCGATGTACCTCGACGTGCGCACCGCCATCGGCGAGGCCATGTCGGAGGGGAAATTCAAGTTCAAGGGCTATCCGACCATCGTCGGCGGCCGCTACGGCCTCGGCTCCAAGGAGTTCTCCCCGGCCATGGCCAAGGCGGTGTTCGACAACCTCAAGGCCGCCAAGCCGAAGAATCACTTCGTGGTCGGCATCGAGGAGGACGTCACCGGTTGCAGCCTCAAAGTCGACTACTCCTTCAAGAACCCGATGGAAGGGGTCTACCAGGCGATGTTCTACGGCCTCGGCTCGGACGGCACCGTCGGCGCCAACAAGAACTCGATCAAGATCATCGGCGAGACCACCAGCAACAACGCCCAGGCCTACTTCGTCTACGACTCGAAGAAGGCCGGCTCCATGACCACCTCGCACCTGCGCTTCGGCAAGAAGTACATCCGCGCCCCGTACCTGGTGCAGGAGGCCGACTTCGTCGCCTGCCACAACTACTCCTTCGTCGAGAAGTACGACATGCTGGCCCGCGCCAAGCAGGGCGCCACCTTCCTGCTCAACGCGCCGTACGGCGCCGACGAGATCTGGGACCAGCTGCCCAGGGAGATGCAGCAGCAGGTCATCGACAAGAAGCTCAAGTTCTTCGTGATCGATGGCGTCAAGCTCGGCAACGAAATCGGCCTCGGGCCCCGCATCAACGTGATCATGCAGACCGCTTTCTTCAAGATCTCCAACATCATCCCGCTCAAGACCGCCCTGGCCGAGATCAAGGACGCCATCAAGTACTCCTACGGCAAGGCCGGCGAGAAGGTGCTGGCGATGAATTACCAGGCGGTCGATGCCGGCCTGAACAATCTCGCCGAGGTGAAGGTTCCGGCCAAGGCTACCAGCAAGATCAAGATGGCCGCCGCGGTTTCCAGCAAGGCGCCGAAGTTCGTCAAGGATGTCACCGGCGTCATCGTCGCCGGCCTCGGCGACAGCCTGCCGGTCTCGAAGATGCCGGCCGACGGGACCTTCCCGACCGCGACCTCGCAGTACGAGAAGCGCAACATCGCCGTCGACATCCCGGTCTGGGACGAGAAGCTCTGCATCCAGTGCGGCATCTGCTCCTTCGTCTGCCCGCATGCCTCGGTGCGCAGCAAAGCCTATGACGGCAAACTGCTCAAGGGGGCGCCGAAAACCTTCAAATCGACCGACTGCAAGATCCCCGAGATGGCCGGCAAAAAGTACACCATCCAGGTGGCTCCGGAAGACTGCACCGGCTGCGGCGCCTGTGCCTACAACTGCCCGGCCAAGGACAAGGCCAACCCCAACCACAAGGCCCTGGACATGCACTTCCAGGCGCCGCTGCGCGCCCAGGAGGCCGAGAACTTCGAGTTCTTCCTCAGCCTGCCCGATGTCGACCCGACCCAGGTCAAGCTGGAAACGCTGCGCGGCAATCAGCTGGTCCGGCCGCTCTTCGAGTTCTCCGGGGCCTGCGTCGGCTGCGGTGAAACCCCCTACATCAAGCTGCTGACCCAGCTATTCGGCGACCGCATGATGATCGCCAACGCCACCGGCTGCACCTCGATCTACGGCGGCAACCTCCCCACCACCCCCTACGCCCAGCGTGCCGATGGCCGCGGTCCGTCGTGGTCGAACTCGCTGTTCGAAGACAACGCTGAGTTCGGTTTCGGCATGCGCCTGACCGTCGACCAGTTCAGCAAGGCGGCATGTGAGTATGTCAGCACCCTGGCGGCCGACAAGGCCTTTGCCGCCAACGCCAAGCTGTTCAAGGAACTGCTCGGCGCCGACCAGTCGACCCAGAAGGGGATCGAAGACCAGCGGGCCCGGGTCGAGAAGCTCAAGGCGGCCCTCAAGGGGAGCAAGAACGCCACGGCCAAGCTGCTGCTGCCGATTGCCGACTACCTGGTGAAGAAGTCGGTCTGGTGCATCGGTGGTGACGGCTGGGCCTACGACATCGGCTACGGCGGCCTCGACCACGTCATCGCCTCCGGCAAGAACGTCAACCTGCTGGTCCTCGACACCGAGGTTTACTCCAATACCGGCGGTCAGGCCTCCAAGTCTACCCCGCTCGGCGCAGTGGCCCAGTTTGCCGCCGGTGGCAAGCCGGTGTGCAAGAAGGACCTGGGGATGATGGCCATGGCCTACGGCACGGTCTACGTCGCGGCCGTGGCGCTGTCCAACCCGGCCCAATGCGTCAAGGCGTTCCTCGAGGCGGAAGCCTTCGACGGGCCGTCCCTCATCCTGGCCTACTCCCACTGCATCGCCCACGGCATCGACATGACCTCCGGGGTCGATGCCCAGAAGCGCGCGGTGCAGTCCGGCTACTGGCCGCTCTACCGCTACAACCCGGCGTTGGCCGCCGAATGCAAGAACCCGCTGCAACTCGACAGCAAAGCGGCCACCATCGGCTTCGACGAATACGCCAACGCCGAGAACCGCTACCGCGTGCTCAAGAAGAACAACCCGGAACACGCCGACGAGCTGATGGCAAAAGCCGGCGAGTGGGCCCGGACGCACTTCGCCTACTACGAGAAGCTGGCTGCCCTCAACTTCGAGGATAGCTGCAAAAAGAAGTAACCGGCCTGTCGTACCAACCAAAGGCTCCCGGGGGATCTCCCCCGGGAGCCTTTTCCTTGGCTCTCCAGGGGAGTATCGAGGTTTTGCAGTGGCTTCTTGGTCCATCCCTTGAACCTGCCTGGATTCGGTGCTATAAGAAGCGTTGGTCCTGATTTTTTGTGAAGGAGTGCATATGCTCGGTCCCCAACACTCGACCTTCGTCATGTACGACGAGGAGTTCAAGCGGATCAGCGTCGTCATCGACAAGCTGCTGCGCGAGTCCAACTCCAAGGTGATCTTCCTGGTCGACAAGAACGGCCAGCTGATCGCCGGCTGCGGAGAAACCGAGCACCTCGATACGACCAGTCTGGCCTCGCTGACCGCCGGGAACATCGCGGCCACCGGCGGCCTGGCCAAGCTGATCGGGGAAAAGGAGTTTTCGATCCTTTTCCATGAGGGGGAAAAGGACAACATCCACATTTCGATCGTCGCTCAGCGCGTCATCCTGGTGGTGATCTTCGACCAGCGCAGCTCCCTGGGGCTGGTACGCCTGCGCGTCAAGAAGGCCAGCGACGAACTGGCGGTGATCTTCGAAGACCTGGCCAAGAAGACTGCCGACGCGGCGGCGCAGGGGGGCGGTCCGGACAGCCCCTTCGCCGAAATCACCGACGACGATATCGACAACCTGTTCAGCTAAAGGTTCGGGCGCATGTCATTCATCAACTACGCATCGCGCGAGATCAACTGCAAGATCGTTTATTACGGTCCCGGGTTGTGTGGCAAGACCACCAACCTGCAGCACGTCTATCAGAAGACCGCCCCCGAGGCGAAAGGGAAGATGATCTCCCTGGCCACCGAGACCGAGCGCACCCTGTTTTTCGACTTTCTGCCGCTGGCGCTTGGCGAGATTCGCGGCTTCAAGACGCGCTTCCATCTCTACACCGTGCCGGGGCAGGTCTTCTACGATGCCTCGCGCAAGCTGATCCTCAAGGGGGTCGATGGCGTGGTGTTCGTGGCCGACTCCCAGGAGGAACGCCTCGATGCCAACATAGAGAGCATGGAGAACCTCAAGGTCAATCTCGAGGAGCAGGGCTACCAGCTGGAGAATCTGCCGTTCGTTATCCAGTACAACAAGCGCGACCTTCCCAACGTCACCTCGCTGGCGGAACTGCGGGAACTCCTCAATCCCGACAATGTTCCCGACTTCGAGGCCTGCGCCCAGACCGGCGAGGGGGTGTTCGAGACCCTCAAGGCGGTGGCCAAGCTGATCCTGCTGGAGCTGAAGAAGGGGTCCGGCGGCTGAGTTCCGCTACTTTCTAAGCAAGTTCCCCGCGCCCGTCGGCATCAGCCGACGGGCGCTTTGCTTTTAGGTGTGCTGATGCTGCAGGCGCTTGCGCAGCAGGTCGAGGCCGAACAGCAGCGGGATACCCAACAGGGCGAGGAGCAAAACCTGCGGCGACACCGGCCCGGTACCCAGCAGCCCCTGAAGTGGCGGCCAGTAGAGTAGGGCAAAGACAAAGGTGAATTCTACGGAAAGTCCAAACAAGAGCAGACGGTTATCCAGTAAGCTGCGGTCCAGGCCACTTCTGGTTAGACGGCGCCGGCAGAGGACATTGCCGATCTGACAGAAGATGATGCTGGCAAGTGCTAGACCGGTCGCTGATCGATAGAGAGGATCGTTGGTCGCCAGTTCTAGGCCATAGCGCCAGCCGCCAAGGTGAAGAGCCAGGAAGAATAAGGAGAGAGACCAGGCGGCTTCGATCAGGCCAACAAAAAGATATGCGGTTTTCAGTAAATCGGTGGTCAACAGGCTGACATGCTGGCTGCGTGGTTGCTGCTCCATGAGTTCCGGTTCGGGGGGTTCTTCCCCTAAGGCGATCGCCGGCAGTAGGTCAGTACCGAGGTCGATGGAAAGAATCTGGGCGACGGTGAGGGCGACCGGAACGGGAAACAGGATGCTGAGAAGATAGGGGCATAGTTCTGGAGTGGTATGGCTTAACACGTAAGTAGTGAACTTGCGAATGTTGGCGAAGACGCCACGACCTTCCTCGATGCCGGCGACGATCGAGGCGAAGTTGTCGTCGAGCAGGATGATTTGCGCGGTGGCCCTGGCCACGTCGGTGCCGCTTTTGCCCATGGCGATGCCGACATCGGCCGCCTTCAGGGCCGGCGCATCGTTGACCCCGTCGCCGGTCATGGCCACCACCTTGTCGCGGTGCTTGAGAGCCATGACGATTTTCATCTTCTGCGCCGGGCTGGTGCGGGCGAAGATGCGCACCCCCTCATCAATCGCCTTGGCGACCTCGGCTTCGCTGAGCGTCTCCAATTGCTCGCCGCTCAGGATCGCGTCGGCCGGCTCTTCCCCGGCGACGAGTCCGCACTGCCGGGCGACGGCGAACGCTGTGTCCGGATGATCGCCGGTGATCATCAGCACGTTTATGCCAGCGGCGTGACATTTGGCCAGGGCGGCCGGCACCTCAGGACGAATCGGGTCGGCCACCCCGATAAAGCCAGCCAGGGTCAACCCCTTTTCCAAGTCATCCTGAGACAGTTCGGCCTCGCTGTCAGCCGTTATCTGGCGAAAGGCGACGGCGACCACGCGCAGGCCGGCCGCCGCCATCCGGTGGAGCGTCTCCCTGGCACCTTGCACGGTGGCCGGAGCGTCGAGCAGCATCGGCAGGATGACTTCCCACGCCCCTTTGACGCTGAAGACCCGTTGCCCCTCGACCGTGCCGATTCCGGCGGCGCGGCGCTTGTCGACATCGAAGGGGAAGTGGCGTTCGGCCGTGATCAAGGGCAGTTCAGGATCGCCGCCCTCGGCGATGAAGAGACGGGTAATGGCGACATCGAGCGGGTCGCCCTGGAACTCGGGGCCAACGCGGCGGATCTCAGAGGCGCACAGCGCCAGCAGCAGCAGGTGGCGGCGGTCTGGCTGGGTGGCTGCAGCGCAAGGCTCCAGGCTGGTGACCGCCAGCTGGTTGAGGGTCAGCGTGCCGGTTTTGTCGGTGCAGATGATTTCGGCGGCACCGAGGGCCTCGACGGCGTTAAGGCTCTTGACCAGCACGTTTTTTTTGGCCATGCGCAGGCTCCCCATGGCCAGGGCCAGCGTCATGGTCGGTAGCAGCCCTTCCGGAACAAAGGCGACAATAATCCCCATCATGAGGACTAGATTAATCCACAGGGGGCGATTACTGGCTAGGCTGTAGATGAAGAAGCCAATGCCGATTGAGATGGCGATCACGGTTAGAACTCGCATCATGTGCAGCACCTGGCGTTCCAGAGGCGATGGCGTGCGGCGAATCGCCTGGGACAGGTGCGCCAGCTTGCCGAATTCGGTGCGCAGGCCGGTGGCAAAGACCACCGCAGTGCCGTATCCGCGCAAGACCAGGCAGCCGGCGAAGGCGATGTTGGGGCTGGCGATCAGATGGGTGTCGGCCGGCGCAGCGGACAGTGCCGCCGGCTGCGATTCGCCGGTCAACGGCGCATTGTTGACCAGCAGTTCCTCCGCGGCGACCAGGCGTGCATCGGCCGGCACGCGGTCGCCCTCGCCGAGGAGCAGGATGTCGCCGGGAACCAGCTCTTCGGCAATGACGGTGACCAGGATGCCGTCACGGCGGACCTGCACCTGCTGCGGCAGGTAATGGCGCAGGGCCTCCATCGCTTTTTCGGCACGGAATTCCTGCAGGAAGCTGAAGGCGGCATTGAGCAGGGCCACACCGAGCAGGGCCCAGCCCAGCACCGCCATCTGCTCGCCCGGCTGCAGCTGCTCGGCGATGAAGCACAGCAGGGCGGAGACGAACAGCAGGATGGCGAAGAAGTTGGCGAACTGCCGCAGCAGGCTGCGCAGGTGACGCCAGCGGTCGCGCACCTCGACGCTGTTGCGGCCGATTTCCAGGAGGCGCTCGCCAGCTTCCGCCGTCGTCAGCCCCTGCGGGTTACTGGCCAGTGCCCGATAGACCTGCTCGGTCGAGAGGTTGTGGATCTGTCCGAGAGAATTCATGGTCCGCGATAGATGCCGACATCACAAGGGGTGTCGCGCAGGAGCTGCTCGAGGGCCTGGCCATGGAAGACGCGGTGAGCCAGGCTGCGCTCGCTGGCACCGAGCAGCAGCATCTGGGCCTTGAGGTGGCTGGCTTCGACCAGGATCTGATGCGCCGGGTCGGTGGTGATGACGACCCGGTGATCGATGCTGCAGGAGATGGTGCCGTGCTGCTCCTTGAGTGTGGTGCCGATCCGGTCGAGGTAGCGCCTTCCCTCGTCGAGCAGCGTCTCGCAGCGCTCTCTGGTCTGGTGCGGCTGGGTGATGGGGTTGGCCGGCAGGGCGTGCAAAAGATGCAACCTGCGCAGTTGCGGCAGCAGGCGGCGCAGGATCGGTTCGAGCCGGGAATAGCTGTCGTGGTGACCGGCCAGGGGGATCAGCAGGTCGTGGGGGAGGCCGAGGAGCCCGGGCTGGACGACGCGCAGGGCCAGTACCGGGCACTGGTGGCCGCGCAACAGCAGTTCGGCAACCGATCCGGTCAGAAAAGCCTGTCGCCGCGGTTTGACGCGCGTCCCGCAGATCAGCAGTGCGGTCGGGTCGTGCGGGGTGGCCTGGCGCAGGGTGCGGTGCACCGACTGGCCGGGCGTCAGCATCTCCTGGTGGCAGGTTACCCCCGCTCCCGCACATTCCTCGCGCAATCGGGCCAGGCGGGCCTCGGCGATCGCCGTCTCGATGCGCCCGTCGAGGACGTGCAGGAGCAGCAGCTTGCGGTCGGTCTCATTGGCGGCGAAGCGAATCGCGTAACGCGCGACCCAGTCGCCGTAGAGGGACCCGTCGTGGGCCAGGATGATCATAGCCACCTCCCGCGCTCATCCGAAGTATAGCCTTTTCTTCAAGGTTTGCTCGGCAAGTCAGCAGATTCCGGTGTTGCGTTTTGCTTGGTATGGCCTGGGGGCTGTGCTATATTAACCGGTATTTTTCAGCGACCAGGGGTCGGACAAGGGGATGTGACCATGCAGGAACTGATCAACAAGGCCAACGTGCTGATGGAGGTGCTCCCCTATATTCAGCGCTTCGCGGGGAAGACCTTCGTCATCAAGTACGGCGGCCACGCCATGGCCGACGAGCGGCTGAAAGAGAGTTTCGCCCGCGACGTCCTCCTCCTCAAGTCGCTGGGGATCAACACGGTGATCGTTCACGGCGGCGGCCCGCAGATCAACGAAACGCTCAAGCGTTACGGGATCGTCTCGCAGTTCGTGCGCGGCATGCGGGTCACCGATACCGATACCATGAACGTGGTGGAGATGGTTCTGGTCGGCCAGGTCAACCAGGAGGTGGTCGGCTACCTCAACCAGCACGGCGGTCGGGCGGTCGGGCTCTCGGGCAAGGACGGCACCCTGCTCCTGTCCAAGAAACTGCTGCAGGAGGTGCGCCAGGAGGACGGCAGCGTCGATCAGGTCGACATCGGTTTTGTCGGTGACGTGGTGCGGGTCAACACCGACCTGCTCAAGACCCTCAAGGACAACGGCTACCTGCCAGTCATTGCCCCGGTCGGCGTCGGGCCCGAAGGTGAGTGCTACAACATCAACGCCGACGTGGTGGCCGGGCGGGTTGCGGGCGCTCTCGGCGCCGAAAAGCTGATTCTTCTGACCGATACCCCCGGGGTGCTGGACAACGACAAGCAGCTGCTGCCAAGTATCGCCGTCGCCGAGATGCATCGCCTGATCAGCGAGGAGGCGATCACCGGCGGGATGATCCCCAAGGTGGAGTGCTGCGCCGACGCCCTGCGCGACGGGGTGAAAAAGGCGCATATCATCGACGGCCGGGTCGAGCATGCGGTGCTGCTGGAGATCTTCACCGACCGCGGCGTGGGGACCGAGATTACCAAATAAAAGAGGCGCGTGACGCATAACCCGTGACGCGAAAAATCAATGGCAAAGCCTGCATGCAAATCAGCTGAATGGATCGAACGGGCCGACCGGGTCATCATGAAGACCTACGGGCGCTACCCGCTTGTGCCGGTGCGCGGCGCGGGGTGCCGGGTGTGGGACGCCGACGGCAAAATGTACCTCGATTTTCTCGCCGGTGTGGCGGTCAACAACCTCGGTCACTGCCACCCCAAAGTGGTCGCGGCCATCCGCGAGCAGGCGGCAACCCTGATCCACTGCTCCAACTACTACCACATCCCGACCCAGATCGAACTGGCCGAGCTGCTGTGCGGCCGCTCCTTCGCCGACCGGGCGTTCTTCTGCAACTCCGGAGCCGAGGCCAACGAGGCGGCCATCAAGCTGGCACGCAAGTACAGCCGCGAGGCCTTTGGCCCGGAGCGCTACACCATCATCACCGCTGCCGAGTCGTTCCACGGGCGGACCATGGCCACCGTCTCGGCCACCGGCCAGGAGAAGGTGCAGCGTTTCTTCGACCCGCTGCTGCACGGCTTCGTGCACGTGCCGTTCAACGCTGCCGCGGCCATCGAGGCGGCGGTGACCCCCCAGACCTGCGCGGTGATGCTCGAGCCGATCCAGGGGGAGGGCGGGGTCAACGTCCCCGACCCGGACTATCTCAAGGCGGTGCGCGCGATTTGCGACCGGCACGGGCTGCTGCTGATCCTCGACGAGGTGCAGACCGGCCTGGGGCGCACCGGCAAACTCTTTGCCTACGAGCACTTCGGCATCGAGCCGGACATCATGACGCTGGCCAAGGCGCTGGCCGGTGGTGCACCGATCGGCACCATGCTGGCCCGCGAAAAGTACGCCGCGGCCTTCTCCCCCGGCACCCACGGCTCGACCTTCGGCGGCAACCCGCTGATGACCGCGGCGGCGCTGGCGGCGGTCAATACCCTGCTCGACGAGGGGTTGCTGGAGCGGGCGACGGTCATGGGCGGCTACCTGGTGAAACGGCTCGGTGAGCTGAAGGCGAAGCACGCCATCGTCGAGGAGGTGCGCGGCATCGGCCTGATGGTCGGCATGAAGCTGACCATCCCCGGCGGCGACCTCGTCAAGCAGGGGCATGCCCGCGGGCTGCTGCTCAATGTCACCCACGACACGGTCCTGCGTTTCGTGCCGCCGCTGGTGATCAGCGAGGCTGAAATCGACGAAGGGATGGCGATTCTCGACGAGTTGCTGGCCAACGCCGCAACCCGGTAATCAGGAGCAACTGACGTGAACAAGGATTTTCTCTGCCTCACCGACTGGTCGCGTGCCGACCTCGATGCGATCTTCGCCCTGGCCCGCGACCTCAAGGCCCGGCAGCAGCGCGGCGAGCCGCATAGGCTGCTGGCCGGCAAGACGCTGGCCATGATCTTCGACAAGAGCTCCACGCGCACCCGGGTTTCCTTTGAGGCCGGGATGGTGCACCTCGGCGGCCACGCCCTGTTCCTGGCTCCGGGGAACACCCAGATGGGGCGCGGCGAGCCGATCAAGGATACCGCCCGCTGTCTGGCCCGCTACTGCGACGGCGTGATGATCCGCACCTTTGCGCAGTCCGCCGTGGAGGAGTTCGCCCGCTACTGCGACAAGCCGGTGATCAACGGACTGACCGACAGCTACCATCCCTGCCAGGTGATGGCTGACCTGCTGACCGTCATCGAGCACAAGGGGAGCTATGAAAAGCTGACCTACTGCTGGATCGGCGACGGCAACAACATGGCCAACAGTTGGATCAACGCCGCCGCCGTGTTCGGCTTTGAACTGCGTGTCGCCACTCCCAAGGGCTACGAGCCGGATGCCGGGGTTCGCGAACGCGCGGCGCGCATGGGGGCGAAGGTCACCTACACCCACGACGTCATGGCCGCCGCCCGCGGTGCCGATGTGCTCAACACCGACGTCTGGGCGAGTATGGGGCAGGAGGCCGAGCAAAAGCAGCGCGAGAAGGACTTCCAGGGTTTCCAGATCAACCTGGACGTGGTGCGTGCCGCCAGCCCCGAGTGCATCGTCATGCACTGCCTGCCCGCCCACCGCGACGAGGAGATCACCGACGAGGTCATGGAGAGCCGCCACTCGGTGATCTACGACCAGGCCGAGAACCGCCTGCACGTGCAGAAGGCGATTATGGTCACGCTGATGAAGTGAGGCAGAGGGCAAAATCCAGAATTCAGAAGAAAATCGATAAACGACAACCCAAATCTTTCCCGAAGGATTCTGAATTCTGACTCCTGAATTCTGTATTCCGGTATGCATTTGCAAACCTTGGAGCACGCATGAAAATAGTTTGCCCGCACTGCAGCTTCTCCCGCGAGGTCGCCGATCACCAGGTTCCCGACCGTCCGGTGAAGGTGACCTGCCCCAAGTGCCAGCAGGGATTCAGTTTCGACAAGAGTGCCGTCGTCCCGGCCCCGCAGGAGGACGCGTTGCGGGCGACGGTGACCGACAGTGCCGCGCTTGCGGTGCATACCGAGGGGCGCACGGTCTGCCCGGCCTGCGGGCTGGAACAGCCGGACGACGAAAGCTGCATCGGCTGCGGCGTCATCTACGCCAAGTGGGCGGCACGTCGGGATGCACGCGAGACTTCGCATTCTGCACAAGAAGCAGGCCCTTCTCCGTCTGCTCCGCGAGTTGTTTGTAAAGCCTGTGGTGCTGTACAGACACCTAGCCATCAGTGCATCAATTGTGGAGTTTTGCTCGTATCAGAAACTGATACTGCCTTGCCGAATTACAAATTCGCTGGATTCTGGATCCGGGTGGCGGCCTCGCTGATCGACGGAGTCATTCTCGGGTTGGCGCAGTTTGTCATCGGCCTGGTTCTCGGCTTTGCCGGCGGTGATGCCGACGGTCTGGCAATGTTCGCCATCACCTCGTTGTGCAGCATGGTCATCAGCATCACTTACTATGTGTTCTTTACCGGGTATAATGGACAGACTCCCGGCAAGATGGCCCTGCGTCTGCAGGTGATCCGCACCGACGGCACGCCGGTCGGTTACGGCAAGGCGTTTTTGCGCGAGATCCCCTGCAAGTTCATTTCCGGAATCCTGCTCGGCATCGGCTACCTGATGGTTGCCTTCGACCAGCAGAAGCAGGGGCTGCACGACCGCATGGCGGGGACGTACGTGATCAAACTCTAGAATCCAGAATACAGAACTCAGAAGTCAGAAGCCTTCCGGCGAAGTGTGTAAACATGGTCGTTGCTTCTCTTCTGGATTCTGAATTCTGACTTCTGAATTCCAAAAAGGAGTCTTAAAATGGCCAAGAAATCCGCCGTAAAAAAGATCGTCCTCGCCTACTCCGGCGGGCTGGACACCTCGATCATCCTCAAGTGGCTCACCGAGGAGTACGATGCCGAAGTCATCGCCTACTCCGCCGACCTCGGCCAGGGGGAGGAGCTCGACTTCATCCCCGAGAAGGCCAAGAAGACCGGCGCCAGCAAGAGCTACGTGGTCGACCTCAAGGAAGAGTTCACCCGCGACTTCGTCTTCCCGATGTTCCGCGCCAACGCCATCTACGAGGGGCGCTACTTCCTCGGCACCTCCATCGCCCGGCCGCTGATCGCCAAGGCGCAGATGGAGATCGCCGCCAAGGAAGGGGCCGATGCCGTCTCCCACGGCGCCACCGGCAAGGGGAACGACCAGGTGCGCTTCGAGATCGCCTACTACCACTACAATCCGGCGATCCGGGTCATCGCCCCGTGGCGCGACTGGACCTTCAAGAGCCGCACCGACCTGGAGAAGTACGCCAAGAAGCACGGCATCCCGGTGCCGACCAGCAAACGCTTCCCGTGGAGTTCCGACCGCAACCTGCTGCACATCTCCTTTGAGGGGGCGATTCTGGAAAACCCCTGGGCCGAGGCGCCGGAAGAGATGTACGTCCTCACCACCCGTCCCGAAGATGCCCCGGATACCCCGGAGTACGTCGAGGTCGAGTTCAAAAACGGCGACGCGGTGGCGGTCAACGGCAAGCGCCTCTCCCCGGCCAAACTGCTGGCGGAACTGAATCGCCTCGGCGGCAAGCACGGCATCGGTCGTGTCGACCTTTTGGAGAACCGCTTCGTCGGCATGAAGAGCCGCGGCGTTTACGAGACCCCGGGCGGGACGATCCTCGAGGAGGCGCACCGCGCCGTCGAGTCGATCACCATGGACCGCGAGGTCATGCACCTGCGCGACTCGCTGGTCACCCGCTACAGCGAGATGATCTACAACGGCTTCTGGTTCTCCCCCGAGCGCCGCGTGCTGCAGGCGCTGATCGACGAAAGCCAGAAGACCGTCAACGGCATGGCGCGCATCAAACTGTACAAGGGGCATGCCCGGGTGGTCGGTCGCGACTCGGCCACCGATTCCCTCTTTAACGTCGACTTCGCCACCTTCGAAAAGGACGAGGTCTACAATCAGGCCGACGCCGAAGGGTTCATCAAGCTCAACGCCCTGCGCATGCGTATCGCCGCCATCCAGCGCGAGAACCTGCAAAAAGGGAAGACCAAGGCGGTGAAGGCCGCGGCCAAGCCGGCCAAGGCCGTGGCGAAGAAAGCGGCACCCAAGAAAAAATAGGATGATGTAGGGGCGTGATTCATCACGCCCTGGGCGCCATGAATGGCACCCCTACGGAACCCCATGGCTTTCACCAAACAGCACATCAAAACCTCGGTGGTCGCCTGCATCGTTGATGCAGGCGACCGCGTGCTTCTCACCCGGCGCTGTGTCGAACCGTTCTTCGGCCAGTGGGTCATGCCGGGGGGGAAGATCGACCATGGCGAGCCGATTCTCAAGGCTCTGCACCGCGAGGTCCACGAGGAAGTCGGGCTGCTGGTGCACGTCGACGGCCTGGTCGACGTCTACGAACACGTCGGCATCGGCCCGGAGAATGATCACTACGTGATCCTTTACTACCGGGCCCACCCGCTCAGTCATGATTTGCAGCCGAACGGTGCCGAAGTCACCGAGGCCCGCTGGGTGCCGGTGCGCGATCTCGGTCGCTACGACATGACCCCAGGCACCAGGCACGTGCTGGCCCGGCTCTTCCCCGAAGAAGTGGTGGACCCCGGTCAGCCGACCGACGAACTGGCCGAGCGGGTGCGCGCCATCGGCATGCCTTAGGGGGAGGTTCATGTTCCGCATCGTCGACAAGGTCCTGACCCTCGACTATCCGCCCGGGCATCACCTGCACTGCCTGGTCAGCCAGCTCCCCAACCGGCTGGGGGAGGGTGAATCGGCGTGCCGCCTGGTCGATCCGGAGCCGAAGTGGGCGCAGGTCAGGTCGGTCCTGGAACTGGTTGCGGCCGGCGATGGCAACCTGCGCAAGCTGCATTTCCTCCTCTTCCCCGAGGCTTGCCTGCCGTTTGTGCACATTAACGAAATGCTCGAGTTTATAGGCGAGCGTTTTCGTGCCAACACGGTGACCGTCTTCGGGGTCGAGCACATCAAGTTGCGGACCTATCTGGCTCTGCTCCGCCAGTATGCCGCCGACAATGCCGAAGCACTGGCCAGTGTCGAGGAGGACATGTCCGCCGGCGACATCGAAGCGCTGCCGGTCAACTGCTGCATCACGGCGGTCAAGGAAGCCGACGGCAACCTGCGGGTTTTCCTGCAGGCCAAGAGCCATCCGTTTTTCGGCGAGGAGACCATCGACCCCTACCACGATCTGTATCGCGGCAAGGTCTTCCCGCTGTTCCGCTGTGTTCCGAGCGGCTTCAACTTCATGCCGGTGATCTGCCTGGATTATGTCTATCGCGACCTCTACCAGTCGAACATCAGCACGGTCATCGAGCGCGCCAACCAGCTGTTCGTTCAGAACCGCCAGCGCCTTGACCTGCTCTGCGTGCTGCAGTGCAACCCGAAACCGGAGCACCGGGCGTTCCGCGACGTGGTCAGCGGCTTCTACGGCGAATACCTCGCCTACACCCCGGGGGTTCGCGACACCACCACGGTGTTCTGCAACAGTTCCGGTGAAACCAGTGGCTTCGGCAACCGCGAGGACAGCAGCTTCGGGCACTCGATGGTGATTCTGCATCGCAGTCACAAGCTCGCCGCCGCGGCCACCACGGAGTTTTGCAGCGACGATTTTGCCGGCCTGCCGGTCTGCCGGCTGCGTTTCGGGGCGGAGACCCGGCTGTACTACTTCAACCTGCCGTTGTTCCACGAACTTGACCCGCGGACCACGCGCTATCCCTTGAAGATTCATGCGATCTACCGGCCGGAGGGACGGGGGTGGGCGCGCTTCAGCGAGCTGCCGCACGACCAGGGGGTAAGGGATCACGATTTTCAGGCGGTGCGCCAGCGCGACGCCGCCGAACCACTACCTAAGGAGTTGCCGCATCATGACTGAAAAACTCTGGGGGGGACGTTTCTCCCAGCCGACCGACAAGTTCGTCGAGGAGTTCACCGCCTCGATCCAGTTCGACCAACGCCTCTACCGCTACGACATCCAGGGCTCCATCGCCCACTGCCGGATGCTGGCGAAGCAGGGGATCATCGCCCAGGAGGAGGCCGATACCATCATCACCGGGCTGCGCGAAATCCTGGCCGAGATCGAGCATGGCGAGTTCGAGTTCTCCATCGCCCGCGAAGACATCCACATGAACGTCGAGGCGCGCCTGATCGAGAAGGTCGGCCCGGTCGGCGGCAAGCTGCATACCGCCCGCTCGCGCAACGACCAGGTGGCCGTGGATGTGCGCCTCTACCTGCGCGACGAGGTCGACGCCATCCGCGCCGCCCTGACCGCCCTGCAAAAAGCCCTGCTCGGGCAGGCGGAAGGGAATCTCGACGTGATCATGCCGGGTTACACTCACCTGCAGACCGCCCAGCCGATTCTCTTTTCCCACCACCTGCTGGCCTACGTGGAGATGTTCGCCCGTGACGCCGGGCGCCTTAAAGATCTGCGCGCGCGCCTCAACGTCCTCCCCCTGGGGGCCGGTGCGCTGGCGGGGACGACCTTCCCGATCGACCGCGAATGGGTGGCCAGGGAGCTCGGCTTCGACGGCGTCACCCGTAACAGCCTCGATTCGGTCTCCGACCGCGACTTCGCCATCGAATTCTGCTCCTTCGCCGCTCTCCTGATGATGCACCTGTCGCGCCTGGCCGAGGAACTGGTCCTGTGGTCGAGCGCCGACTTCGCCTTCATCGATCTTTCCGACGGCTTCTGCACCGGCTCGTCGATCATGCCGCAGAAGAAGAACCCCGACGTCCCCGAACTGGTGCGCGGCAAGACCGGGCGCGTCTACGGCAACCTGATCGCGCTGCTGACCCTGATGAAGTCGCTGCCGCTTGCCTACAACAAGGATATGCAGGAAGACAAGGAGCCGCTCTTCGATACCATCGACACGGTGCGCGGCTCCTTGAAGGTCTTTGCCGAGATGATCGCGCAGATGACCGTCAACGCCACCCGCATGCGCACGGCCGCGGCGCGCGGCTTCTCCACCGCCACCGACGTCGCCGACTACCTGGTGCGCAAGGGGCTCCCCTTCCGTCAGGCCCACGAGGTGGTCGGCAAGACCGTGCGCTACTGCATCGAGACCGGCAAGGATATCCCGGAGCTGACCCTCGATGAATTCCGCCAGTTCTCCAAGAAGATCGAAGCCGACATCTTCGCCGCCGTCACCCTGGAAGCCTCGGTCAATGCCC